>Charlie_p2__coassemble_1069_pt1 | contig 39856 bp, 36 predicted proteins | sample Charlie_p2__metabat2_low_PE_014 | metagenome-assembled genome bin Charlie_p2
AAATTTAAAATATGTGAACCATTCATTTTATAAATAGTTTTATCATTCAATATTTATATAATAACATTGACATTTTATATGAAAAGCTGTATATTTACACTATATGAAATATATGGAGGCAGATTAAAATGAGTAAGAAAATTGTATATATTATAGTGGGATTGTTATTAGCAATGAATATATATGCAAGAGGTTTAAAAAGTAAGGAAACTGAGAACAACCAATTTTCTTTAAAAAATTCTGTAATCACTAAGACACAAGAGATATTTAGTTATGAAAATAATGTATCTAAAGTTATGCCTATTGATGAAGAAGAGCTTGCAGAGGTAAGTGGAAGAAATGTTAGTTTTATTATAAATAAAATGAGATAAACTATTTTTAGATAAAGTGTGGATAATAAAGTGAAAAAGAGAAAAGACTGAGTAGACACGGTCTTTTCTCTTTTTTTGGAAATAAATTATCTATCTGGCTTATAGTTTATAGGAGAGCTTCTAAATAAAATATTTTTCTTTCTAGCTTCAATCTCTATTCCAAGCAACTCCTGAGCAATATGGGTCATATTTCTCAAAGTATGAGGTTCAAGGATATCTTTAACTTCAATATTTTCTCTCTGTTTTAACTCTAAGTAGTTAGCCCATAAGCATTTTTTAATATTATCCAATTTAGCTGGTTTTCTAAGGAGATTAAGAATTGATATTTTAAGAGCATTGTAAGTTTCATCAGATATGAATTCAGTGGAGCTTAGAACCTCTCTTATTCTATCTCTCAATGCTTGAGCTTCCTCTTCATGTAGCTCATAGAGAACATATTTAACCTTATCCCAGATATCTTTTAAAATCTCTTTTGAGTGAATATTTTGTTCTTTAATCCAAACAAAAGCTACCAGTCTTCTTTTCCAGTCCCACCATCTAATTGGACTTTGTAAATCAATAGAGCTAATTAAAAAGACTCCTTTTTCCAAAAGTAAAGCACCAAAAACTCCAGGAGGATTTCCAAGTCTTTGATTTTTTAAACTAGTTCTGTAAACCCCACAAGATGGGCTTCCCTCCATAAATATATAAGCATCTATATCGGCTCTTTCCAGAGTTTCAAAACAGGCAATAGCCCCTTTTTTTATCATATCATTTTTATTCTCGCCATCTTTGTTTTTTATATTGGCCTTTCCATTCCAAAAATCAAAACCATTTCCTCCAGAAAGTTTAATACTAGCTCTAGGAACCCCCATTCCACTCATAATTTCAGGGCAAACAGGAGTCCAAATAAATTGACCTCTATCTCTACCTAGATGTTGTGAAAGATCGATTCCTTTTCCATTGTATCTTACTTTTGAACCAAATTGACAAGCTGCAATTCCAAGTCGCAGTTTTCTTTGTAAAAGATTATCCATAGAACCTCCTTGTATATATTATTTGAATAATATATACTGTTGAATAAGAGATTTTCTTTTAGTATAAAATAAAAAGAGTTAGGAGGGTTAAAATGGAAACAAAAGATAAGTATAGTCGAATGGCCAAAATTTTTGATAAGATGGAAGAGAAGATGCCTATGAATGGGATAAAAAAAGAAGCTGTCAATATGTTAGAGGGAAAAATATTGGAGATTGGAATTGGAAGTGGAGCTTGTTTAAAATACTATAAAAAAGACTCAGATGTTACAGGGATAGATTTTTCCATAGGGATGTTGGATTTAGCTAAGAAAAAAGCCGAATTATTGGGACTAAAAAATGTGAAATTATTGGAGATGGATATTGAAAATATGAGTTTTCCTGATAATACATTTGACTCAGTATTTTCCTCATGTGTGTTTTGTACCGTACCAAATCCTGAAAAGGGAATAGATGAAGTGTATAGAGTATTAAAAAAAGGTGGGAAAGCTGTATTTATTGAACATATGAAAAGTAGTAATTTTATAATAAATATAGGGTTAACATTCTTAAATATTTTTACAAAATCAATTTTAGGAACATCTCTTTTAAGAGAGACAGAGAAAACTATTAGATATTCGGGGTTTTCAAAGGTAACTAGTAAAAATATTATGTTAGGTGATGTGGTTAGGTTAATAGTAGCTGAAAAATAAAATTCTAAGAGATAATTTAATTATCTCTTAGAATTATTTAGTCAATATTCATAACCTTATAGATATATACAGTATCGTCACTGTCATTAAATCTACTGTACATTTCCTTAGCGACAATTTTATAGTTGCTATCTAAATCAACAGTTGAGTTTTTAGATAAAATATAAAAATGCTCAGGAAGAACAGTTTCCTCATTTAAAGTGAGGATATTTTGTCCAACACTCCAAACATCTTCAATGGTAAAATCATTTGAATATATATGAAGTGATTTTTTATTCTTTTGTAGAGTTTCTAATGGAATTAAAAAATCACTTTTTTTATTACGAATATCTTTTTCAATAATCCAAGTTAAGTTAGAGTTTACTATTAATAAAAGAAAGCCACTTAGATAGATCACTTTTTTCTTAAACATATTTTTATCTGTTAATTTATCTTTAAAAAGATAGATTAATAGAATAAAAAATGGAAGTGTTAAGTAGGAGAAGTTAGGTTTTCTCCAAAAAATAATGGCAATACTCCCAATGGATATAATTGAAATAAGAAAAGTCTGAATATAGAATAAAATCTTATCTGATTTTTTTAAAATATTCCAATTACTATTTAAATAATAGTTTAAGACAATAGCAATGGGAATAGAGGACACAATATATATTGGGAAACCATATCTTTCCTTTTTCATTTTTATAAAAGAAAGAAACAGAAAAGTTAAAATGGACCAGAGTATTCCAAATTTAAAAAGTCTATTCTCTGTACAGCTTTTCAAATTCCATTTTTTGAAAAAAGTCACAATGGCAAAAAACATCCAGATTCCCATAAAATAAAAATAGTTAAGATAAAAGAAAAAGCCTTTGACATGTTTGCTTGTCCATGTATTTTTTTCCTTATTCATAACGGAGAAAAAAAGCTCTTTGTTTTCTACTATCATAGCAATAGGCCAGATAGAAGCTAAAATAAGTCCAATTAAAAAATAAATAGTAATTTTACCTCTATTTTTTTTAATCTTATCCAGTCTATAGATTGCAATATAGGAGATAGCAAATGGAAGAAACATACCATAGATAGCAACAGGCCCTTTACTTAATAAAGACGCTGCAAAGAGCGTGGATGCCCAAAGTAATTCTAAGTTTTTTTTAGAATTTAGACTTTTTAAAAGATAAGTTATGGATCCGAACATAAATATATATGGATATGCGTCCCAAGCATTCTCCCCTCCCACTTTTGTTATCATAAAAGTAGTTGTAGCAACAAATGATGCTAAAAATGGAAGATTTTTATCTTTTGATATCTCTTGAACAAATCTATAGATAAAAAAAATCAATAGAACTGAAACAAAAGCCACAGGGAGTCTTAATAACCACTCATCAGAAAAGTTATTTGAAAGTTTCATAATAACAGCAGTAAACCAAGTTGGTAGTGGTGGTTTTTCAAATCTATATTGCCCATTTAAGGTAGTAACAAGCCATTCATTGTTGAAAACAATCTCTCTAGCAGTGATGAAGTTTCTAGACTCCATTAAATCAGCTTTTCTAATCCAAATAGTACTAAAAAAAGAGATAAAACTTAAACCAATAACTGATAAAAGTTTTTTATCTTTAAACATAAATTCCTCCTCAAGTATTAAAATTATATTGGGTAATGTTATAAGTTAAAAAATACTTTAATAGTTGTTCCCTCATTGATAGCACTAGATATTTTTATATCTAGATTTAAAAGAGTTACAATTCTCTTAACAATGGACATACCAAGACCGTGTCCCTGAATCTCTTTACTTCTAGATTTATTAGCTCTAAAGAATCTATCATAGATATGGTGTAACTCATTGGTAGTCATACCAATCCCATGGTCTTCAACAGTTAGAATAGCTTGATTTAACTCATCACTGTTTGTTAAAGTTATATCAATTGGATTATCCTTTCCATATTTTATAGCATTTTCTAAAATATTTTTAATTAAAAGTTTTATTAAGCTCTCATCAGATTTTACAATAGTATACTCTGGAGTAAAATTAATATTGGCCTTTGGATATTGACGTTTTAAACTGGATATGCATCCTAAGATAATTTCAGATAGTTCAGCCTCTATCTCCTCTGTTTTTATCTCAGTTTCTTTAGCTAAAAATAGTAGTTTTTCAATAAGAACATTCATATTTTTAGTTTCATCTTCGATGGAGATTAAAGCTTCATTGAAGATTTCAGGATCTTTTTTTCCCCAGCGTTTAATCATATCAATATATCCACTGATTATAAATAGTGGGGTTTTAAGCTCATGAGATGAGTTGTGTACAAACTCAATCTGTTTTTTATTCTGTATATCAAGCCTCAGTAACATCTCCTCATAGGAATCTAAAATATTATCAAACTCTTTAAAGTAGTTTGTAGGTTTAATAACCTCCAGATTTTCAAGGGTGATGTTGGTGTTTAAACTCTCTAATAAAGATAGTTGTTTCGTTATTTTTCTCAAAAGACGATTAAATGCTACTATGGATATAAGTATACAGATAGTAAGCCCTGATAAAAAAATATATACAATATCAAGAAAAAAATTTTTCTCATTACTTAAATTTTTAATAAGGATAACGGTATAAACTTCCCCATCTTTATTGACAAGTTCATTTTTTAAAACCATGTAATCGTACCAATGTATATTGGTAACTTTGTCTTCAACAGCTGCTTTTAAAAGCTCTTTATTTTTATTTTCACTGTATATAAAGTCTTTATATTTAATTGTAATCTCAAGTTCATCAAGGGATGGATTCTCCACTCTAAAAAGATTGTCCACCAGATTACCATTAAAAATTTCCATTGACTTAGAATTTACTTCCTCTAAAATCTCATATTTTAAAAACCCCATAGCATTTCTTAAGGAGTGCTTAGAGGAATTAATAAGGTATTTTCCTGTGATGGAAAGAGAGAGTGTTAAGACAATTGAAAATAAACATATAAGCTGAAAGTAGCTCTTTTTTAATGTACCAGAAAGCGTTTTCAAATTAATCCTCCTTTTTTAAAGAGTAGCCAAATCCTCGAATAGTTTTAATGTATTTACTATCTGGATCCAATTTTTTTCTAAGGGCTTTTATATACATATCAATAATTTTTCCATCTCCAAAATAATCATAACCCCAAACATTTTCCAAGATGTTTTCTCTCGTTAAAACCAGATTTTTATTTATCATTAAATAGTGGAGAAGATTATACTCTGTTTTTGTCAATGTTATGGGAGTAGAGTCCAAAAATACCTCTTTAGTGCTAAGATTAAGAGATAGATTTCCAAATTTTATGATTTTTTTATCAATAAAAGTCTGTTTATTTCTAAAAATAACTCTCATTCTAGCCAATAACTCATCAATAACAAAGGGCTTTGTAATATAGTCATCAGCACCTAAATCCAAAAGTGTAATTTTACTAAAAATCTCATCTTTAGCAGTTAAAACAATAATAGGGATATTTGATTCTGTACGAATAACTTTACATACATCTTCACCACTCATTTGAGGAAGCATTAAATCTAGCAGTATTAAAGAGTAGTTATTTTCTCTGAAAAGCTCCAAACCAATCTGTCCATCTTCAGCTAAATCTACTTTATATCCCTCATGAACTAGCTCTAATTCCAAATATCTTCTAATTTTTGGGCCATCTTCAATAATAAGTATATTTTTTTTAAGCATAGTCTCTCCTTTATTTTAAATATTATCTATACATTATAGACTCATTATAAACCTAAAAAGTAAAAAAATGGTAAATATTTATTTTAAAAAATTTTTGATTTTAGGTTTTATACAATCTAAATGAAGTTATATATTTTTTATTTAGAAAATTTACTAAAAATTTACTTTTTGAACTTATAATAGAAAAAAAACAGGAGGAGGCATCGATGGAGATATCAGCAGTGATACCGGTGTATAATGAAAAAGATAATATAATACCCATGGTAGAAAAGGTAGAGGAAGCATTTAAAAAAGGATTTAAAGAGTATGAGATTATTTTTGTAAATGACGGTAGTAATGATGGAAGTTATGAGCTTTTAAATAGTTTAAAAAGTAAAAATAAAAATGTTAAAGTGTATCATTTAACCAAAAATAGTGGACAGAGTGCAGCTATAGATGCTGGATTTCATAAGGCTCAAGGAGAACTTGTTCTAATGATGGATGGAGATTTACAAACTGATCCTGAGGATGTTTACAAGTTGCTCGAATATATTCCTGAATATGATATGGTCAATGGAAGACGTGCAACTAGAGAGGATGGCTTTAAGAGAAAATTGGCTTCTAAAGTGGGAAATGGATTTAGAAATTTTGTCACAGGAGACAATATCCAGGACACTGGTTGTCCTTTAAAACTATTTAAAAAAGAGGTTATAAAATCATATAAACTATTTAATGGGATGCATAGATTTTTACCAACTCTAGCTAGATACATGGGATATAAAGTGGTTGAGGTTCCCGTTAGACACTATGATAGATTACATGGTGAATCTAAATATAGAGTTTTTGGAAGAGGATTTAAGGCCTTTAAAGATGTTTTTGCAGTTAGATGGATGAGAAATAGAGTTTTAACTTGGAAAATTGAGGAATAAAAAAATAGTAAAACGAGGGCTAATTTATGATAAATATAGAAAATTTAAATATTTTTTTAATTATAGGTTTCATAGGACAAGGGCTTTTTTCAATGAGATTTATCATCCAGTGGCTGGCTAGTGAAAAGGCAAAAAAGAGTGTTATCCCTTTTTCTTTTTGGACTTTCAGTTTAGGTGGAAGCGTACTTCTATTGATATATGCTATATATAAAAAAGATCCAGTATTTATACTGGGACAAGCACCAAATGTATTGATTTACTCAAGAAACATATATTTAATAAAAAAAAGAGGAGCTGATTGTTAGATGAGAGTTGTTGTAACAGGAGTAGCTGGTTTTATTGGATCACATTTAGTTGAAAACTTATTAAAGTTAGGACACAGTGTTGTGGGAATAGATAATTTTCATGAGTTTTATTCAGAGGATATAAAAATAAAAAACGTTTTAGAAAGTGTAGATAAAATTGAATATCTTAATGAAATTTTAAAAAAAGATACAAAGGATAAAAAAATAGAGTCTCTTTTAGAGATAGTAAATTCAATGAACTATTCTTTAAAGTATTGTGATTTAAAAAATCTTGAAAGTTTAGATAAGATATTTAATGAAAATAGTGTTGATATGGTTATAAATCTTGCTGGGTTAGCTGGAGTTAGACCATCTTTAGAAAATCCATTGGAGTACGAGAGAGTGAATATTGGAGGATACTTAAACCTGTTGGAGTGCTGCAAAAAGTATGGAGTGAAAAAGTTTATTCAAGCTTCATCTAGCTCTGTATATGGGAATAATAAAGTAGTACCTTTCAAAGAGACAGATGTTGTTGATTTTGCAATCTCCCCCTATGCTGCCACAAAAAAATCTGGTGAGGTTTTAGGTCATGTATATTTTAAGTTATACAATATTGATACATTACAATTTAGATTTTTTACAGTTTATGGTCCAAGACAGAGACCAGATTTAGCCATTCATAAATTTGTAGATAAAATCCTTAAAAATGAGAGTATTCCATTCTTCGGCGATGGGGAAACATATAGAGATTATACCTATATTGATGATATTATTGATGGTGTTATAAAAGGTGTAAAATATCTTGAATCACATGAAAATGTGTATGAGATTATAAACTTAGGAGAATCAGATGCAATCTCTTTAAATAATATGGTTCAAACAATAGAGAGATATTTAAATAAAAAAGCTATTATAGATAGACTACCTATGCAACCTGGAGATGTAAAGAGAACTTATGCAAATATAGATAAAGCTAAAGAACTTTTAGGATATAAACCAACTACAAAGTTTGATGACGGAATTGAAAAGTTTATAAAATGGTACTTAGGAGGGAAGTGATATGAAGATAACTGTTATAGGAACTGGATATGTTGGACTGGTTCAAGGTGTTATTTTAAGTGAGTTTGGACATAGGGTTATATGCTTGGATATAGATGAAAAAAAGATAAACTCTTTAAATAATGGTATACTTCCAATCTATGAACCGGGATTAAAAGAGATTTTAGACAGAAATGTTTTAGAAGGAAGACTAAAGTTTACTACGAATAAAGAGTATGCACTTCAAGACTCTGAAGTTATATTTATAGCTGTTGGAACTCCACCAGGAGATGATGGATCTGCTGATTTAACGTACGTGTTACAGTGTGCAAAAGATATAGGAAAAAATATAAAAGATTATGCAGTTATTGTAAATAAATCTACAGTACCTGTGGGAACAGGGGATCTTGTGGAGGAAACAATAAAAAATGAACTCTTGAAAAGAGGGGTGAAGATAGAGTTTGATGTAGTTTCTAATCCAGAGTTTTTAAGAGAGGGAAAAGCTGTAAATGATTGCCTAAGACCGGATAGAGTTGTAATAGGAAGTGAAAATAAAAAAGCTACAGGATTGATGAAAAAAATATACGATGTTTTATATATTAATAAGACACCTTTCGTTTTTACAAATAGAAGAACATCTGAAATGATAAAATATGCATCAAATGCATTTTTAGCAGTAAAGATATCATTTATTAATGAGATGGCTTTATTAGCTGAAAAGGTTGGAGCAAACACTCAGGAGATAGCACAAGCTATGGGAATGGACGGAAGAATATCACCAAAATTCCTACACTGTGGACCAGGGTATGGAGGTTCATGTTTTCCAAAGGATACTAGGGCTATTGTGGAGATAGGAAAAGAGTATGGTGAAGAGATGAGTGTTGTTGCCTCTGCAATTTCAGCAAATGAGAAGCAAAAGAGAAAGATAACAGAAAAAATAGTTAAAGAGATGGCTGGAGTAAAGGATAAAACCATATGTGTATTGGGATTATCTTTTAAACCAGATACAGATGATGTTAGAGATGCTCCAAGTTTAGATATTATAAAAGGTTTAATAGAAAATGGAGCTAAAATAAAAGCATATTGTCCTAAGGGAATAGAGGAAGCTAAATGGAGATTGGAAAACTATAGAGCTCACATAGAGTACTGTAAAAATGAAGAGGATGCAAGTAAAGATGCTGATGCTGTAATTTTAATCACTGAGTGGAATCAGTTTAGAGGTATTAATTTAGATGAGCTAAAGGAAAGAATGAAAGGAGAGTTTTATTTTGATCTTAGAAATGTGCATACAAAGCATTGCAAAGTAAGATCTCTATTTAAATACTATCCAGTGGGACAAAGTTAAAAAGGAGAGTTTATTTTATGAGAGTTAGAGAGGATGCGTTTAAAGAGAGATACAAACTATTTTTCATAGGTTATTTTGCCCTGATAATAGGAATAACTTTTTTTAGATTTCCAGATATAAGAAATGAATTAAAATACTTTGTTATAACAGATCAAATGGTAGATAGTAAAAATTTTATAATTCTTAAATATTTTAATGAGTTATATCCAGATAAACCTCCCATCTATTTCTGGTTATTGGGATTGGTAAGAGAGTTTAGCAAGGAAAATTTCTATCCCATCTCTCTAATAATAGGTGGTGTTATACCCGCTGGAATAACGGCTTATTTGGGATTTAAACTATCCAAATTAATCTGGAGTGAAAAAATGGCATATATATCTACAGCTATCTTTATAACTCTTCCATATATATTTGGAACAGCTTTAGTATTGAGAATGGATACCCTGATGACAATGTTTATAATGGGTGCCCTTTATATGTTTTTTTCATTCTATATAAATAGAGAGGAGAAATCCTTTAATAGAGTTATTTATATGTATCTTTTTATAGCTTTAGGTATTTTGGTAAAGGGTGGGGCAGCCTTGGTGATTCCAATGCTGACAATACTATTTTACCTATATCTAAATAAAGATCTGGGATATATAAGAAAATTGAGACCTATATTGGGAATAGCCATAATTTTAATAGTATTGGGACTATGGTTTTTAATGATATTGAGTTTTCCAGAGGGAAAGGACTATATAAGTTTGCTTCTGGGGCAAGAGACATTAGGTAGAGTTATAAAAGCTAAAACTCACACAAGACCAATATATTATTATTTGAAATTGCTTCCACCTACAACATTGCCAATAGCCCCATTTTTCCTACTTGGACTTTATCAAAATTTTAAAAATCTAAAAAATATAGATAAGTGGAAGAATATAGATAAAGTAGCCTTTAGCTTATTTATTCCTAACCTGATATTCTTTAGTTTAATAAGCGGAAAGTTGGATATATACCTATTACCACTTTACTACGGTATTATTATTATATCTTTAAGAGCGATTGAAAAAAAATGGAGTGGAACTAAAGAGAAAATCTGTAAGATACTACTGTATATAAACTGCGGCGTACTTTGTGTATGTGCTATTTTTTTACCATACTACAATAGAAATTATACTCTTAAAGAGCCAATAGAGATTTTAAAAGAGAATAGTGAAAAAGTTTATAGTTACAGATTTGAGGATTCAAAAAATATATCCAATGAGATAGATAAAGAGGGTATAGAGGAGATCCCTTTAGATAAGTTATCAACGATGAGAGAGGGAGAACTGCTATTGATTAGAAAAAAATATGAAAAGAATATTCCTAAAGAGGAGTTAGAGTCAATTTATTCAAATAAAGAGTATGTTATTTTAATAAAAAAATAAGGTCGTAGTGATACGACCTTAGATTTTTTTTACAAATTCAGATTTTAGTTTCATAGCTCCAATACCATCAATTCTACAATCGATATTATGGTCTCCCTCAACTAATCTTATGTTTTTTACTTTAGTTCCAATTTTAACAACAGAAGAACTTCCTTTAATTTTTAAATCTTTAATAACAGTAACTGTATCTCCATCAACTAAAAGAGTTCCATTGGCATCTTTTACGATAAGAGCATCATCTGAATCCTCTTCAACAGCTTCTATTGACCATTCGTAAGCACACTCAGGGCAAACAAATAGATTTCCATCCTCATAAGTGTATTCAGAGTTACACTTTGGACAATTAGGTAATTTTGTCATAATATTTTTCTCCATTCTATATATAATTACTTATATTATAAAACAAATTTGAAAAAAATTCAAGAAAACAAAATTTTCAAGGTGTAATTTTACTTTTTATATAGTGGAAATTTATTACAAAGTTCTTTAACTTTTTTAATAGTATCCTGAAGAACTTCATCATTGTCGCTATTTTTTAGAGTTTCAACAATTAAATTTCCTATTAAAATCATCTCATTTTCCTTCATACCTCTCGTTGTTAAGGCTGGAGTTCCAAGTCTAATCCCACTTGTGATAAAAGGACTTTTTGTGTCATATGGAATCCCATTTTTGTTAACTGTTATATGAACTTTATCCAATATTTTTTCCGCATCTTTACCAGTGATATTTAAATTTGTTAAATCAACAAGAATTAGATGGTTATCAGTACCACCACTAACAACTCTAACTCCATTTTTTATTAGAGTGTCAGACAGAGCTTTAGCATTTTTTATAACCTGTTCCTGATATTTTTTAAACTCAGGAGAGAGAGCCTCTTTAAAAGCTACGGCTTTTCCTGCTATTATATGCATCAAAGGTCCACCTTGAATGCCAGGGAATATTATTTTATCAATTTTTTTAGCAATCTCTTCATCATTTGTTAAGATAAGACCACCTCTAGGCCCTCTAAGAGTTTTATGTGTTGTACTTGTAGTTATATGAGCATAGGGAATTGGTGATGGATGAAGTCCAGTGGCAACAAGACCAGCGATATGAGCCATATCAACAACTAAATAGGCTCCAACTTCATCGGCTATCTCTCTAAATCTTTTAAAGTCAATAGTTCTAGGATAAGCACTTGCTCCGGCGATAATAAGTTTTGGTTGGTTCTCTAAAGCCAATCTTCTAATCTCCTCATAGTCAATTCTTTCATCATCTTTTTTTACACTGTATGAGATAACCTTATAATCATTTCCAGAAAAGTTAACATTTTTTCCATGAGTTAAATGACCTCCATGATCAAGTCTCATACCTAAAATACAATCACCTAAATTTATTAAGCTTCTGTAAGCAGCCATATTAGCTTGAGAACCTGAGTGAGCCTGAACATTTGCAAATTTAGAATCAAAAAGTTCTTTTGCTCTTTCAATAGCTAAACTTTCAACAATATCTACGAATTGACAACCTCCATAGTAACGTTTATTGGGATAACCCTCTGCATATTTATTTGTCATGACTGAACCAACAGCCTCCATTACACTTTTTGAAACAAAATTTTCTGAGGCGATAAGTTCTAAACCATTTTCTTGTCTATCTAACTCTTTTTCAATAGCATTATAAACATCAATATCTGTGTCTTTTAAAAAATTTAACATGAAACTACCTCCCATAAATTGCGTGATGGATTAATTATATACTATTGATGTATATATTTCTATATATAAAATAAAAAACTTTAATTTTATAATTAAATATGCTAAAATTATCTCGTGAAATATTTATTTTAAAAACTTATATATACTTGGGATATGGCCAAAAGTTTCTACACCAAACCGTAAATTTGGTACTATAAGTGAAGGTAAATTGGGAGAATGTTAACCCAGTAAGCTTTTGCTTGCTGGGATTTTTTATTTGGGAGGATTATTGAATGAAAAAATATTTAAAAGGTGTATTATTATTGGGAAGTTTATTTGTAGTTGGTTGTAGTGCTTTAGTTGAAAAAAAAGAGCAAGCTAATATAATAATAAAAAATGGTACTCTTTTAACAATGAATGAAAAAAGAGAGATCATAGAGAATGGGGTTATAGTTATAAAAAATAACAAGATAATCTCAGTAGGAAATGAAGATCTATTAAAAAAATATAGTGCAAATAAAGTTATAGATGCTGAAGATGGAATTATTATGCCTGGAATGATAAATACTCATACACATGCATCGATGACAGTATTTAGATCTTTAGCAGATGATGTACCAGATAGATTGAATAGATATATTTTTCCTTTAGAAAATCAGATGGTAAGTCCAGAGATGTCATACATAGGAGCTAAACATGGGGCTATGGAGATGGCTTTAGGTGGAGTAACTACTATGGTGGATATGTACCTATTTGAAGAGAATGCTGCAGAAGCCGTTAAAGAGGTTGGACTTAGAGGAATTATGACTCAAAATATAATTAAATATCCAACAGCAGATGGAAAGGAAAAAGGAGAAACTTTAAATAGAGCTATCGCTTTTGTTGAAAAATATAAAAATGATGAGTTAATAACTCCTGGATTTGGGCCTCATGGTCCTCATACTGTAACAAAGGATGAGTTATTAAAAATAAAGGAGCTTTCAAAAAAATATAATGTACCAGTTTCAATGCATGTGGCTGAAACTGATGGTGAGTTTGATAGAATAAAAAAAGAGTATAAAATGACACCAGTTGAATACTTGGATTCTTTGGGGTTATTAAATGAGAGATTTATAGCTGCTCACAATATCTTTATAACGGATAGTGATATAGAGTTAATGAAAAAAAGAGATGTTGGAATAGCTCATAATATGGTTGCCAATATCAAATCAGCTAAAGGAATTTCACCAGCCTTAAAAATGCATGATATGGGATTGAGAGTTGGTCTTGGAACAGATGGTCCTATGAGTGGAAATACACTGGATATAATTGGTCAGATGGGTTATGTGGCAAAACTTCATAAACTGGATACAAAAGATAGGTCTGCATTACCACCAAAAAAAGCTGTTGAAATGGCAACTATTGGAGGAGCAAAGGCTATACATAGAGAGGACGAGTTAGGAAGTTTAGAGGTTGGTAAATTGGCAGATGTGGTAATAGTAGAGACAAAATCTGTAAATATGAACCCAATATATGATCCATATTCAGCTTTAGTTTATTCAGCTAATGCAAGTAATGTGGATACAGTAATAGTAAATGGAAAACTGATAGTAGAAGATAAGCAGATTAAAACTGTGGACTCTAAAAAAGTGATTAAAGATATCACTGATTTTAAAGAAAAAGTTCAAAAAGTAGCAGAAACTCTATAAAATTAGTCAAAATTATGATATAATATATCCTGTTTTTAAAAAGTTATTAAACTATTTAAATATACAGGGAGGAAACTAATCAAAGTATGCTAGAAAAATTTGTAATTTTAATTACGTTATTGTATTCTACAGTCACATTTGGATACGAGGATACAAAAATCAGGGAGATTATTATAAGTGAGGTATTATCTCATGAGGGGGATAAACTTGTTAAAACACAAAAAGAGCTTTCTAAATATGGAATAAGAAATTTTTTATTGATTGAGTATAATAAAAAATTTAATAAGAATTATGAGATAAAAACTCTTACAGAGGATCAGGCTAGAGAGATAGCTGAACATTTACTGACAGAGTATCGATTAAATGAGATTAAGCATTCATATTCGCAGATGATGATATTTGATATATTTTTTAACGGTGGATATAATGCTGGAGCAGTTATAACGCAAAGAGCCTTAAAGAGATACAGACCATCAGAAAATATAGTTGTAGATGGAGTCTTGGGAAGTAGAACAATTGCAGTTATAAACTCAGTTCAAGATCATGAGAAGTTTATAGATTTAATAATAGAGGAAAGAATAAACTACTATAAAAGCTTAACCAGTTGGGAGCTATATGGAAGAGGTTGGGAAAAAAGAATCCTTTCATATAAAACTAAGTTAAAAGAGATGGCTATGGTTGACAATGGTAGTAGAATATAGTATATTGTGTTTAAAAGAATAAAAAAAGTTTACTAGGGGAGCCTATTGGCTGAGAAGTTTATAACTGACCCTTTGAACCTGATCTAGTTAATTCTAGCGTAGGGAAGTAGCAAAATAGAGTATTTTTTAGTTAAACATCTAACTATAATTTATAATTGAGCTATCCCTATTTGGGGATAGCTTTTTTTATACAAAGATTCTAGGAGGTAAAGATGAAAAAAGTTTTAACTATAGCTGGATCTGACTCATGTGGTGGAGCTGGAATTCAAGCTGATTTAAAGGCTATGAGTGCTCAAGGTGTATATGGGATGAGTGTTATAACGGCGATTACAGCACAGAATACCAAGGGAGTTTTTGCAGTTCAAGAGATTGATTTAGATATTATAAAAAAACAGATAGAAGTTTTATATGAGGATATAGATATAGATGCGGTAAAAATAGGGATGTTATCCAGTAGTGATATAATAAAAGTTGTTTATGAAACTTTAAAAGATGTCAATGCAAAAAATATAGTTATAGACCCAGTGATGGTTTCAAAAAGTGGGTACTATCTTTTAAAAGAGGAGGCTATAGAGGCATTAAAAGAGTTTTTAAAAATAGGAACTCTAGTGACTCCAAATATTCCAGAGGCGGAAATTTTAGCCAATATGAAAATAGAAAATGAAGAGGATATGATTTTAGCAGGTAAAAAGATTAAAACTTTGGGAGCGAAGAATGTCTTAATGAAAGGTGGACATAGAGAGGACAATTGTACAGATATTCTTTTAACAGATAAAGATGAAGTGATAAAGTTTTTAGGAGAAAGATTTGAAACAAAAAATACACATGGAACAGGGTGCACTCTTTCATCAACAATAGCCTCTTATATAGGAAAGGGATACTCTGTGGAGGAATCGGTGAGATTGGGGAAAGAGTATATAACTCAGGCCATAAAAAATTCATTTTCCATAGGAGAGGGAGTTGGACCTGTGGGACACTTTATTGATCTTTATAAAAAGGCAGGTGTTGATTTTGAGTAAAAAAATTATAGATAAAGAGATGATAGAGAGCGTAGTTTCAGCTTTAAAAACTGTAAAAGATAAAACACCTTTAGTTTATCATCTAACAAATATGGTAACTATAAATGATTGTGCCAATATAACTCTAGCTATTGGAGGTTCACCTTTAATGTCTTTTTGCATTGAGGAGATAGAGGAGATAACTAAATTTTCATCAAGTGTGGTTTTAAATATAGGAACTATGGACAAAAGTATGAAAGAGATGGCAATTGAAGTTGGAAAGATTGCCAATAGGTTAGGAAAACCAGTCGTTTTAGATCCCGTTGGTGTTGGAGCTACAAAGGCTAGAAAAAATCTTATAGAATCGCTGTTAAAAGAGGTAAAGTTCTCAGTTATAAAGGGAAATATGGCCGAGATAAAAGCTATTTTAGATATGGAATCTCTAAGTAGAGGAGTGGACTCTTTGGAAGGTAATGACAGTGGAGAGGAGCTAGTTAGATTAGCGTCAAAAAAATTTGATACAGTGATAGCTATAACAGGGGAAGTGGACTATATAGGAGATGAAAAAACTGTTTTTAAATTAAATAACGGGCATAAGATAATGGGATTAGTTACAGGAACTGGGTGCATGATATCCTCTTTAATAGGTTCATTTTTAGGTGGAGGAAACAGTCCAGTTGTGAGTGCAGTAGCTGGAGTATTGGCTATGGGAATAGCTGGAGAGTTAGCTGAGAAAAATTTTATAGGGACAGGTACATTAAAAGTAAATATTATGGATAATATCTCCAATCTAGATGAAGATATAATAAGAAAAAATGAAAAGTTATCCTCTGCTATATAGCAGAGGACTTTTTTTTATATAGATAGAAAGGGAAGCCAATTAGGTATATAGCTAGAGTTTGAACCATATAGTTTTTACCAGCTGCATAGACCATCCAAAAACAATAGATAATGGCTAAAATGCCATATAAAATATGTATCTTTTCATCTTTTAAAGAGGAGATTTTTAGAAGAAAAAGAATGGAAAAAATATATGGAAGAAGCATTAAAGCTGCTGCAGAGTTTGTTATTATAAGATATACGTTACTTGAAAAAAGGGATAATGCAAAAGCAATTTGCTTAATAAAAGCGTTAAAAATCAGTGCATTTCCAGCAGCCCCATGACTATTTAATTTTTTTAAAAAACTTGGAAAAAGATTGTCATTGGATATGTTATAGGGAATCTCTGCGGCTATAATTGTCCATGTGATCCACGCTCCAAAAATGGAGATTAAAACCGATATATTTATAAAAATAGATCCCCATTTTCCAATGACAGATTCTAAAATATATGCTAAAGCGGGGTCTTTTAAAGTTGCAAGTTTATCAGCTGGAAGGATACCATAACTGAGAGTAACAATTAAAATATATAAAAAAAGTGCTATAAAATAACCTATAAATGTGGCTCTACTGACATCATTTTTATTTTTTGCTCTTCCAGAGATAACAACAGCACCTTCAACCCCTATTAAAGCCCATAGAGTTTGGAGCATACACCCTTTAATTTGAGTGAAAATATCCCCTTTATAAGTTAGTTTTCCCCAAAAATCATTTGTAAAAATATCATATTTAAAGAAAAAAAATAGGAAACATATGGACATGATAATGGCTGAGACTTTACCTAAAGTGGCCAAAAAATTAAAAAAATTATAAGTTTTAATTCCACGCATAACAATGTAGGAGATAATCCAGAGTAGTAGAGTTCCTAGAGCAAAACCTTGAGGAGTTTTTACCCCTACAATAGATGGGAAAAAATAACTGAGGGTTTGAACAATAAGAACAGGATAACTAGCATTACTAACCACACAAGCTAACCAATATCCCCAAGCTGAAAAAAATCCAGCTAAAGGTCCAAATCCCACACGAGCATATTCATAGATTCCATTATTTAAGTCACTTTTTTTTAAAAGTAGAGTTTGATAAACTTTAATTATAAAAAATACACCTGAAGCGGATATGCTCCAACCAATTAGAGCAGCACCAATGGATGAGGTCTTTGCAATCTCTTTAGAAATATTAAAAATACCACCACCTATAACTGAACCAATCACTATTCCAATGAGCCCAAATAAACCTAATTCTTTTTTTTCAATCATAAGAAGCCTCCTACCTTTTAGTATTAGTGAGAAAATAGAATAAGTTTGGTAAAAATTAAACACTATTTTTCTTTAGAAAATTATTTTGTACCTTTAGATAAAATACTTTGGCATAGATTAAATTCCTTTAAATTTTTAAATAATTTTATTTTTAACCTTAATTCCTATGTTTTGAAGTATAATAATACAAATTTGATTGAAAAAAATATAGAATTTAAGTTGAAGAGCAAGGAAAAATTACGATAAAATTGTATATAAAAATAGGGAGAGTTAAAAATAAGGAGGTCGTTTATATGATGGGACGAGTAACAAATTGATTGATGTAAATAATTTTGAAAAAAAGCTATTAAAACACGGTAAAATTTTAACATTAAAACCCAAAGAGGAGAGTGTAAACAACCTTTTCTTAGAGAGAGGACATAGTCTAGAACATTTGAAGCTGGATTCTCAGAATGAGGGTGAAAGATATGAAGGTATTGCTAGAGAGAGTGTAGTTAAACTTATGAGAGGTTTAAAAGATAAGGAGAGATATATTGGAATTTGGGCTTTAGATACTCTTTTGCACTTGGATCGTCTGGATTTGTACTATGTGTTAAATAAATTTTATCAAGTTTTAGTTGAGAGGGGATTGTTGTATCTCTCTTTTAGAATAGGGGAGCAGGACTATTTTAAAGAGGGTAGATGGCACACATGTTTCACTGAAAAGGAGCTAGTTGACTTAGTTGGATTTACTGATTTTGATATTTTAGAAATGAAAAATCAAAATGAATATATCAATGTCATATTAAAAAAATAGAGCTATTTATTAAATAGAAAAAGGGGTTCATTAGAACCCCTTTTTTTAAAGTGATATAGTTCCAGCCAAATAATAGTTTCTTTCAGGAGCAGGAATAGCACTGTCTTTAGTTTCTGAATAGTTATAATGCTCATTAAATATATTGTTAATACCTCCACTTAGAGCGAAGTAATCATTGATTTTATATTGAAGAGAGAGATCTGTAAAATGATATCCAGATATCTTAGTAGTAAAGATACTATTATTTTGATCAAACTCTCTAACTGTTGATTTTCCTATATAGTTAAAAGATAGACCACTACTGAATCTATCTGTAAATTGATAAGTAGCCTTTAGAGTCAATTTTCCCTCTGGAGCTAGAGGAACCTTTTCACCTTTAAACTCTCCAGTAGTTATTTTTGTATTAGTGTATGTGATACCCTCACTTAAAGTTAATTTAGAAAAGTATTGTTCACTGAAAAGCTCAGTTCCAACTCTTCTTGTTTTGGAGAGATTCTCATATGACCACCACTTAGTAGCTGGATTATGTACATTTCCTTGAATTAAAGTTATCTCATCATCTGTAAAAGTTGTAAATATGCTCCAAGAGACATAGGTATTATCTATAAAATCTCTAATTCCAATTTCAAAATTATCAGAAGTTTCCGATTTTAAATTATTGCTTGTATACTCTAAATTTTTAGTTTTATTTGTTATTTGACCTGGTAGAGGAGAGATAAATCCTCTTTCATATCTAGTAAAAATAGTTCCTGTATCGCTATAGGAATAGTTTAATCCCAACTCTCCGGCAAAGTTATCGGAGCTTCTACTATCTTTAATAGATTTGGAAGTCTTTATAGTCGGCATTGGAAAAGCAACAATATTGGTTTTACTTACTCTATCTCCACCAAAGTCTGAGTGTTCATATCTTAGTCCAGTAATTAGATTTAATTTTTCATTTAATTTATATTTGTTTAATCCGTAAATAGCATTGGTTTCTTTATAGATATCATTGAAAATATCTATATTAATTTTGCTGTTTATACCCATATTAAGCATAGGTTTATTCGCAATTAAAGGGTAAAATTGACCAGCAGTGGATACATAGCTCACCCTTTTTAATTTTGTTTTATTGTAGTCATATCCTAGAATAAACTCCCCATTATCATATACATACTTTCCTTTGGTCTTAATACCCTTTGATTTCTCATCAAATCTACCGTCCATTTTAGCTGGTAAATCATATCCAATTAGATTAAAAGGCATTGAACCAATTTTCTCCATTCTATAGTCCATGGTAGAGGTTTCAACAAAGTTTCTCCTATATCGCTGATCATATAAAGTTGTTAAAAATGTAAACTGATCATTGACCTTTAACTCATAATCAAGGGAATAACTCTCTCTATCACTATGACTTTCTACTGGAAAACCAGAGATTTTTCTATTTTTGTCTAAATCTGTTTTTAAAGCTGGGGTAGATGTATCATCATTACCTCTAAATTTAGTTCCTTGAAAATGGATTCGTTGATTGGGACTCAATTTATAGTCAAATCCTCCAGTGAAACTTCCATTTTCTCTTTTATCTCCGTCTCTATAACCATGTCCACTTAAATATGAGTATCCAGTGTTTACATATAGTTTATCGGTTATATTATATCCAGAACTAAAAGCTGTTTTATTTGTATTATAGGAAAAATTACCATAATTTAGAGTAAAATAGTCCTTTCTTTCAGTGGCTTTTGTAATTATGTTAACAACGCCACCAGCAGTACCAGAACCATTTAATACAGCTCCACCCCCTGGAATAAGTTCAATTCTTTCAATGGAATAGACAGGTATAGTATTTATAGGTAAAGTTCCCATAGATTCGTCAATGGGATTGATAGATATTCCATCAACTAAAACTTTAACTCTAGAGATTGCACGCTCTCCATTTCCCCTCAGGTCAATAATTGGTCCAAAATAAGTATCCTGTATCACTACATTGGGTGAATCTCTAAGAACTTCTTCAACATTTTTATACTCTTTCTTTTCTAAAGTTTCTTTAGAGATAATAGTAACATTTTTATTTTCTTTATTTAGTTTTTCTTGAAAACCAGTTGTAGAGGTGATGATACTTTCTTCAAGATTGATACTTTGTTCTTGAGCTATTGCCAAACTAGTAACAATCCAGAGAAATAAAAATATTTTTTTCATAAAATTAATACCTCCCATAATTTAAATTGACAAATTTCAAATAAATCACTATAATTATAATATCAATTAATTTGAAAGTCAAATCTTTTTAGAATAAATAATTTTAGGAGTGGGAAAATGTTTGAAATAAGGTATAAATCACACCATGATGTGAAAGATGTAATTTTATCAAAAAATAAGAGAAAATTAAAATTACCAACTACATATTGGAGAATGATGGAAAAAGAACCACAAGATTTAGATGGAGGGATATATGTTCATGTTCCATTTTGTGATAAAATTTGTTCATTCTGCAATATGAATAGAAAACAATTAGATAATGATTTAGAGGACTATACAAAATTTCTAATAAAGGAGATTGATAGGTATAGAGATAAACCTTATGTACAGAAAAAAAGATTTTCAGTGATATTTTTTGGAGGGGGAACTCCAACAATTCTAAAACCACATCAACTTGAAAGGGTTTTATCCAATTTAAGAGAGGTATTTCCTCTTGGAGAGGACTATGAATTTACCTTTGAAACAACGTTACATAATTTGACTTGGGAAAAACTAGAGATTATGAAAAAATATGGAGTAAACAGGCTGAGTATAGGGATTCAAACATTTTCAAATAGAGGTAGAAAACTACTAAATAGAACATATGAGCAGGAGTTTATAAAGAATAGGTTAAAAGAGATCAAAGATAGATTTCAAGGATTAGTCTGTATGGATATTATATATAACTATTTGGACCAAAGTTTGGAAGAGGTAGTTGAGGATGCTAAAATAGTGGAAGAGATATCTCCGGACAGTGTAAGTTTTTACTCTTTAATGATACATGATGGGTCTGAAATTTCTAAAGATTTAAACACAGGAGAGAGAACTTTTAATTATAAACTTGAAAAGGATAAAGAGTTACATGATGCTTTTTTGAACCATTTACTTGAAAGTGGTTACACTGTATTGGAGCACACTAAGTTAACTAAAGGAACAGATTCATATAGATATATTAAAAATGTGCATCAACTAAAAGATTTAATTCCCATTGGAATTGGCGCTGGTGGTAGAGTTCAAAATATAGAGCTATATCACTTAAATAAATTGGTGACATTTTATTCAGAGGATTCAGATAGAATGATGAAAATGAAGTTAATATCGGGGCTTTCTCAGTATGAATATGTAGATTTAAGTGACTTGAAGAGTATTGTGGGAGAAAAATATAGTGAGATATATAAAACTTTGACAGAGTTGGAAAAAAAGGGTTATATATATTTGGAAAAAGATAGATATAGATATACTAAAAAGGGTATTTTTTGGGGAAATAATATATCGGCACTTTTAGTTGATACATATATTAAAAATTAGTATATAGGGAGGGAAAATGAAGAAAACAGTTTTAATCTATTCATCATTAACTGGAAATACTAAAAAGGTTGGAGAGGCAATTTTTGAAATATTAGAGGGTGAAAAAGATATATATTCAGTGGAGGAGTTTGACATTAAAACACTGGATAGATATGACAGAGTTATTCTTGGATTTTGGGTGGATAAAGGTGTTGCTGATTCACGTATTAGAAAACTAATTGGAAATATTGAAAATAAAGATGTGGCATTTTTTGGAACTTTAGGTGCGGAGCCAAACTCAGATCATGGCAAGAAAGTTTATAATAGAGTTGCAGAGTTATGCAATAAGAAAAATAGATTGATTGGAGGATTTTTATCTTTGGGTAAAATTTCAGAAAAGCTGGTTGAAAAGATGGGGAAATTCCCACTTAAATTGATTCATCCATTGACACCAGAGAGATTAGCCAGAATTGAAAATGCGAGTAATCATCCAAATGATGAGGATTTTGATAATGCAAAAAGATATTTTATGAGTATTTTGTAAAAAAAAGAATAGCAGCTCACAAAAAATGTGAGCTGCTATTTCTTACTTTAGCTTTTCAATAATATCCTCTATGGTTTGCTTTCCAAATGATACATCACTATCATCTATAATTAAAGCGGGAACTCCCATGATATTATATTTATTTTTTAACTCTGGAAATTCAAAGATATCAATCATTTCAGCCTCGATATTTGGATTTTCAATAGCCAATCTCTGTGCTCCTATAACCACTTCTGGACAAAGGGAACAAGATAGTGAAACAGCAATCTTAAGAGTTGTTTTTCTGTTGATACCTTTTATTTTATTTTTGATATTTTCACTTAACTCCTGTCCAGGACCAGCGATATTATATAGAGCTAAAATAAATGAATTTAACTCATGTCCACTTGGTAGACCAGAGAATTTAACTCCTCTAAACTTATTACTAGAATCTAAAATTGCGATAGTTGGAGAGAAATTCAAAGATATCTCTCTTTCCAATTCTGGGTTTTCACCTAATCTATAAGTTTTTAAGTCTATTTTATCAGAGATATTGGAAATCTCAGTTAAAAAGTTTTTAATATTTTGAGAGAGCTCACTGTCATTTAAAATAGAGACTATTTTCACACTATTTTGAAATTTATCAAAAATACCTTTTAATTGAGATATAATACCTTCATCTAAAAATTTTGAATCACTTCTCTCATTTGAAATATCAGAAGTTTTAGCAGTCTCTTTTGTCTCTCTTTTTAGATTTAATATCACTCTTTTTTCATTTACATTTTTTTCTAAAACTGTTGCTGCCAATGCTCCATCAGCTACTGCCGTAACAACTTGTCTCAATTTTTTAGGTCTGATATCACCAACGGCATAAACATCTTTAATATCTGTTTCCATATTTTCATCAGTGATGATATAGCCATTGGAATCTAAAGTTACATGATTTTTAAAGAGATCACTTTGTGGTTTATATCCGATAAAAACAAAAATTCCAAAAGAACTATTGTCTGGAGCACGATATTCCCAAGTCTTATCTGTGGTATTGTCTTTAAAAATAGCTTTTCTAAGAGTGGTATCACCAGTTGCCTCAACAATTTGAGAGTTAAATTTAACCTCAATTTTAGGATGATTTAAAACTTTTTCAGCTATTGATTTAGCACATGTAAACTCAGGTTCTCTAGCTATAATTGTAACTTTTTTTGCGAATTTAGTTAAAAAAATAGCCTCTTCAGCAGCGGCAAAACCAGCTCCAATAACAAAAACATCTAAACCAGTGAAGAACTGTCCATCACAAGTGGCACAATAAGCCACTCCTCTACCTTTGAACTCAGCTTCCCCAGGGAAACCAAGAGTTCTTGGATTAGCACCAGTGGCAATAATCACACTTAAGGCTCTATATGTTTTTGACTCTGTAATTATCTCCTTAATATCTTCTTTAAAATTCACATCTATAACCTCTGATTTTAAAAACTCTACACCGAATCCAAGAGCTTGTTCTCTCATTTTTTCACCTAAGTTATGACCAGAAATATCCTTAATTCCTGGGTAATTGACAACTTCAGAGGTCGTAATAATCTGTCCCCCAAGGGAATCTTTTTCTATAATAAGGACATCCAGTTGAGCTCTACCAGCATATATACCAGCTGATAAACCAGCGGGACCTCCACCTATAATAATTAAATCATATATTTTCTCCATAGTTCACCTCTAATTATATATATTATTAAAAACTGAAAGGCACTGGATAGTGCCTTTCAAAGAAGTCTAAATTTTTCCGATTAAATCTAAAGATGGCTTTAAAGTTTCTGATCCAGGCTTCCATTTTGCTGGACAAACCTCTCCACCATGCTCAGCAACAAATTGTGCAGCTTGAACCTTTCTTAAAAGCTCTCCAGCATCTCTACCAATTCCTAAGTCATGTATCTCATAAGCTACTATTTTACCTTCAGGATTTACAACAAAGCTTCCTCTTAAAGCTAATCCCTCCTCAGGAATTAAAACACCAAACATCTCTGATATCTTTCTTGTAGGGTCAGCAACCATAGGATACTGTATTTTCTTTATAGTATCAGAAGTATCATGCCATGCTTTATGAACAAAGTGAGTATCAGTTGAAACAGAGTATATTTCACAATTGATCTCTTTAAACTTCTCATAATTATCAGCTAAATCACCTAACTCAGTAGGACAAACAAAAGTGAAATCTGCAGGGTAGAAGAAGAATACTGACCATTTCCCTTTTATAGATTCATTAGTAACCTCAATGAAATTGTTGTTGTGGTAAGCTTGTGCTTTAAACTCTCCAATATTTTTTCCAATTAGTGACATGTTATAACCTCCTATTAATTGTAATTATTTTTTATTTGTAACTATTACAAACTAATAATAATATAATTTTTTTGTTTTGTCAATATTTTATTTAAAAATATTTTTATTATCAAAGTTTTATTTGGCTGTGTTAATTCTTAGATGGGTTTTCAACCTCATTTAAGTCCATTTTTATTCTTTTTATAAAGTCTACAGTACCCCACAATAAAGGGAATTTTTTAGTAGGTATATTGTCAGTGGATGCATCTGTATCACTATCCTCTGAAGGAGATGGTAAAGTTGCTCCAAGAGCTGAAAAAATAAATCCTAAAGAGAAGCTAGTTAAAAATATACCCAAAATAGTTTCTAAAACACAGAGTAATCTGATATACGCATTTAGCGGAGATATACTTCCTGAACCGACAGTAGTTAAACTACCTAAACTTATGTAGAGATGATTTAAAAAATTCTCTAAATCAAATGTAGATGGCTTTTCAACTCCTATAAAGAGATTTTTTTGAGACATTAGATTTAAAATATAATAAAATGACCCAAAAGCTAGACCGAGAGTTATATAAGTTAAAAATGTAGTCAGAATATCTAGCCCTTTAATTTGACGTTTTTTATTTATAAGCATAATAAATTGTTTTGACACAATAATCATTATTAAAGACATAGATACCAAGATTGATATGATATGTAAAAATTTAATGATAAAACTTCCTAAAAAAACATTTAAAAAGATATAATCTATTCCCCCTAAAATTGGTATTAATAATATAAAATATAGAATTAAAAAAATAGAGAAAATAGCGTGATTGCTTAAGAATTTTTTAAATTTAGGTCTGAAAAAATAAACAAACGGATATATAATAAAAAACATAGATATTATCATAATAAGACTACTACTTATAAATTGTCTGGAGCTATTTATTGTATTTGAAGTATAAAGTTCCCAAGCTGTAAATAGAATAGATAGTATAAGAGAAAAAGTTCTTATCTGTTCTTTTTTTAAGTCATTTATACCTTTAACATTTTTAATAGCTTTAATGCTATCCATTATTTTTGTAAAAAAAATCTTATAGTTTATCATGGTTTAGGTTAGCCTCCAAAAAAATATTTTCTACTCAAAACTTACTGAAAGATTTTAAATTTCCTTTAAAAAACTTAAAGAAATATTTGACAAATATATTAAAGAGTAATAAACTTGGAAAGTAGTAAAATATAACAAAATAATTTAAAAGGGGACAAAGAATGTCAAATGTAAAAAAAGACAACTTGATATTGAAGTTGATATTTGGAGTTATTGCAGGACTGATAATTGGATTATTTTCCAACGAAGTTATAATTGGAATAATTCAGACTATTAAATTTATTTTAGGACAGATTATTTCCTTTACAGTTCCATTGATTATTTTAGGGTTTATAGCACCAGCCATAACAAAAATGAAGGCAAATGCAAGTAAAATGCTTATAGCAATGCTGATATTAGCTTATCTATCATCTTTGGGAGCCGCTATATTTTCAATGCTTTCAGGTTATATGATAATTCCTTTACTTAATATTTTAACTGCTGTGGATGGATTAAAAACATTGCCACCAATGTTATTTAAACTGAATATACCACCAGTTTTATCTGTAATGTCAGCTTTGGTTCTTGCACTGTTTTTGGGATTGGCAATAGTTTGGACAAACTCTAAAAAATTAGAAGCTGCATTAGATGAATTTAACAATGTTATTCTATCAATTGTATATAGAATTATAATACCTATACTACCAGTTTTTATAACATCTACTTTTGCTACACTGGCCTATGAAGGAAGTATAACAAAGCAGTTACCTATTTTCCTAAAAGTGGTTGCAATAGTTTTGATAGGACATTTTATCTGGTTATTTATCCTATACAGTATAGGGGGAGCAGTTTCAAAACAAAACCCTCTAAATCTTTTAAAGTTTTATGGACCTGCTTATTTAACAGCTGTTGGAACAATGTCTTCAGCAGCAACTCTTCCAGTGGCTCTATCTTGTGCTAAAAAATCTCAAAGTTTAGATGATGATATAGCTAACTTTGCAATACCATTGGGAGCGACAGTTCATCTTTGTGGATCTGTATTGACAGAGGTATTCTTTGTTATGACAGTATCTCAAGTTCTATATGGAGTATTACCATCTGTTGGAACAATGGTGTTATTTGTAGTTTTACTTGGTATATTTGCAATTGGTGCTCCAGGAGTTCCTGGAGGTACAGTTATGGCATCTTTAGGTATTATATCTTCTGTATTGGGATTTGATGATACAGGTATAGCTTTAATGCTTACAATTTTTGCACTGCAAGACAGTTTTGGTACTGCATGTAATGTGGTTGGAGATGGAGCTTTAGCACTGATATTAAGTGGGATTTTTAAGAAGAATAGAAGTGTACAAAACTAAAATTAATATAAAAATACTCTCCTTACTTGTAAAAGGGGAGTTTTTTTTATATAATATTCTAATCACTATTTTTATGGAGGGGAAGATGTATAAAAGTTACTCTTTTGAGGAGATTGAAAATAAAATAGGGGATTTCAAACAATTGGATAGTGATTTTCCCATATATAAGAGTGGAATTTATGTAACAGTCGAGAATAAGAGTGAGATTATTGCATATGCAATATTGGAAAAAAATATGGATAGTTATGATTTAAAAAGAATTTTTGTAAAAAAAGATGAAAGATTTAAATCCTATGGAAGAAAATTAATATCATTTATCATCAATAAAAAACTAGAAAAAGGAAGTCTAGTTGTGGAAAAGCAGGATATAATCTCAGGTTTTTTATTAAAGATAGGCTTTAAAAAAATGGAAAATGGAGAGTTTATTATTGAAGATTTAGAAAATAAAAATTTAAGAAAAAAAGAGGGTCAAAAAACGGTTATAGCATCAATATTTTGGAATATTGTTTTGGCTACAACAAAGATTAGTTTTGGATATATTGGAAAATCAAGAGCTTTACTAGCGGACGGTTTTAACTCTCTTTCCGATGTGGTAACATCAAGTGGAATACTGTTGGGGATTCATTTTAGTAATATTCCAGAAGATGAATCTCATCCTTTTGGTCATGAGAAGATAGAGAGTGTAATAGGCGTAATAATGGGGATTTTTATGATTCTTACTGCCTTTGAACTTGGAAAAGGTGGAGTTGAAATTCTACTCTCTGGAGAGAAAAAAGAGGTTCCAGAGATGTTGACAGTATATTTTGCCCTATTTTCATCAGTTGTAAAGTATTTTATGTATAGACAAAAGATTAGAGTGGGGTTAGAAACGGAAAATAGTGCTTTAATAGCTGATGCTAAAGATAGTAGAAATGATATTTTTGCATCTTTAGGTGTAGTGTTAGGAATTGTTTTATCAATATATGTTAATCCTATATTTGACCTTTTAATAAGTATCTTAGTTGCTATGTTGATATTTAAAGAGGGAGTGAGTGTAATTTTAGAAACTACAGACACAATTTTAGATAAACAGGATATGGAGTTTGTAGATGAAATAAAAAAATATATATATGAGAATACAGATATAAAAAATGTCCATGATATTATGATAAGAAAATCAGGGGATAAAATATTTTTAGAACTGCATATAAGAGTTCCTAAGGATATGAGTGTTTACAATGCACATAAGATATCAGATGATTTAGAAAACTCAATAAAAGAGGACTTTCCACTGGTTAAAAGTATTATAATACATTTGGATTGTTTACTGAATTAAAAAAACAAGCCCACTAGGTTGAGTGGGCTTGTTTTTATACTATACATCATCATATTTTTCAAAATTATTATGTCTTAACATAGTTTGTACTTTTTTAATATAAGCACCTTTTAATTCAGAATAGTTAGTTAAGCCAGATGCAATTTTTTCAGGAGGTTCTCCAGCATGAACCTTTGTTCTAAGTGATTTGTAAGCATTAACTCGTGAAAGAGTTAGAACAAAATCTTTAACAGAGTCTTTAATAGAATCATACTCCTTGTATGTACGATTTGTATGCTTGTAAGCATTCATACCAAAAAGGTTATTTTTCTCTCTAAAAACTTTTGATGTTCCCCAACCACTTTCAATGGCAGCTTGCGAAAGAATCAGTGATGTAGGGTATTTAATCATTCTTTTTTTAAGTTCAGACCAGTTATAAGCTGAAACTTTATAAGCTTTAAAAATTCTATCTAATTCTTTTTTTTCCTCAGAATTATGAGATTTCTTTTTGGATAATGCGTCGATAATAGCGATATCTCTGTCAATCTCCTTATTGACTATTTCAATGCTAGGCAGGAGCATCGAAATAAAAACTTCTTTTCTACTACGTATACTTAATTTTTTTAAATCCAATCCATCTAAAGAGTAAACATGATTTTTAGTAGGTTTATTCTCTAAATCTTTCAATGTTTTAACTTCTATAGTTTCGTATTTAATTTCGTGGGGAATATGAAAATCCACATCAATAGAGAATGTAAAAGATGAATAAAGGAAAAAAATAAGTATACTAATAACAAATTTTTTCAACATAACTTCTCCTTTATCAACAATTATATTTTTTGTATGCATTAAATTATACATTAAGATATGTTAAAAATCAATAAAAAATTTACATGGAACAAAAGGTGTAGTATAATAAAACGATATAAAAAACAAAATAAAAGTGGGAGAGGACAAAAATGTTAGAACAAAAAAAATCACTATTTTCCATTACAATTCCGATTTTTTTAGAGTTACTATTGGTTACTGTTGTAGGGAATATTGATACAATCATGCTCGGAAGATTTAGTGATAAAGCGGTTGGGTCAGTGGGTGGAATGAGTCAAGTGCTACTGATTCAAAACACTATTCTTAGTTTCATATGTTTGGGAACAACAATACTTATGGCTCAATTTATAGGGGCTAAGAATCATAGATCGACAAAAGAGGTAATTGCAGCATCTCTAGTGATGAACTTTTTTATAGGTGCTATTTTAGGATTGATATATTTTGTAGGATGGGAATGGATTTTAATAAAAATAAAACTACCATTAAATCTTAGAGATATAGGAATGGATTATTTTAAACTGGTGGGAGGGTTATGTATTTTTCAAGCTATATCTCTAACAAATGGAGCTATATTAAAAAGTTATGGAAATACAAAACCAATGTTATTTGTAAATGTTGGAGTTAATTTATTGAATATTCTAGGTAATGGAATGTTTATATTTGGATGGTTAGGAGCTCCTATTTTAGGTGTTACTGGTGTTGGACTTTCTACGGTTTTTTCTAGATTTATAGGTGCGATAGTTTCTCTATTAGTTATGACAAATTATTGTAAATTTAGTATAGCTGATTTGAATAGATTTACTTTAGAAAAAGTTAAAAAGATTCTATCAATAGGAATTCCTACAGCTGGCGAACATTTAACATGGAGTTTAACACAGGTTATAATATTGGCTATGGTCAATACTATGGGAACTATAGAGATAACTGCTAGAACATATTTGGCTTTAGTTTCATCTTTTATCATGATTTTTTCAATCGCTTTAGGGCATGGAACAGCGATTCAAGTGGGACAATTAGTTGGAGCGGGAGATAAAGATAGAGCGTATAATCAATGTCTAAAAAGTCTGACACTATCTTTTATAGCAGCAACAATAGTGTCGACTTTAGTGTACTTTTTTAGATTTCAAATAATGGAGTTATTTACTGAGGATATGGATGTGGTTAAAGCTACTGCAAAAGTATTTCCATGGCTAATCTTTATAGAAACTGGAAGAACATTTAATATCGTTGTTATAAATGCTTTACATGCGGCAGGAGATATAAAGTTTCCAATGGCTATGGGGTGTTTTGTGATGTTAGGAGTGGCAGCTCCTCTATCTTGGCTATTGGGAATAAGAATGGAATGGGCTTTAGTTGGAGTTTGGATAGCCAATGGAACAGATGAGTGGATAAGAGGTTTCGCTATGCTTTGGCGTTGGAGAACAAAAAAATGGATGACAAAAGGTTTTGTGTAAAAAACGGATTTTTTAATCCGTTTTTTATTTTACATATAAATATATTTTTAAAATAAAGGTAATAGGAAAAAAATGAAGTAGTTATTATAAAAACATAAAATACGGAGGCGAGAGAGTTATGTATTCAAAAGATGATATGATTTTATGGTCTATGATGAGTTCAATGGTTGTGAATGTTGGAAAAATTGAGATTTTAGCTTTTTCACCAGATAACATATTTAAAGTTTTTAAAAATTCAAGCGAGATGGGAATAAATGTTTTTAAAGAGGAACATAAAAGAGTACTAGAGGTTATAGATATATTGAGGGAGGGTATAGAAAAGGAAAAAATAAAGAGTTTTTTTGGGAATTTTAGACTTTTAAAAAATTTAAAAAATCAAGTTGAAAATGAGAAAAAAATTATGGATGAAAATAAAATAAAAATGCTTACATATTTTTGCCCAAACTATCCAGAAAAATTAAGAGCATGTAAAAATCCTCCATTTGTGTTGTACTATAAAGGGGATGAGTTAAAAAATTGTGATTTAGATAACTCTATTGCAATTGTGGGCACTAGAAAACCAGAAGCGGAAGGGGTATTTGAATTTACAGATGAGTTAATAAGAAGTTTTAAAAAAAATCTGAAATACAATATAAGTGGCTTAGCCTTGGGGTGCGATACCATTGGGCATAGAATAACGTTAAAATATGGTATAAAAAATATAGCCATATTGGGGCAGGGATTAGGAACAGATACCTATCCTAAAGAGAATTTTAGCCTAGCACAAGAGATTTTAGATAAGGGTGGGATTTTGATGTCGGAAATCCCTCCAAGCTTAAAAGTAAAAGGTGCTTATCTACTTCAAAGGAATAGATTACAGGCTTATTTAACAAATGAGTTATTAATTTTAGAAAGTGGAAAAAAAGGTGGAACTATAACAACTTTAAAAGCCGCTTTTTCAGAGAAAAGAAGAGTGTATGTGAGAAATATAAAAGTGAATCACACCATATTTAATATGCGAAATATAACCAAAGTAACTTTTGTAAACTCATACTCAGACATTGACCTGATTAAAGTGTTAACAACAAAACCAAATACTCTTTTTACTTTTGAGTTTTCTTAATATATAATGAAAGAAAATGGAGTGTAAAGGGAGGAGATTTATGAAAATTGAATTGTTGGATGGAGCTATGGGAACAACGATATCTGATATATATCAAGTGAAAGAAAGATGTAGGGAAAAGGTAAACTTTACTAATCCAGAGATTATAAGAGATATACATAAAAGATATAGTGAGGCTGGAGCAGATTATCTAAAAGCAAATACCTTTAATTGCTCTAAGGAGTCCTTAAAAGCTTATGGAGAGAATCCTGAAAAAGCTTATGAATATGCATTTTTAGGTGGAAGTATCTGTAAAGAGATTTCAAAAAAATATGGGAAAAAAAGTATTGGAACATTTTGTGATGGAGATATAGATCAAATAGATGGAATTTTAGATAGTGATGTAGATATTGTGATGATTGAAACTATATATAATTTAGAAAAGGGATTAAAAACTTTAGAGTTATTAAAGAAAAGAATGGAGATAAAAAAAATAGATAAACCTATAATGATATCTTTTGCAGTTGATAGAGAGTGTAAAATCTATTCAGGAGAGCAAATTATGGATATATATAAAAGATTTACAAGTGAAGGGGTAATCTCTTTAGGTATTAATTGCTCAGAATATTCTCAACAGATATCCAGAGTACTAAAAGAGATAAAAAAAGAGACAAAATTAAATACATCCTTTCATCCTAATTCAGATGGGGATATAGAAAAGTTTGCAAAAAATATAAAAAAAATAATAGATGACAATGCGGTGAGCATAGTTGGCGGATGCTGTGGAACTGAGTTTAATCATATAAAAAAAATGAGAGAGATTATAGATAAAATAATGTAAAAGAGGTAGATTCAATCTACCTCTTTTAATATTATTTGTGTACTACTCGTGTACTACCACTATGCAATTTTATATAAATCTATATAAGTTTAAATATCATAAACTATTTAAAACTAAGGTTTAGTAAAGTTATGATAAGTTATAAACATGTATGGTGTACCTGACGAGAGTTGAACTCATGACCTACTCCTTAGGAGGGAGTTGCTCTATCCAGCTGAGCTACAGATACACGCTACATTTTGAATGTAACATATAAAAATAAAAAAGTCAAGATAAAAAAATAGGCTAATATCAAGTTTTTTTACTCAGGAAAAAAAGTATGTTATTAGTTTTTTTATGTGCTTGACATTGGTTTTATTAATCCTGTATAATTAACAATATATTTCATATAATTACAATTTTGGAGGGGTTTTATGAAAAAGGTTTCTGTTTTATTAGGGGCATTAGCTCTTACAACAATGGCATCAGCAGCACCAACAAAAATTGGAGTGACAGTTTATCGTTATGATGATAACTTCATGTCTACAGTTAGACAAAGAATTGAAGAGGTTGCAAAAAATGATAAAAATGTCGAAGTATTAATGAACGATTCACAAAACGATCAATCTAAACAAAATGATCAGGTAGATGTTTTAATCGCTAAAGGAGTAGATGCGTTAGCAATTAACTTAGTTGATCCAGCAGCGGCTTCTACAATAATACAAAAAGCCAAGGCAGAAGATATTCCAGTTGTATTTTACAATAAAGAACCATCTAAAGCTGATATGGCTAGTTATGATAAAGCGTATTATGTAGGAACAGATTCTAAAGAATCAGGAGTTATTCAAGGAGAGGTTATTGCGAAACATTGGGCAGCAAATCCATCATGGGATCTAAATAAAGATGGAGTAATTCAATACGTATTGTTAAAAGGAGAGCCTGGACATCCAGATGCAGAAGCTAGAACAACATATGTAACAAAAACTTTAAATGAAAAGGGAATAAAAACTCAAGAGTTACATATGGATACTGGAATGTGGGATGCAGCAATGGCAAAGGATAAAATGGAAGCTTGGTTATCTGGACCAAATGGAGAGAAAATAGAGGTTGTTATAGCTAACAACGATGGAATGGCAATGGGAGCAGTTGAAGCATTAAAAGCTAATGGTAGAGCAAAAACTCCTGTATTTGGAGTGGATGCACTAGCGGAAGTGTTAGTAATGGTTGAAAATGGAGATATGGCAGGAACAGTACTTAATGATGGAATGAACCAAGGACAAGCGACGTATGAGATTGCAAAGAACTTAGCTCAAGGAAAGAGCCCATCAGAGGGAACAAAATGGGAATTAAAAGATAAAATATTAAGAGTACCTTACGTAGGAGTAGATAAGGATAACTTAAAAGATTTTAAAAAGTAGTCTGTAGGGGAGGTATGAGCCTCCCCTTCTTTATAAAATATTGAGATTTTAAGGAGTGAGTATGGAAAAATATTTACTAGAAATGACAGAAGTATCAAAGTCTTTTCCAGGGGTAAAAGCTCTAGATAAGGTAAATTTAAAAATAAGACCTCATACAGTTCATGCATTGATGGGAGAGAATGGAGCAGGAAAATCAACTTTAATGAAGTGTCTATTTGGGATATATTCAAAAGATGAGGGAAAAGTTTTTTTAGATGGAAAAGAGGTAAACTTTGTTTCAGCAAAGGACGCTTTAGAAAATGGTGTATCTATGGTTCATCAGGAGTTAAACCAAGTTTTACAAAGAACAGTAATGGATAATGTTTGGTTAGGGAGATATCCTTTAAAGGGAATATTTGTAGATCATAAAAAGATGTATGAAGATACAAAGAAGATATTTAAGGAGTTAGAAATTGATGTGGATCCAAAAGCAAAGGTTTCAACACTGTCAGTATCCCAGATGCAAATGGTTGAAATAGCAAAGGCCTTTTCATATAATTCTAAAATAATAGTGATGGATGAGCCTACATCCTCTCTAACAGAGAAAGAGGTTGGACATCTTTTTAAGATTATCAAAAAACTTACAGATAGAGGTTGTGGAGTTGTTTACATATCTCATAAAATGGAAGAGATAAAAGAGATTTGTGATGATATAACTATTTTAAGAGATGGACAATGGGTAGCTACAACTAGTTTAGAGGGACTGTCAACAGATGAGATAATAAGCATGATGGTTGGAAGATCCTTGACACAGAGATTCCCTGAAAAAATAAATACTCCTCAAGAGGTAATTCTTAAGGTAGAAGATTTAACAGCTAAGAATCAACCATCTATAAAAAATATAAATTTTGAATTGAGAAGAGGAGAGATTCTGGGAGTTGCTGGTCTAGTTGGATCTAAAAGAACAGATATAGTTGAAACTATATTTGGAATTAGGGAGCGTGAGAGTGGAAGAGTAATAATCAATGGAAAAGAGATTGAAAATAGAAGTAGCTTAGAGGCTATAAAAAACGGATTCGCATTAGTAACAGAGGAGAGAAGAGCAACAGGTATTTTTCCACAACTTAACATTGAATTTAACTCTTTAATATCTAACATGACAAATTATGAGGGAAAAAATAAAATTTTAAACTCATCTAAAATGTATGGAGATACAAAGTGGGTTATCGATTCAATGAGAGTAAAAACACCAAATCAAAAGACTCCAATTGGAAACTTATCAGGAGGAAATCAACAAAAAGTAATAATAGGAAGATGGCTTTTAACAAGTCCAGATATATTGATGCTAGATGAACCTACAAGAGGAATAGATGTTGGGGCTAAATATGAGATATATCAATTGATGCTAGATTTAGCAAGTAAAGGAAAAGGAATAATTATGATATCCTCTGAAATGCCTGAGCTTTTAGGTGTTACAGATAGAATTTTAGTTATGAGTAATGGAAGAGTGGCTGGAATAGTTGAAACAAAGGATACGAGCCAAGAAGAGATTTTAAAATTAGCATCACTATACTTATAAGGTACGGGAGGACAAAATGGAATTAAATAAAGAAGAGAAAAAACTGGGTTTTTTTAAGGGGAAAGATACAAAAAAACTTCTATTAGATGGAGGATTATACCTAGTATTATTAATACTTATAGCAGGAATAATAATAAAAGAACCATCTTTTTTAAGCTTTAGAAATATGAGAAATATATTGACGCAATCATCAGTTAGAACGATATTAGCTCTGGGAGTAGCGGGAATAATAGTTACTCAGGGAACAGACCTTTCAGTTGGAAGACAAGTTGGACTATCTGCAGTAATATCGGCAACTTTACTACAATCTATGACCAATGTAAATAAGGTATTTCCACATTTAGAGACACTACCTATTCCAGCGGTAATAGCAATAATCTGTATTATTGGAGCTTTTGTAGGTTTTTTAAATGGCTTTGTTGTAGCTTACTTAAATGTAACCCCTTTCGTTGCAACTTTGGGTTCTATGATCATAATATATGGTGCTAACTCTCTATACTACGACTATGTTGGAGCGTCCCCAATAGCTGGATTCTCTAAAGGGTTCACTAGCTTTGCTCAAGGGTTTTTTACAATAGCTGGATTTAGATTTAACTACTTAATAATATATGCAGCTTTAGCGGTCCTATTCATATGGATTTTATGGAATAAAACAACTTTTGGAAAAAATCTATTTGCTGTTGGAGGGAATCCTGAAGCAGCTAAAGTATCGGGAGTTAATGTAAAAAAGACACTGGTTTTAGTTTATACATTATCTGGAATATTCTATGCTTTTGGTGGAATGTTAGAGGCTGGAAGAGTTGGTAGTGCTACAAATAACCTTGGAAACATGTATGAGATGGATGCAATAGCAGCCTGTGTAGTTGGTGGAGTTTCATTTTCAGGAGGAGTAGGAACAGTTCCTGGTGTTTTAATAGGAGTTATTATATTTACAGTGATAAACTATGGATTGACATTTATTGGTGTAAATCCATATTGGCAATATATTATAAAAGGTTTGATTATTGTTATGGCTGTTGCTCTTGATACATTAAAATATGTGAAGAAAAAATAATTAAAAAGTTCTAGAGATTTGACTCTCTAGAACTTTTTTTAATCTATATATTTGATGGTTTCTTTTAATTCTAAACTTTTTTTAATATTGATAACTCTTTGATTTTTACTTCCACGCCACTTTAGATTTAAGTCTTTCTCCTCTATATGAAATTGCCCATCAACTAAGACATCACACAGTTCAATAAGGGATAAAAGTTTTGGATTTTTAATAATAACTTCCCAAGTAAATCCAGACCAAATCCAAATATCTTTTTTGGGAAAACTCTCTTTAAATCTCTTTATAAAAGCTACAAGAGGATCAATATTGGTAAGGTATGTAGGATCTCCTCCCAGCAGTGATAACCCTTTAATACTTTTATCATATTTTTTAAAGTAGTTTAAAATTTCATTTTCAATATCTTCAGTAAATGGAGAACCATAGTTTGGATCCCACGTATCTGAGTTAAAGCAATCCTTACAGTAGTGAGAACATCCACTTACAAAAAGACTAACTCTAATACCTTCTCCATTAATCATATCTGTATATTTAATACCAGAATAATTCATAATCAATCTCCCATCATTTTACATGTGTTTAACTCTATTTATAACCTCTTTTTGTTTTCCTTTATTAAAAGGTCTTGAATCAGGTTGAGCCAAGTAACCACATACTCTTCTTATAACATTCATTTTAGTAGAATCATGATTTCCACATTGTGGACATTCAAATCCTCTTTCTGTTGCTAAAAATTCACCATTGAAGTTACAAATATGACACTTATCAACTGGCTGGTTTATACCCATATAGTGGATTCCAATTGATTGAGCATATTTTAAAACTTGATATACAGCTTCTAAGTTTTTCTTTAAAGAATCAGTTTCAATGTAACTAATATGTCCTCCAGCTGCCAAAGTATGTCCAGGAGCTTCCAATCTCAATTTTTCAAAAGGATTTATTTGAATCTTAGAAGAAACGTGGAAAGAGTTATCATAGTACTCCTTATCTGTTATTCCCACAATTGGACCAAACTCTTTTAAATCTATTTGAGCAAATCTATCACAAAGTGATTCTGAAGGTGTTGAGTATAGAGCGAATCCTAAGTTAGTTTCCTCTTTAAACTCTTTAACCTTTTTAGATATATACTCTAAAACTTTAAATGTTTTTTCATATGAATTTTCATCTAGAGCGAAATTTTTTCCATAAAGAAGTTCAGACACTTCACTAAGACCGATATATCCGATAGATACTGTAGCGTAACCGCCCCAGATAAGGTCTTTAATTGTTTCTTTAGCATCTTTCTCAGCAAGAGCACCGGCCATCCATAGTATAGGAGCAATCTCTGCAGGAGTGTTCTCTAAATATTTAGCTCTAAATATGCTATTCTCTTTACAAAGATTTAAAATTTCATCTAGCTCCTTATAGAAACCAGCTTCATCACCTCTGTTTTTTATAGCTATTTTAGGTAGATTAATTGTAGTAGCTCCTATATTAAATCTACCTGAATATTTTTCATTTCCATCTTTATCCCACCAAGGAGAAAGGAATGCTCTACATCCCATAGGGTATACAACAGTACCGTTTTTAACCTGTTCTGGAGTTACAAATAGAATATCAGGATAAACAGATTTTGTCATACACTCAAATGCCAATTGAGATATATCCCAGTTTTGATCCTCAGGATTAAAGTTTAAACCATCACAAACAGCATAAACGATTTTAGGGAATATAGCAGTTTCTTTCTTTGCACCAAACCCCTCCATTCTAGTTTTAAATACAAATTTTTGAACTAATTTACCTTCCCAAGAAGTTTCAGTTCCTATTCCTATTGTAGTGAAAGGTGTTTGACCATTAACTGTGCTCAGTGAGTTTATCTCATATTCTAAGCCCTGCATAGACTGTTTAACAGACTCCTCTGTCATATCGACAGCATAGTCAAAGGCATTTGGATAGCTCTCTTTTAAAGCTGAATTAGCGTAGTTTATATCGCTTTTATTTAAAATAGATTCAATATCATTCTGTGATAATCTTTCTACGTATTTTAATCCTTTTGCAAAGTGCTTTTTAAAACTTTTAACAATATACGGAACTAATGCTCTATCAAGATAAGGGATAGAACATCCACCATAGGTATTAGAAGAAACAGAAGCTATAATTTGAACGATATGTCCAACTGCAACTTCCACAGAGTTAGGTTCTAACATTTTTGCATTACCAATATTGCAACCACCTTTTAACATCTGTTCAATATTAACTAACTCACAGTTTGTTTCTCTAAAAAGAAGATAATCCAAATCATGAATATGGATTCTTCCACTCTCATGAGCTTCTTTTAGGTGCTTAGGTAAGATTCTATTTAAGTAGTAATCTTTTGATGAGATACCAGCTAATAAATCTCTTTGAACAGAGATTGTTTTACCATCTTTGTTGGCATTTTCATTTAACATATCCTCATTTGAAGCATCTATTAATTCACCAATTTTTTTATAGATAACTTGCTCTTTTTTTCTAAGTTCATTTTTAACAGTACGATATTCTTGATAAGAAAGTGCAATATCTTTTTCAGAAGAACCCATAAGTTTTTTTACAACAATATCTTGGATTTCCTCAACATGCATCTTAGGAGTATCAAGATTCTCTATTTGAGACGCTATTTTCTCGATAAGATCTGCATTAACTGGTTTTTCTTTCTGATTGAAGGCCATAGTAATAGCTCTAACAATTCTATTTTTATCAAAGTTTACAGTTGATCCATCTCTTTTAATAACTTCTTTCAAAAAAATCACCCCATTTTTAATTTTTTTTCTTCAGACATTATACACATTTTTATATGATTCTACAAATGTGTAAAAAAGTAAAAATGAGTATAAAAATGGTTAAAAAAAATATTTGAC
>Charlie_p2__coassemble_1073_pt1 | contig 39446 bp, 41 predicted proteins | sample Charlie_p2__metabat2_low_PE_014 | metagenome-assembled genome bin Charlie_p2
AGAGGGAGGAAGAACAGTAGCTTCTGGAGTTGTTGCAGAAATTACTAAGTAATCTCACTTATAAAAATATTTAGAGAGTTAAGTTTAAAACTTAACTCTCTTTTTTTATACTTTCGTTTTCAAAAATATGCTATAATATGAAAAAATAGAAAGGATAATAGATGGTAGTAGATTTTACAAAAATTATAGAAACCTTTGAGTCTATAAGTTTTATAGGATTAATATTAATTTGGATGTCTTTTTTAATAGGGATGAAATTTCCTGATTGGGACTTTAAATTAAAAATAAAGCATAGAAATATATTGACTCATAGCCCAATAATTCTTTGGATTATGATATATTTTTACAATACGCAAAAAAATGTGGAAATTTTTAGATTTTCAATAATGGGATTTGCTTTGGCTTTAGGCTTACATATGATTTTTGATTTTTTTCCAAAGGGATGGTCAAGGGGAGCTTTAATATATTTTCCATATTGTAAAGTATGTTTAGGAGTCAAAGGAAGTAAAGGTTTTATCTTTTTAACAGGGATATATTGCATTTTTTTATCGATAAAATATTCTCAAACACATATAGAGGTTATTATTTTAACTCTATTAGGTGTGTACACAATTATAAAAAATGTAAAAAAAGAGGAGAAATTTTTTAGACCATTTACGTTTTTTGCCGGAGTTTGTGTATTTTTAAGTGCAGTAAAATATGATGAAATAAGTAGTTCAATAGGTTTTATTGTACACTTAATTTTTGAAAAAGTTAAAATCCTATTTTAGTACATGAAAATTTATAGAAATCCTGGACCTTAACTTGACAAAGGAAGTAAATTTTTAATATAATTTAACTAAATAAAAGGATTGAGAGGAGAAAAAATGAGAGACATTAATTTTTTAGTAGAACAAGCTACTAAAATAAGAAAAGACATTGTTCAAATGATTTGTAAAGCAAAATCAGGTCATCCAGGAGGTTCATTATCAGCTGCGGATATAGTTACTGCACTATATTTTTCAGAGATGAATATAGACCCTAAAAACCCTAAAATGGAGGGTAGAGATAGATTTGTTTTATCAAAAGGACATGCAGCTCCAGTACTTTACTCTGCTTTAGCTGAAAGAGGATATTTTGATAGAGAGCTTTTAGGAACTTTAAGAGCTTATGGATCACCATTACAAGGACACCCAGATATGAAAAAACTTCCAGGGATTGAAATCTCTACTGGTTCTTTAGGACAGGGATTATCTGTTGCTAATGGTATGGCATTATCAGCTAGAATCTCTGGTGAAAACTATAGAACTTATGTTTTAATGGGAGATGGAGAGTTACAAGAGGGGCAAGTTTGGGAAGCAGCTATGTCAGCAGCACACTTTAAGCTTGATTCAATATGTGCTTTCATTGACTCAAATAACCTTCAAATAGATGGAAATGTAGATAAGATTATGGGTGTAGAGCCTCTAGATAAAAAATGGGAAGCTTTTGGATGGAATGTAATTCAAATAGATGGACATAACTTCCAAGAGATATTTGATGCTTTAGATAAAGCGAAAGAAACAAAAGGGAAACCTACAGTAATTATTGCTAAAACTGTAAAAGGAAAAGGGGTATCATTTATGGAAAATGTTTGTGGATTCCATGGGGTAGCTCCAACTTGTGAAGAGACAGAAAGAGCGATAGCAGAGCTAGAAAAGGTATCAGAGATATAATAAATTTGGAGGATAAAATAATGAAAAAATCTACAAGACAAGCTTACGGAGAAGCATTGGTAGAGCTTGGAAGACAAAATAATAATATAGTTGTTTTAGATGCAGACTTAACAAAATCAACAAAGACAAACCTGTTTCAAGAGGCTTTTCCAGAAAGACATATAAATGTTGGAATAGCTGAAGCGGATTTAATAGGAACAGCAGCTGGACTTGCAACATGTGGAAAAGTACCATTTGCATCAACATTTGCGATGTTTGCAGCAGGAAGAGCCTTTGAGCAAATAAGAAACACAGTGGCTTATCCAAAGCTAAATGTAAAGATAGCGCCAACACATGCTGGAATCTCAGTTGGAGAGGATGGAGGATCGCACCAATCAGTTGAGGATATTTCACTTATGAGAAGTATTCCAGGAATGGTAGTGTTATCACCAGCAGATGCAACAGAAACTAAAAAGATGATATTTGCAGCAGCGGAGTACAATGGACCAGTATATATAAGAATGGGAAGATTGGATGTACCAGTGTTATTTGATGAATCATATGATTTCCAAATAGGAGTAGCAAACACTGTAAAAGAGGGAACAGATGTTACAATCTTAGCGACAGGGCTTATGACAGCAAGAGCTATAGAGGCAGCAGAGAAGTTAGAGACTGAGGGAGTATCAGTAAGAGTTGTAAACGTTGGAACGATAAAGCCATTGGATGGGGAAACAGTTTTAAAGGCAGCGAAAGAGACAAAGTTTATAGTTACAGCTGAAGAGCACTCAGTGATAGGAGGACTTGGATCAGCAGTATCGGAGTTCTTATCAGAGACACACCCAACACTGGTAAAAAAAGTTGGAATCTATGATGTATTTGGTCAAAGTGGAAAGGCTGAAGAGTTATTAGAAAAATATGAGTTAACATCAACTAAGTTAGTATCAGTAATAAAAGAAAACTTATAGAAAATATATAGTATAGAGGCGAGTTGAACTGGCCTCTATATTTTAATTAGGGAGAAGAGATGGAAAGAAAAAAGGGAATAAGGACATTTATAGCATTAACAGTAAGTTTTATAATATTTAATATATTTATTTCATTATCTTCTAATAGCTATTTTATTGGGAAAGTATTAAAAAATGATTATTTTTTGACAATAGAGTTGCAAAATGATGAGTCAAAAGAGAAAATACAGGAGTTTGAGAGATTTCTTTTAGAGAATCCAAATGTAAAAGGAACAAGATTTTTGTCAAAAGAGGAAGCTTTTAGAAATTTACAGAAAGAGTTAGAAATAGTAATACCAAAAAGTGAAAATCCATTACCAAATTCAATAATTGTATACTTTAAAGAGGAAAAAAACCTTCAAACTATTCAGGAATTATTAGATGTAAATCCTATGGTTAGAGAGATATATATAGATAGTCAATTTTTACAAAACACGCAAAGAAAGATAAGTGCAGCAAATGTATCACTATTTATTTGTTTATTTTTATCTATGGGTATGTATTATCCTATTACAACAATACTTAGAGGAACTATAATAAGAGATTATATAATATTTTCAATAAAAGCCCCTCAAAATAAGAGAAACTTTATGGTGGCAAGAACTAAAAATTTAATACCATTTTTTGTAAGTGCATTGGTTGGATGTATGGTATTTTTTAATATCTATATAATTTTAAGAGAGAGATATCAACAAATTTTATCCAACCTAATTCTTCAGAGTTTTAAACAAATTATAGTGGTAGAGATTATAGCGACCCTAATACTGTTGATTTTAGCTTGGAAATCCACTGGAAAGCTAAAAAAAGATGAGGTTTAACTATGAGGGGATTAATGATTTTTTTTATTTGTAGTACTTTTATATTTGGAGATAGTGTAGATAATTTAAAAAATAAAATGAAAAAAATTGAAAGTGAGATAAAGCAGAAAAATAGTCGAATAGAGCATATAAATTCGGAAAAAATAAGTGTAGAAAAACAGATTGAAAACATAAATTCAGAGATTAAAGACATTGAAAAAGAGAGTGTAAAGCTTCAAGAGGAGATAAAGATAGTAAATAGGAATATAGAGTATGGTGGATTGAACTTAAATGTGAGTAGTAAAGCTCTAGATAGAAAGAAATCAGAGTATAAAGCTAAAATGATAGAGGTAACTAGAAAGTCTACTTTGGAAAGTGATACAAAAGATAGAAGTATTGCAAAAAGAAGCTTTTCAAGACTTTTATATGGTGATTTAGAAAGTATGGAGCATATAAAAACCGTTCAAAGCTCAATAGAGCATGTAAAAAAGAATATTGAAAATGATAGACAAAAACTTACGGTGTTAAAAAGAAAATTAGATTCCAACAAAAGATCTATAGAGATAAAAAAACAGGAAAAAAATAGACTTATAGCAAAATTGAACCAAGAGAAAACAACACATGTTAAAACTATAAGTAAATTAGAAATACAGAAAAAAAGTATTGAAAAAGAGATAGAAAGAATAATTAAAGCTAGAAGTGTCTCTACAAAAAATATGAAGTTAAATACAGCTGTAGCTAATTTAGGAAAGTTCTTAAAACCTATTCCAGGAAATATTGTGGTTAAGTTTAAAGAGAAAAAAAATGGTGAGGTTGTAAGTAATGGAATTGAAATTGCAGGAAAGATGGGTTCAAAAGTTAAGGCTGCAACAAGTGGAAAAGTAATATATGCAGATAAATTCCAAGGATTAAACAACGTTGTAATGATAGATTATGGATATAATACTATTGGAGTTTATGGAAATCTAATAGCTGTTGGAGTAAAGTTGAATCAACAAGTTCAAAGAGGACAGGATATAGGTGTTTTAGGATTGAATACCGACAGTAAAGCAAATCTTTACTATGAGGTAAGATTTAACTTAAAACCAATAAACCCAGAAAATCTATTTTAACGGAGGGGAAAGATGAAGGGAACTATAATTTACAATGAAGATAAAGAAGAAGCAGTAAAACTATATCATAAGTTACTGAAATTTTTTAAACAAAAAGATATAGAGATAGTTCCTAGTACTCATATATTAGAGGCAAATTTTGCTGTTGTTATAGGAGGAGATGGAACACTGCTTAGAGCTTCTAAAAGTTTAATAAAGAATTCAAACATAGATGTTTTTGCTATAAATGCAGGATCACTAGGATTTTTAACAGAGATAAAAGTTGAGGAGTTTAGACCAACTTTTGATAATTACTTAAAAGGAAAGGTAAAAAAGGAGAGTAGACAGCTACTGGAGGTTATAGTAAAGGATGAGAAGATAGATGTATTAAATGAAGTTGTAATCTCTAAAAAAATGGCAAGTTCAAAAATTTTAAATATATCTATGTGTACAGAGAATACTAAAATATGTGATTATAAGGCTGATGGAATAATAGTTGCTACACCAACAGGGTCAACAGCCTATTCTCTTTCAGCGGGAGGACCGATTGTGATGCCTCAAATTAAAGCTATAGTTGTAACACCTTTAGCACCACATAATTTAGCAACAAGACCGATAATAATAAGTGGAGAGGAAAAACTAATTTTAACCTTAAATCCTGAACAAAAAGGTTGTATAATAGTGGATGGTGAAATTGAAAAAGAGATTGAAAATGGAGAGAGGATATTTGTATACTACTCTCAAAAAAAAATAAATCTTATTTTACCAGAGGATAGAGATTATTATGGGATTTTGAGAGATAAATTAAAGTGGGGAGATAATTTATGTTAAAAGAGTTAAAGATAGAAAATTTAGCTATTATAGAAAAAGTAGATTTAGAATTTAAAAATGGACTAATAGTTTTAACAGGAGAAACAGGAGCTGGTAAATCCATAATTTTAAGTGGAATAAATCTTTTAATTGGTGAAAAAGCCAGTGCTGATATGGTCAGAGATGGCGAGGATTATCTTTTAGCCCAGGGAGTATTTGCTGTAAATAAAGAACAGGAAGCTGAATTAAAAGAGTTGGGAATCGATGCGGAAGACAATGAAGTTATTGTGAGAAGACACATAGATAAGAATGGTAAGGGAAAGGCTTTCGTAAATAATATTCGGGTTCCTATGTCCAGTTTAAAGGAGATAATGGGTACTTTGGTGGATATTGTTGGTCAACACTCCCACCAAATGCTGTTAAATAAAGCCAATCACCTAAGACTTTTAGATAGGTTTTTAGGAGAGGATGGAATCAGTATAAAAAAACAGTTAGAGAGTATCTATAATGAATATTCAAGTTTAGAGAGAAGAATCCAAGATGTTGAAAAGAATAAAAAAGAAACGATAGAGAAAAAAGAGTTTTATGAGTTTCAGCTTCAAGAGATTGATAAGGTAAATCTAAAAGAGGGTGAAGATGAAAAACTTGAGGAGGAGTATAAAAAGCTCTTTCATGCTGGTAAAATTAAAGAAAAGCTTTCATTGACTGAAAATATATTAAAAGATGATGAAAAAAATGCCTTGAGTATAATATATAATAGCAGAAAAAATTTGGAAACAATATCTAAATATGGTAAGGAGTTTCAAGAGAATCTGGAAAGATTGGAAAGAGTTTATTATGATTTACAAGATTGTGTGGATTCAATAAGAGATTTAAATGATGACATTGAGGCAGATGATATAAGATTAGAAAAAGTTATATCAAGATTGGATGCTATAAACCGTTTAAAATCAAAATATGGAGATGAAATCTCTGAAATATTGGAATATAGAGAAAAAATTGATGAGAAACTTCAGCTTTTAGATGAGAATAGTTTTCAAGTAAAAAAGTTATCAAAAGAGAGAGATGACGCAAAAGAGAAGTACTATGGATTGGCTAAAAAACTTAGTGAAATTAGAAAGTTAAAGGCAAAAATCATTGAAGAGAACCTACAGGATGAATTAAAAGGTTTAAATATGGGAGATGCTAATTTTAAAATTGAGTTTGAAGAATCTAGTAGTATGGGAATAAGTGGAATAGATCAAGTGGAATTTATGATTTCAACCAATGTGGGACAAGGTTTAAAACCTCTGTGGAAAGTTGCATCAGGTGGAGAAGTAAGCAGAATAATGCTGGCGATAAAAGTTATATTTTCAAAAGTTGATAATATTCCAATATTAATATTTGATGAGATTGATACTGGAGTTGGTGGAGAAACTGTTAGAAAGATAGCTAATAAACTTATGGAGATAGGTGAGACTACTCAAGTTATGAGTATAACTCATTCACCTGCAATAGCTGCAAAAGCCACTCAACAATTTTATATAGAAAAAAAACTTATAGATAACAGAACAATAACTCAAGTTAAAGAGCTGAATAGTGAGGAGAGAGTTCAAGAGATCGCTAGAATGTTAGCGGGAAAAAATATATCTGAAGCTGTGATTGAACACGCTAAAGAGTTGTTAGGTGATGTGTAGTGGAACTGTTAGAAAATTTTATTAAATATAAATCGGATTCAAAGAGCTTAAAAAGAGAGACTTTGGAGCTATATCATGGAGATATAAAAGATTTTGAAAACTTTGTACAAAAAAGTCTTTTAAATATAAAAAAAGAGGATATTTTAAAATATATAGAGTTTTTAAAGGAAAATTATCAACCAAATTCAATAGTAAGAAAAGTGAGTACAATAAAAACTTTTTATAAATACCTTTTAGAAAAAAGAATGATTGATGATAATCCTTCAGATGGGATTATCATTGAAAAAGCTCCAGAAAAAGAGTTAGAGACACTTGAGATATGGGAGATAAATAGTATTTTAGATGTATGTGGAAAAGACTATAAGGGTGCTAGAGATAAAGTTGTTATAAAACTTTTAGTGGAAAGTAATCTATCTATTAATGATATTTTAAAAATTAAAATATCAGATTTAGATCTATTTTCATATAAGTATATATTTAATGATGAAAAAGGTGAAAAAGTAAAAATATCAGATGAACTTTCAAAAGAGTTGGAAACATACGTTAAAGAGATCAGAGGAAATGTTTCAAGTGGCAATAGTAATCTTGTGTTTTATGGGTTTAGTAGGCAGGCATTTAGAGCAAGATTTATGTCTTTAGGCAGAAAATGTGGAATTGAGAGAGAGATAACTCCAAATATGTTGAGAAATACTTTGAAAACTATGGTAAAATATAATGATGAAGCTAACGAAGAGCAGTTTTTCTTGGATTTAAAAGAAAAGTATTTTAAAATAGGAATAGGAGATGATTAAAAGTGAAAGCTGGATTTATAGCAGTTGTAGGTAGACCTAATGTTGGAAAATCAACATTAATAAATAAACTTGTAAATGAAAAAGTAGCAATAGTTTCTGATAAAGCGGGAACAACGAGAGACACAATAAAAGGGATTTTGAATTTTAATGGAAATCAATATATATTTGTGGACACTCCAGGGATACATAAACCAAAACATCTATTGGGAGAGCACATGACAAATAGTGCTTTAAGAGTATTGAGAGATGTAGATGTTATAGCTATGGTTATAGATGCTTCTCAGGAGATAAGTACAGGAGATCTATTTGTATGGGAGAAAGTACAGGAAGCTAAAAGAACTCCAAGAATCCTTATAGTGAATAAAATAGATAAGATAACTGATGAAGAGTTAATCAAAAAAAGAGAGGAGATAGCGGAAAAATTGGGAGATTTTGATGCTATTGTAGAGATTGCAGGTCAATACGCTATAGGAGTACCTAAATTATTAGAAGCTTTAGATCCATTTTTAGAGGATGGAGTGAAATATTATCCAGATGATATGTATACAGATATGCCTACATATAGAATAATAACAGAGGTTGTTAGAGAAAAAATATTGGAAAGAACAAGAGATGAGATTCCACACTCTGTTGCTATTGAGATTATAAATGTAACTAGAAGAGATAATGGAAAAGATAAGTTTGATATAAATATCTATGTTGAAAGAGACTCTCAAAAGGGAATTATAATTGGAAAACAGGGTAAGATGTTAAAAGAGATTGGAATTGAAGCTAGAAAAGAGATTGAAAATCTTCTAGGAATCCAAATTTATTTAGAACTTTGGGTAAAAGTAAAAGAGGATTGGAGAAAGAAAAAGCCTTTCTTAAAAGAGTTAGGATATGTAGAGGAAAAATAGGAATATTATTTTTTATAATTTTATTAAAATTGGGAAAAGACTTAAAAAAGGTAGCGGTAGCAAATGCTACCTTTTTTTACTATGATTACCACATTTTTATCTATTCATCAAATCTATATTTCAAATAATTATTTATATATTTTGGCATAAAGGGATAAAATTTTACTTAACTAGCTTGGTTAAAATTTATGACTTTGTGTTGATATAAAAGATGTGTTATAATAGAAAATAGATAAAAAATAGTTGTTAATGGAGGAAAAAATACAATGCATTTATTATTGACAGAAGGAATGGGTTGGATAGAGGTTGTAACTGGAAGTATGTTTTCAGGGAAAAGTGAAGAGTTAATTAGAAGAATGAGAAGATCAAAATATGCAAATCAGAAGATTTTAGTTTTTAAGCACTCAAGTGATGATAGATATGATGATACAAAGGTAGCTTCTCATAGCCAGGCTTTTATTGAGGCAATCCCAGCTTCAACAGTACAAGAGATGAGAGAGATAATAGAAAAAGAGTATAAAGATGTAAAGGTTATTGGAATAGATGAGGTTCAATTCTTTGGAGAGGATGTGGCTGAGTTTTGTGAAGAACTGGCAGATCAAGGAAAGAGAGTTGTTGTGGCAGGATTAGATCAGGACTTTAGAGGAGAACCGTTTAAACCAATGGATAGACTAATGGCAAAAGCTGAATATGTAGATAAATTTAATGCTATCTGTGCTTGCTGCGGAAATCCAGCTTCAAGAACTCAAAGGCTTGTGGATGGAGAGCCAGCATATGAGGATGATCCAATTGTCTTAGTGGGAGCTAGTGAGAGTTATGAAGCTAGATGTAGAAGATGTCATATTGTTAGAAAAAGAGGAGAGTAATGAACTTTAGAGGTGTTGAAAAAACTGATAAGTGGGGATATATATTTACAGTTTTTTATAGTGGAGAGAGATTTCACTCCTTTGATGAGATGGCAGGAAAAATAACTGTAAAAGGTGAGTTTAGAAGAGTGATGAACGAGTTGGGATTCACTTGGGCAAAGGGGATTCAACAGGGTGGAAGAACAGATGCCAAAGTTTCGGCTGAAAGAAATCTTCTCTATGTAAGTAGCAGTTTTCAAGGGGATTTAGATAAAATAATATTTGAATTTAATGAAAAAATGAAAGAGTCTATCTTTATAAGAAAAGTGCAGAAAACTTTTCCCAATCTATCTTTTCCTGAATATGTGGAAGAAAGAGAGTATCTGTATAGATACCCTAAGAAAAGAATAAAAAGATCTGTAGATGAGATAGAGGAAACTTTAAAAGAAGTAAGTGGAACATATGATGTTAGTAAGTTCACAGATAAAAAAGGGTTGGAGTTAAAAGAGCATGAAAGAACTGTAAAGGTGAGTTTTGAAAAGGGAGTTTTAAAGTTTGTGGGAAACTCGTTCATGCCAAAACAGGTTAGAAATATGGCTGGATACATATTAAGTGGTAAGGTGGAAACTTTTCCCGGAAAGTATTTAACTCTGGAAAATGTGTATTTAAAACAGGAGTTAACAGACAAAATAATATATCCTGATAGGGAGTTAGAGATTCCTGGAGTTGAAAGAGTGGAAAGAACAGCTGACAAAGAGCTGATGATTCTATATGTAAAAAAAGATAAAAAAGGTGAAGTTATTGGAAAAAATGCTTCAAATATTAAGATATTAAGAAGAGAGTTTGGAAATATAATAATAAGGGAGATTTAGATGTTTTCTAGACTAAAGCAGGGATGGCGCTATCTATTCGTAAAGTTTGATAAAAATAGTGAAGAGGAGATAAAAGAGATTTTAAATCCAAAGGAGTTTGAAATTTTTTCTCAGATGGGAGAGTACGATAAAGTCCATTCATTTTTAATATATAGTAGATGTAGAGAGAATGAGATCTTAAAGAAAGATGTAAGGTATTTAAAATTAGCTTTACTTCATGACTGTGGAAAAGGAAATATAGGACTTATAAGAAGAGTAAAAAAAGTTTTAATAGGAGATAAACAGTTAGAGAGACACTCAGAAAATGCTTTTGAGAAATTGAAAGACATAGATATAGATTTAGCGAGATTATGTAGAGATCATCATAGAGAACCATTGGAAAATAAAATGAAAATTTTCCAAAATATTGATGATGAATAAAAGGAGAGATATGAGAGTAGATATAGGTAAGTATTTAATGTCAGTGGAAAAACCAGCTCAATACTTAGGGAACGAGATAAATAGTTTTCACAAAGATTTAAGCACAATAAAGGCAAGAATGTGTCTGTTTTTTCCAGATATTTATGAAGTAGGTATGTCAAATTTAGGGATAAAATTACTTTATGCAATTATGAATAAAGTTGATAACTTCTATTTAGAGAGAGGATTTGCTCCTATGGAAGATATGGAACTTCTAATGAGAGAGAACAATATTCCAATGTTTTCTTTGGAAACTAAAACAGAGTTAAAAGATTTTGATGTTGTTGGATTTTCACTTTCTTATGAGATGTGCTATCCAAATGTTTTAAACGCTTTAGACCTATCTGGGATTCCTTTACATGCAGATGAAAGAGGAGAGGAGTATCCTCTTATAATGGCTGGAGGAACTTGTATGATGAATCCAACTCCAATGGAAAAGTTCTTAGATTTCTTTGTCATAGGTGATGGTGAGGAAACTATGACAAAGTTAGCACAGACACTTGTTTCTCTTGCAGGAAAATCAAAGGCTGAAAAATTAGACGCCATAAAGGATTTTGAGGGAGTTTATATTCCAAAACTACATAAAGGTGTAAAAAGAATTAAAAGAGCAATAGTTCAGAATATTGATAACACTCCATCATACTCTGAGCAACTTGTACCATATATTCAAATAGTTCATGATAGAGCATCTGTTGAGATTCAAAGAGGATGTACTAGAGGATGTAGATTCTGCCAAGCTGGATATGTTTATAGACCAGTTAGAGAGAGAAGTCTTGAAAAAAATATGGAACTTATAGAGGATATGCTTTTTAATACAGGATATTCTGAGATATCATTATCCTCTTTAAGTAGCAGTGATTATACTGGTATAAGCTCATTGATAGATGGATTACAAAAAAAATATGAGAACAAAAATCTAGCTATCTCTTTACCATCACTTAGAATGAATACTCACTCTGTAGATGTTGCAGTAAATATCAGTGGAGGAAAAAGAACTGGATTTACATTTGCTCCAGAAGCTGGTAGTCAAAAGATGAGAGATGTCATCAATAAAGGGGTGACAGAGGATGAAATTATTGAAACAGCAGAGGCAGCAGTAAAGGCTGGTTGGGATAATTTAAAGTTCTATTTTATGATAGGTTTACCATTTGAGACAGATGAAGATGTAATGGGAATATATGAGTTAGTAAAAAGAGTTACATATAGATGCAGAACAATAAGAAAAAGAGTTAATATAACAGCGAGTGTTTCAAACTTTGTACCAAAACCTCATACTCCTTATCAGTGGCATGAGCAGATGAGCGTAGAGGAAACAGAGAGAAAGCAAGGAATGTTAAGAGACGCATTTAGAGGGATGAAAGGCGCTACTTTAAGAATGCATCCTCCAAAGAAATCGTATCTAGAGGGATTCTTATCAAGAGGAGATGAGAGAACAGCTGATCTAATAGAAACAGCATTTAAAATAGGTGCAAAACTAGATGACTATAAGGATAACTTCTCTATTTGGAAGGAAGCTATGGAAGAGTTAAACATATCTGAAAAGGATTACTTAGGAGCTAGACAGTTAGATGCAACTTTACCTTGGGATATTGTGGATACAGGGGTCACTAAGGAGTTTTATATAAGAGAGCTAGAGAAGAGTGAGCAACAAGCTTTAACAGTTGATTGTAGAAATCAATGTTCAGCATGTGGAATGAAAAAATATATTAAAGAGTGTGGGTCATTAACTTTAGATAAAAAATAGGAGTGATATATGTTGAAAATCGGTAATGATTGGGATGAGATATTAAAAAGTGAAGTTGAAAAAGAATACTTTTTGAAAATGAAAGAGTTTTTAAAAAATGAGTATTTAGAAAAAGTAGTTTATCCACCAAATAAGGAGATTTTTACAGCTTTTCAATTAACTCCATATAAAGATATAAAGGTTGTAATATTGGGACAAGATCCATATCATGGACAGGGACAAGCTCACGGATTAGCATTTTCTGTTAAAAAAGGGATTCCATTGCCCCCATCTTTAAGAAATATATATAAAGAGTTGGTGAATGAAGGAGAGGGAGATATATTCAATCATGGTTGTTTGGAAGCTTGGGCTAAGCAAGGGATATTTCTTCTTAATGCTACCTTAACTGTTAGAGAGGGGGAAGCTAACTCTCACAGCAAGATAGGTTGGACTACATTCACAGATGAGGTTATAAAAAAGATTAATGAAAAAAATGAGCAAGTAATATTTGTACTTTGGGGAAATAATGCTAAGGACAAAAAGAAATATATTACAAATCCAAACCATATAGTGTTAGAAGGGGTTCATCCAAGTCCCTTATCTGCAAGTAGAGGTTTTTTTGGATGTAATCACTTTAGAAAAATAAATGATATATTAAAAGAAAAAGGTCACAAAGTTATAGAATGGAATATTATTTGATAATCAAAATTAATTGACAAAATATACTTAAATAGTTTAAAATAGATTTAAAAATCGGCGGAGGAGGCATTATGAAAAAATTTTTAATGTTATTATCAGTAGTAGGTGCAGTAGCTTATGGGGCAGAGTATAGAAATGGAACTTATAGAGGAACATTTGTATCTGGACAGGAGACTCAAGTAGAGGTTCAATTTGATTTAAAAGATGATAAAGTGGAAAAACCAAAATTTAGAACACTTTTCTATAAAGGTCAAGACTATTTAAAAAATAAGGATTTAGCGAAATATAAGGGTGAGTATGAAGCTCTATTAACAGCTATAACAAATAAAAATGTTAATGATGGAATGGAAACTTTATATGCTCCAGGAGAGATAGAAAACGCAGGAGCGACAGTGAGAGCAACAAAGGTTAGAGCAGCAATAAAGAACGCTTTAAACTCTGGAGTTTATACACCTGCTAAATAGTTGGAAACAGAGGAGAAATCCTCTGTTTTTTGTTTGTTTATATATTGTTTTTTTTTGAAAAGTGTTATAATAACTTGAATAATATATAGTGAGGGATGAATATGGAAAAACTATTTAAAGGAATAAACTATAAAATACTACAATCAACAGAGATGGATGTGCATAGTGGGAATATTGAGTATGATTCAAGAAAAATAAAACCAGGAGATATTTTTGCTGCCTTAAAAGGAGCTATAGTAGATGGGCATAAGTATATAGACAAAGCTATAGAAAATGGAGCTGTAGCAATTTTAGTTTCAGAAAAGGTAGAGCTAAAGGAGGGGATAGGTTATTTTTTAATAGATGATTTAAGAGGAAGTTTAGGAGTTATTGCTTCTAATTTTTATAATCATCCTGAAAAAAATTTAAAGATAGTTGGAATTACAGGAACTAATGGTAAGACTACAACAACCTATCTAGTAGAACAGATACTTGGAGAGGATAAAGTTGCTAGAATAGGGACTGTAGAATACAAAATAGGGGATGAAATAATAGAAGCTCCAAATACAACTCCAGAATCACTAGACATAATAAAAATGAGTAGAAAAGCTGTGGATAAGGGCTTGAAATACCTAGTTATGGAAGTGAGCTCACATGGACTAACAAGCGGTAGAGTGGATATGTTAGATTTTGATGTGGCTGTTTTTACTAATTTAACTCCAGAGCACTTAGATTATCATAAAGATATGGAAGATTATTTTAATGCAAAAAAAATACTTTTTGAAAAGTTAAAAGATAAGAGAAATGGAGTAATCAATATAGATGACCCATATGGAGTAAGAATCTATAATGAATTTGGAGGAATGACATACTCTTTAAAAAAGAAAGCTGATTTAGACAGTGCCTTAATAAAGGAGATAAATCCAACGCTTTTAGGAAAGTTCAACATGTATAATCTATTGGCAGCAATTGGTGTAGGTGAGTTATTGGGTGTTGATTTAAATAGCATAAAGAATAGAGCTAGAGAGATAAAGGGAGCACCAGGAAGATTTGAACCAGTTTTTGCAGGACAAAGTTTTAAAGTCGTTGTAGACTATGCACACACAGGTGATGCTTTAGAAAATATTCTCCAAGGTGTAAGTGAGTTAAAAGATAGTGGTAAAATAATAACAGTATTTGGTTGTGGTGGGGATAGAGATAGAATTAAAAGACCAGTTATGGCAGCTGTGGCAGAAAGATATAGTGATTTGGTCATTGTAACTTCAGATAATCCTAGAACAGAGAATCCAAATACAATTATAGAGGATATACTAAAAGGGTTTAAAACTGAAAATTATATGGTGGAGATAGATAGAAAAGAAGCTATAAAAAAAGCGGTTTTAAAAGCTGAAAAAGATGATATAATACTGATAGCAGGTAAAGGGCATGAAACTTATCAAATTTTGGGAACGACAAAAATACACTTTGACGATAGAGAGATTGCCATAGAAGCAATAAAAGAATTAAAAGAGGTGAAGTAATTGAAAATAGTTCAAGAGGTTAAAAAAGTAAAGATAGCTGACAAATTTGAAGTTGGTGGGAATAATAGATTTACATTGATTGCAGGACCTTGTGTGATTGAGTCAGAAGAGTTAGTTATGGAGGTTGCAGAAAAAGTTAAAGATATCTGTGATAGATTGGGAATTAACTATGTATTTAAAGCATCTTTTGACAAGGCAAATAGATCATCAATACACTCGTATAGAGGACCTGGAATAGAAAAGGGATTAGAGATTTTAAAGAAAGTAAAGGATAGATTTAATATACCAGTGGTGACAGATGTACATGAGGCTTGGCAATGTAAAGAGGTAGCTAAAGTTGTAGATATTATCCAAATTCCAGCGTTTTTATGTAGACAGACAGATCTATTAATAGCTGCAGCTGAAACAGGGTTACCAGTAAATATAAAAAAGGGACAGTTTTTAGCTCCTTGGGATATGAAAAATGTTGTTATAAAAATGGAAGAGATGAATAATCCAAATATAATGCTTTGTGAAAGAGGATCAACTTTTGGGTATAACAATATGGTTGTAGATATGAGAGGATTTGGAGAGATGAGAAAATTTGGATACCCAGTTGTATTTGATGTTACTCATGCTGTTCAAAAACCAGGTGGATTGGGAACTGCAACATCAGGGGATAGAGAGTTTGTATTCCCTCTAATGAGAGCTGGTTTAGCAATAGGAATAGACGCTATATTTGCTGAAGTTCATCCAGACCCTACAAATGCAAAATCAGATGGACCAAATATGCTATTCTTATCAGATTTAGAAGAGATATTAAAAGTAGCTGTAAAAATAGATGATTTAGTAAAAGGAAGATAGTATGGACATAAAAAAGATAGCTCAAGATTTATTTGATAAAGAGATTTGTGAGTTGGAAAAAGTTAAAGAAAAGATATCTGATTCGCTGGAGATTGTGGTGAATTTAATATTAAATTCCAAAGGAAAAGTTGTTATAACAGGGATTGGAAAATCGGGAATTATAGGAAAAAAAATAGCTGCAACTTTAGCTTCAACAGGAACTTTAGCTGTATTTATGAACTCAGCAGAGGGACTTCATGGAGACTTAGGAATGATAAATAAAAATGATATAGTTATAGCTATATCAAATAGTGGAAATAGTGATGAGGTAATCTCAATAATACCCTCTATAAAGAAGATAGGGGCAACACTAATTGCAATGACAGGAAATCCAAACTCAAGACTTGGAAAAGAGTCTGATGCAATACTGGATATTGGAGTGGAAAAAGAGGGATGCCCTCTAAACCTAGCTCCAATGTCTTCAACAACAAGTACGCTGGTTATGGGAGATGCTTTAGCAACTGTTTTAATAACGGCGAGAAACTTTAAACCTGAGAACTTTGCAGTTTATCATCCAGGAGGAAGTTTAGGTAGGAGACTTCTTATGAAAGTTAAAGATGTGATGCATAAAGATTTACCAATAGCTCAGCTAACAAGTGATATGGATACAGTGATAATGACTATGACTAAGAAAAGATTGGGAGTAGTTTGTATTGTTGACAATAAAGAGTTAGTTGGCATTATAACAGAGGGAGATATAAGAAGAGCTTTAAAAATGAGAGATAAATTCTTTACATTAAAAGCGGAGGATATAATGACTAGAAACTATACTTATGCAACAGAGAATATAATGGCATTGGATGCATTGGAGCTTATGGAGAATAGAGAGAGTCAGATATCGGTACTACCTGTTTTATCAAATAAAGAGGTTATAGGTGTTGTGAGAATACATGATCTTTTAAATGTAATTGGAAAATAGTTGACAAAAAAAGTAAAGTTTTATATAATTAGAACATAATATAAAGAAGTAGTAGGAGGAGTAAAAATGGTAACTAAAGATATGAATATTTTAGAAGCGGTTCAAAAACACCCAGTAATTTCAATGGTATTTAAGAAACATGGATTGGGATGCGTAGGATGTATGGTAGCAGCTGGAGAAACTTTAGGAGAGGGAATAGCGGCTCATGGATTGGATGCAGATGCATTAATCGAAGAGATGAACATGTTAATAAAAGAAACTGAAGCAAAGTAATAGTGGGAAAAAAGGACTCTAATTAAAAGAGTCCTTTTTTAATTTCTTGATAACCCTTAGAAAATTTGATATAATATACTTCAGAAAAAATTTATATATGAGGGAAAAGGGTATGGAATCTAATTTAAAAAAAATAAATGAGTCACTATTTTTTACTTTAACTTGTGATGAAGTAGGAACTTATGTTTCTTTAGTAGACAGCAATGGGGATATAGTAGAAGATACAGATGGATACGAGATTAGTGATGAAAATGATTTGAAAATTATTGATTTAATTCAAGAGATAAAAGAGGATAGCTTTTTCTCTGGGTGGGATAATGAAAAAAATGAGCTATATATCGATGAAAATATAGAGATTTTAGATTATCTAAAAGATAGTAAAAAAGTGGTTACAGGGGATATGAAGCCAGTTAACTGGATTCTGAGTGGGAACAAAATAGTGTTAAAGATTAATTTTGTAGAAGATGATTTTGATCTATGTGAAGGAAAGCTTCTTTTAAATGGGGAGAAGAAGTTTACAATAGTTTCAGATAACTATGTTTTAAGTGAAGGAACAATGTATTGGATAGATATCCCAAAAGATACAATCCATATTTTAAAAGAGATGGAGTCAAAGTTTTCTAAATCAGAGTTGGAAAAATATCTGACATTAGCTTCATCATTTGGTAGTGGAATAGAGATTGAGTGTTTGGACTATGAGATTATAGAGAATGGGAATCTAAAACCTGTACAAGAGTTAATAATAGAAAAAATATCTCAAGACAATAGTCTATACTTAAAAATAGGAGCATCTATCTCAACTATCGATTATGAGTTTTTAAAAGCTCATAGTTTGGAAAGAGCTTTAGTTATAAAAGATGATTTGAAAAAAGTTGAAATAACAGAGGTTGAACCTACCTATTTAGATGAAACAGTTGAAGAGATTGTTAAAACTATTGTGAAGCATCAGAAAAACTTGAAAATAAAATCAAGTTTTTATGTAGATGAAAATTTTATAATTTTACAGGAAAAGTTAGCTAGAGAGTTTGTAACTCAGGAGCTATTGCAATTAGCAGGTAAATATAAGGTTGTAGGTACAGATAACTTGAAAAAATATAGTGTAAAAGCTGTTAAACCAAAAGTTGTAGGGAACTTTAAACATGGTATAGATTTCTTAGAAGGAGATGTACATTTAGAGATTGAAGGAGAAAAATTCTCAATAGTAGATGTACTGAACAGTTTTAAAAAAGATTCATATATTGTTTTAAGTGATGGAACAAATGCACTTATAAATAGAAAATATATGGAAAAATTAGAGAGAGTTTTTAAAGATAATGGAAAATCAAATGTTAAGATATCATTCTTTGACTTACCAATTATAGATGATTTAATAGAGGATAAGGTATTGGCAAATGAGATTAAGAAAACTAAGAGTTTCTATAGAGGTATCAATCAAATAGAAAACTATAGTGCACCAATGCCATATATAAACGCGACTTTGAGAGAGTATCAAGAGTATGGATATAAGTGGTTAAGATACCTTATGGACAACAGTTTAGGAGGGTGTTTAGCAGATGATATGGGTCTTGGAAAGACACTTCAAGCTATAACACTTATAACAAGTTTACACTTGGTTCCAGAGAGAAAAACACTGATAATTATGCCAAAAAGTTTGATATATAACTGGGAAAGTGAGATAAGAAAGTTTAGTCCTGGACTAAAGTGTGGAATATACTATGGTAATTTTAGAGATAAAGGTATATTTAATGATGTGGAAGTAATAATAACTACATATGGAACAGTAAGAAATGATATAGAGTTCTTAAAAGAGATGAAGTTTGATTTAATTGTTTTAGATGAATCTCAAAATATAAAAAACGTAAATGCTCAAACAACAAAGGCAGTGATGTTATTGGACTCTAAGTATAGGCTGGCACTGAGTGGTACTCCAATTGAGAATAACTTGGGAGAGCTTTATTCACTATTTAGATTTTTAAATCCGTCAATGTTTGGAACACTGGATGAGTTTAATTATCATTATGCTAATCCAATTCAAAAAGAGAATGATAAAGAGGCAATTGAAGAGCTAAAAAAGAAGATATACCCATTTATATTGAGAAGGGTTAAGAAGGAAGTTTTAAAAGACCTTCCAGATAAAATCGAAAAGACACTGTTTATAGGAATGAATCCAGAACAGAAGAGATTGTATGAAGAGAGAAGAGCATACTACTATGGAATGATAAACAGTCAGATAAAAACTCAAGGATTGGGGAAAACACAGTTTTATATACTACAAGCTCTAAACGAATTAAGACAATTGACTAGTTGCCCAGAGATGAAAAATCCAAATATTCTTTCTAGTAAAAGAGAGGTTCTTATAAATAATGTGCAGGATGCAGTAGAAAATGGACATAAGGTACTTATATTTACAAACTATATTAAAAGTATAGAGAGTATAACTTCTGATTTGAAAAAAAGAGGAATAAAATATTTAGAGATGACAGGTGCAACAAAGGATAGACAAGGTTTAGTAAATCTATTCCAAAAAGATAAAAAGTATAAAGTTTTTGTAATGACATTAAAAACTGGAGGGGTTGGACTAAATTTAACAGCAGCGGACACTATATTTATTTATGATCCTTGGTGGAATAAAACAGTTGAAAATCAAGCGGTAGATAGAGCTTATAGATTGGGACAGGACAGAACTGTATTTTCTTATAAACTGATACTAAAAGATACAATTGAAGAAAAAATATTAAAGTTACAAGAAAGTAAAAGTCAGCTATTAGATAATCTAATCTCTGATGAAGGGGCGACTTTAAAAACTCTAACTGAAAAAGATATAGAGTTTATTCTTGGAGAATAGGAGATGGTATGGGAATAAGTAGAGATAGATTTAGAAAAGCTTTAAATGAAAGTTATTCAAAAGAGATACTTTTTAAAATATTTAAAAGATATTTTTTAGATTGGATAGCAGAAGGATATATTGGTAGTAATTTAGGATTGTTTGAAATCTCATTGATATCTGAATCTACAAATAAACAGACATTTTTGGAGTTAATGGAGCAGATGTACTCTAAAGAAGAGGTGTTTAAAGGTATTTTTTCATCATTACCAAAAGAGGTTCAGGAGATATTTGAGAGTATAGCTTGGAAAGGTAAATTCAAAATAAAAGATAGAGACATCTATTTAAAGGATGAAGAGGGATATAATATCAAATCTGAGCTAAAAGATGAGTTCCTATTTTTTACAAAAAATGGAGATACTAAAAGAGGCGAATATTTAACTTTAAATAATGATATTGTAAGAGTTATGAGAAGGTTTATGGATAAGCCAAGAGAGTATTACATCTATAAAGTTACAAACTGTCAATGCGAGTTTAGAGAAAATAATGAAGAGAAGATTCAAGAGAACTTGAGAAAGTATTACTCGTTTTTTAAAGATGGGAAGATGCAACTATCAAGTAGTGGAAAACTTTTAAAAGAATCAAAAAACAATATGAAAAAATACTGTAATATTCATGAATATTATGAAGGCATAAAAGATTTAGAGTTTTTAAAAACTGAGACAATGGGACTGTTTTTATTTCTTTTTAAAGATGAATATCTAAATGATGAATTTATTAGATCCAGTAATTTAAAGGCCATTGTAAATGGATTTTTAGATGGAAGTATAATAAAAAGTGAGGACAATACATATATAAGTCTATACTTAAACTATTTAAAAGGGATTAAAAATGTAGGTAAATCAAATGATGAGATAAAAAGAGGTCTAGCAACAATAAAAATGATATTATCAGAGTTTCCAGATGATGATTTTGTATCCATTGATAATATTATAAAGAGTATACTTTATAGAGATGAATTTATTGAGATTATCGATGTGGAGTCAGCTTTTGCAACTCTTTATATAAATGAGGCAAACTATGAGAGAACAAAAATTGTGGGATATGATAAATATCTAGCATATGTTGTGGAGCCATTTATCAAATCAGTATTCTTTATTTTAGCCTCTTTAGGTGTTTTGGAAATCTGTTATGAAAAGCCATCTTCAGCGAACTCTCTATATCTAAAAAATGGGTACTTAAGCAAATATGATGGAATAAAATATGTTAAATTCACTGAATTGGGAAGATATATTTTTGATAGAGTTTTAACATATAACTTTAAAGTTTTAGAGGATGAGGGAAAAGTAGTTTTAGACGAGGATAGATTGATTGTTACTGTAATTGGTGAAAGCCCTCTTAGAATGATGACTTTAGAAAAAATTGGTAATAAGATAGCACCAAATAAATTCAAAATATCAGAGGAAACTTTAACAAAAGGCTTAGATAATTTAAGTGAGGTACACACTAAGATACAGGAGTTTAAAGAGAAGATAACAAATGATTTACCGATGAACTGGAATAGATTTTTCGGCGAAGTTATTGAGAAAACAGAGTTAATAACTCATGTTCCTGACTATAAAGTTTTAAAATTAAAAAATGATAAGGAACTATTATCAGCAATAACAAAGGATAAAAGATTTAGATCTTTAATTTTAAAAGGTGAGGATCTACATATAATGGTTAAAAAAGAAAATTTAGATAAGGTGTCAGGACTGTTCAAAGAGTATGGATATTTTATAAATTTGTAAGATAGATAGGATAAAGTTATTTTAACTTTATCCTATTTTTATTAAAAACAGATGTAAAGACTTTAAAAAGTGTGATAAAATTAAAATATAAATAATTTTAGGAGGTATAGTTTATGAAGAATACCTATTTTTATGAAGTGGAAAAGATATATGAAAGTATAAAAAGTAAGATAGAAGAGAGATTAGAAGAGTTCAGAAGAGTGTGGAGAGAGGGAGATAATAAGGACATATTCTGTGAACTAGCTTTTTGTATTTTAACTCCACAATCTAAAGCGAGAAATGCTTGGAAAGCCATCAGTGACCTAAGAGACTCCAATGTTTTATTTACAGGAAGCGAAGAGGATATAGTGCCATACTTAAATATTGTTCGTTTTAATAAAACTAAAGCTAAAAACCTTTATATTTTGAGAGAACAGATGACCAATGAAAATGGTGAGTTTATAACAAAAGATTTTTTCTCAACTTTTAGTTCACCTTTTGAGATGAGAGAATGGATTGTAAAAAATATAAGAGGGATGTCCTATAAGGAGGCAAGTCATTTTTTAAGAAATGTGGGATTTGGTCAAGAGTTAGCAATTTTAGATAGACATATTTTAAAAAATTTGGCAGCTTTAGATGTGATAGAAGAGGTTCCTAAGACAGTTACCCCTAAATTATATAAAGATATTGAAGAGAGATTAAAAAACTATTGTAAAGAGATTGATATTCCCATGGAGAATGTCGATTTACTATTATGGTACTTAGAGGCAAAAGACATATTTAAATAATGTCAGAATAAAGAACTATTGATAAAAGTTGTACTACTATGGTATAATTTCTAACATGTTTAAGTAGTAATTTGTTAAAAAATTTGGAGGAAAAAAATTGAAAAACGCAGTAATTATAACATATGGTTGTCAAATGAATGTCAACGAAAGTGCAAAAATAAAAAGAATTTTACAAAATATGGGATACAATGTAACTGAGGATATAACAGAGGCAGATGCAGTATTTTTAAATACTTGTACAGTTAGAGAGGGAGCAGCAACTCAAATATATGGAAAACTAGGAGAGTTAATGGCTGTAAAAGAGGAGAGAGGAACAATTATAGGAATAACGGGTTGTTTTGCTCAGGAGCAGGGAGAGGAGTTAGCAAAAAAATTCCCAGTTATAGATATAGTTATGGGGAACCAAAATATTGGAAAAATCCCTTCAGCAATTGAGAAAATAGAATCTGGAGATTTTAAACACGTTATCTATACAGGGGATGAGGACGAGTTACCTCCAAGATTAGATGCGGAGTTTGATTCTAAAAAAACAGCTTCAATACCAATAACATATGGGTGTAATAACTTCTGTACTTACTGTATAGTTCCATATGTTAGAGGAAGAGAGAGATCTGTACCAATGTCACAGATAATAGATGAAGTTAAAGTATTTGTGGAGAAGGGCTATAAGGAGATTATGTTATTAGGACAAAACGTAAACTCATATGGAAATGATTTAGATAGTGGAGAGAATTTTGCTCAACTATTAGAGGAGATCTGTAAGGTTGAAGGGGACTTTATAGTTAGATTCGTATCACCACATCCAAAAGATTTTGGAGATGACGTAATAGATGTTATAGCTAAAAATGAGAAAATTGCAAGATGTCTACATCTACCTCTACAATCAGGATCATCAAGAATACTTAAATTAATGAACAGAAAATACACAAAAGAGCAGTATATAGAGTTAGCAGAGAAAATAAAATCAAGAATTCCAGGTGTGGCTTTAACAGCTGATATTATAGTTGGATTCCCACATGAGACAGAGGAGGATTTCTTAGATACACTGGATGTTGTGGATAGAATTGGATTTGAAACATCATTTATGTTTATGTATTCTCCTAGAAAAGGGACTGCAGCGGCAAAGATGGATGGTCAATTGGATCAAGAGGTGAAGAAGGAGAGACTTCAAAGATTAATTGATTTACAAAATAGAAAATCAAAAGAAGCAAGTGATAGTTATAAAGGAAAGACAGAAAGAGTTTTAGTAGAGGGACCAAGTAGAAAAAATGAGGAAGTTTTAACTGGAAGAACATCTACAAATAAGATAGTTTTATTTGCAGGAGATAAAGAGCTAGAAGGAACATTTGTTAATGTGAAGATAAATGAGTGTAAAACATGGTCGCTATACGGAGAGATAGTGGACTAGTAACCTTGGAGGTACAATGGAGAAATTAGAAAATTTTTTGCTAAAAGAATTACAAGAGATTGCCAGACAAATGGGAATAGATTACTCAAGCAGAACCAAAAAAGCTGAGATTGTAGAGTTGATAAATGAAGCGATAGATGCAAAAGAAGGGATGCATTTAGCTTGGGGAAATCTAGAGGTAATGGCAGATGGATATGGTTTCTTAAGAAATACAAATGTGGAAAAAGATGTGTATGTTTCAGCTTCACAGATAAGAAAGTTTAAACTGAGAACAGAGGATTTCGTATTGGGAGAGGTTAGAGAAGCTGTTCAAGGGGAGAATAACTACGGACTTAGAAAAGTTCTTTTAATAAATAATGGAAGTATTCAAGAAGCAGAATCAAGAATACCTTTTGATGAATTAATCCCAGCCTATCCAACACAACAATTAAAATTAGAAACAGATGCCAAAAATATTTCAGGTAGAATAATAGATTTGATTGCGCCTATAGGATTGGGACAAAGAGGGCTTATAGTAGCTCCTCCCAAGGCTGGAAAAACTGTACTCATCAGTAATATAGCGAACTCTATAATTGAAAATAATAAAGATATTGAAGTTTGGATACTTTTAATTGATGAGAGACCAGAAGAGGTTACTGACATAAAAGAAACTGTAAAAGGTGCACAGGTATATGCATCAACTTTTGATGATGATCCAAGAAATCATATAAAAGTGACTGAATCTCTTTTGGAAAGAGCTAAAAGAAAAATTGAAAATGGAGAAAATATTGTGATATTGATGGACTCTTTAACTAGATTGGCAAGAGCATATAATATTGTGATACCATCAAGTGGAAAATTAATCTCAGGAGGAATTGATCCGACTGCGTTATACTATCCAAAAAAGTTTTTTGGATCTGCGAGAAACATAAGAAATGGTGGAAGTTTAACAATCTTAGCTACAGCATTAGTCGATACAGGTAGCAAAATGGATGATGTAATATATGAGGAGTTCAAAGGTACTGGAAACTTAGATATTCATTTAGACAGAAATTTAGCAGAACTTAGAATATATCCATCAATAGATATTCAAAAATCTGGAACTAGAAAAGAGGAACTTCTAATAGGTAAGAAGAAATTGGATTCTATCTGGAATATAAGAAGATATCTATCATCTCTTGATAAAGCTACTGCAACAAAGAAGTTAATCGATACTATTTCTTCTACAGAAAGCAATGATAAACTCATTGAAATGTATGAAAAATCTTTTGCAAGGGGGAAATAGTGAAAGAGATATTTAAAGTATTTGCTATAATAATAGCAGCATTTATAGCTATGTTAATATTAGTTTTTAAACCTTACAGATCAGAAGTAGTAGACTTAAAAAAATTTACAGAATATTATTCAGAGACAACTACAGTGGAAGATGGTGGAGGGTTTGAGCTTGTTGAAGAAAACTTTTATACGATAGAGAAAGAGTATAAAATAGGGGAACAAGAATCAATAGAGGGAGTTCCTCTTGAAGATGTTGACTTGAAACAGGCTTATGAAATTCCTAAGTTGGAAAGCTATGTTGTGGCTAATGGAGATACTTTGGGTGGGATAGCAGATAAAAATGGAATATCTTTAGAAGTTCTAAAGGCTAATAATCCAGGAATCTCAAATAGTTTAAAAGTTGGACAAAAAATAAATATTGTTAAATCTAATGGTGTTTTTTATAAGGTAAAGAGAGGGGATTCTCTTTTTAAGATAGCATTAGCTTATAAGATAGACGTAGAGGATTTAAGAAAATATAATAATTTAAAAAATGATAATATAAGAGTTGGAGAGGAGTTGTTTATATACAATCCAAGTGAAGAAAGTTTAAAAAGACTTACTCAAACTGGAAATGTAAAGAGAGCAACGGTACAAAAGAGCTTTACAATGCCAGTGAAATGGGCAGGGATAACAAGTCCTTTTGGAAAGAGATTTCACCCAGTTTTAAAAAGATATATACAGCATGCAGGAGTGGATATGAGAGCTAGATATGTACCTCTTATGGCTTCAAAAGATGGAACGGTTGTCTTTGCTGGTTATATGACTGGTTATGGGAAGATAATTAAGATAAACCATGGGAATGGTTTTGAAACAAGATCGGCTCATTTGGATAAAATGTATGTAAAAACAGGTGATAGAGTGAGAGCTGGACAGGTTATTGGAAAAACTGGAATGTCAGGAAGAGTAACTGGGCCTCATCTACATTTTGAAATCAGAAAAAATGGAAAAGCCAATAATCCAATGAATTATTTAGTTAGATAGCCCTAGGATTATACTAGGGCTTTTTTAAATGGTATGAGAGGTGAATAATGAGAGAGTCAAAGATTATAAAAGTTGGTAATTTAACGATTGGAGGAGGAAGTGAGATAATCATTCAATCTATGACAAATACACCGACAGCAGATGTAGAAAAAACAGTTACACAGATAAAAAAATTACAGGATGAAGGGTGCCAACTAGTTAGAGTTACTGTAAATACTGAGGAAGCGGCAAAAAAAATAAAGGAAATAAAGGAGCAAATTGATATACCTTTAGTAGCGGATATACACTTTGATTATAGATTAGCTATACTAGCTATGGAGAATGGGATAGACAAATTGAGAATAAATCCAGGGAATATAGGAAGTGATGAGAAAGTGGAGCTTGTTGTCAAAAAAGCCCTAGAAAAAAAAGTTCCTATAAGAATAGGTGTAAACTCAGGGTCTTTAGAAAAGGGTATATTGGAAAAATATGGAAAGCCCACTGCTGATGGAATGGTAGAAAGTGCATTATACCATATGAGACTTTTAGAAAGATTTGGTTTTACAGATATTGTAATATCTTTGAAATCAAGTAATGTAAAGATGATGATAGAAGCATATCGAAAATTATCTAAGTTATGTAACTATCCATTACATCTAGGAGTAACAGAGGCTGGAACTGCTTTTCAAGGAACTGTAAAATCTGCAATAGGAATAGGTGCTCTGTTGATTGATGGGATAGGAGACACAATAAGAGTCTCTTTAACAGAGGATCCAGTAGAGGAGATTAAGGTTGCAAAAGAGATTTTAAAAGTTTTAGGACTAAGAGAAGTTGGAGTTGAGATTATTTCATGTCCAACTTGCGGTAGAACAGAGATTGATTTAATTGGTCTTGCCCATCAAGTGGAAAAAGAGTTTGAAAAAATGGATAAAAAAATAAAAATCGCTGTAATGGGGTGTGTAGTTAATGGACCAGGAGAGGCAAAGGAAGCTGATTATGGTGTAGCGGGAGGAAAAGGAGTTGGAGTATTATTTAAAAAAGGTAAAATAGTTAAGCAGGTTGGTGAAAAGGATATTCTAAAAGAGTTGAAAAAAATGATAGAAGATGATTTTAATTAAAACTTTTTTAGGAATTTTGTAGTCTAAAATTATAAAGCTAAAATAATGAGGTATTTAAATGGATTTTGATCAAATATATAATGAGTATTTTGATAGAATATACTATAAAATACTATCAACAGTAAAAAATGCCGAAGATGCCGAAGACATAGCTCAAGAAGTTTTCATTAGTGTTTATAAAAACCTTAAAGGCTTTAGAGAGGAAAGCAACATATATACTTGGATTTATAGAATAGCTATAAATAAGACATATGATTTTTTTAGAAAAAAGAAGCTGAATCTAGAGTTAAATGATGAGATTTTAAGTGTTGAAAGTAATGAAGACTTTAATATTCCAATCCTTTTAGAGGAGAAGTTAAAAGAACTACCTTTCCAAGAGAGGGAGATAGTTGTTTTAAAAGATATATATGGCTATAAACTTAGGGAGATTGCAGATATGAAAGAGATGAATATATCAACAGTAAAAACGATATACTATAAAGCTATTAAAGATATGGGAGGTGTGATATAAATGGTATCTCCAAAAGAGAGAGTAAGAGCAAATATTTATAAAACATTGTTGGAAGAGGAAAAGAAAAAGAACAAGAAAATCTCTGTACTTTCTTTATCTCTTTTTGTGGTAGGAGTGTTTACAGGAACATCTTACGACTTAGTTAAAAGAAATATTGCTCCTACTGAGAAATTAGTAGCTTTAGAGAGTGGAGAGCTGCAAAGAAAAATATCAGATAAAAAAGAGATAGGATTTACAATTGACGATTTATTTCAAGCAGATGAAATAAAAATAAATAAAAGAGATTTTAATACTGAAAATCTTTTTGTGACAGATCTACAAATTTAGTGGAGGACTTTATGAAAAAAATAGTGATGGGACTATTGATACTTGTAGCTACTGTATCAGCCTATGCGACATCGGGAATAGGGATAGTAAAAGATGAAGATTTTAGGGCTATAGGGGTAAGTCAAGACAATATAGAAAAAGTTAAGGTTATAATTGAACAGGCCAGTATTCAATATAAACTAAAAACACTAGACAAGAAAGCTTTAGAAATTGAAATTAATAAGTACATTTTAGATGGAACAGAAAAAAATCTTGAAAAATTAAATGAGCTAGTTGAAAAGGTGGGTCTTTTAGATGCTGAAATTATAAAGGATAGATTAAAATATCAAATAGAAGTTCAAAAATATATAACTACAGATCAATATTTGAAAGCTAGAGAACTATCATTAAAAAGAATATCACAGACAGGAAATAAATAATAAAAAAATCTTCTTCCCTAATATCAATGGAGGAAGATTTTTTATTTTATTTTTAAAGTAAGTGTGGTATAATTTATAAGTTAAAGTATAGATATTAAAAAGGAGTGAAGAGAGTGTTTACTAAATTAGAAGAAGTTGTAGTAAGGTTTAATGAGTTAACAGAAGCTTTAGGTTCTCCAGAAGTTTTAAGCAATCCAAAGAAAATGATGGAGTGTAATAAAGCATTAAATGATATAACACCTATTGTTGAAAAGTACAAAGAGTATAAAAGATATCAAGAAGATTTAGAGTTTATAAAAGAGAATATCAGAGGAGAGAAAGACCCTGATATGAAAGATATGATGCAAGAGGAGTTAAAAGAGATTGAAGAGATAATTCCTAACATAGAGCAAGAGATGAAAGTATTACTATTACCAAAAGACCCTAATGATGACAGAAACGTTATTATTGAGATCAGAGGAGGAGCTGGAGGAGATGAGGCTGCTCTATTCGCTGGAGATCTATTTAGAATGTATACTAGATATGCAGAGAGACATAAATGGAAAATTGAAATAATTGAAAAACAAGAGATTGGTGTTGGAGGTTTAAAAGAAGCTGTATTCTCTATAAATGGACAAGGTGCATATTCAAGACTTAAGTTTGAATCTGGAGTTCATAGAGTACAAAGAGTTCCTGAAACAGAATCATCTGGAAGAATCCATACATCTACAGCAACAGTAGCTGTTTTACCAGAGGTAGATGAGGTTCAAGACGTTAAAATCAATCCATCTGATCTTAAAATTGATACATTTAGAGCATCTGGAGCGGGAGGTCAGCACGTTAACATGACAGACTCAGCTGTTAGAATAACACACTTACCTACTGGAGTTATAGTTCAATGTCAAGATGAGAGATCACAGTTAAAAAATAGAGAAAAAGCAATGAAACACTTGGCTTCAAAACTTTATGAGATGGAGTTAGAGAAGCAAAGATCAGCTGTTGAAAGCGAAAGAAGATTACAGGTAGGTTCAGGAGATAGATCTGAAAAAATAAGAACATACAACTTCCCACAGGGAAGAATAACAGATCATAGAATCAAATATACAGCTCACCAATTAGAAGCTTTCCTAGATGGGGATATTGATGATATGATAGACGCTCTAACTACATTTGCCCAAGCAGAAATGCTTTCAAGTTCAGTGGAGTAATTATGAAATTACTTGATATATTAAAATTTTCTGAGGAGTATTTGAAAAAATACTCCTTTTCAAAACCCAGATTAGAGAGTGAAAAAGTTATATCCCATGTGTTAAATCTTGAAAGAATAACTTTATATGCATATTTTGATATGGAGCTCAATCTAGAACAAAAAGAAAAAATAAAGAGTTATTTAAAGGCAATGGCTAGAAATAGAGTGAATTTTGATGAGCTTCCAAAAGAGGAGATAAGCGTACCGAAAGAGAGAGATTGTACCCTAGAAAATAGGGCGCTATTACAAAAAAGTATCGATTATTTAGCGAAAAATGATGTGATAGACAGTAGATTGGACGCTGAATATATATTTGCTCATGTGTTAAAAGTTAAGAGAACCATTCTTTCAATGAATCTAAGAAAAGAGATAAGTTTAGCAGAGAAAGAGGAGATAAAGGATCTTTTATACAAAAGAGCCAAGGAGAAAAAACCTCTACAATATCTTCTAGGAGAGTGGGAGTTCTATGGGCTTCCTTTTAAGGTTGATGAAAGAGTCTTAATACCTAGAGCAGATACAGAGATTTTAGTGGAACAGTGTAAATTTATATTGAATGAGATAGAAAATCCAAAAGTTTTAGATATAGGTACAGGAAGTGGAGCTATATCTGTAACAATAGCTAAAGAGATACCATCTGCAACTGTTTTAGGTGCAGATATAAGTGGTGATGCTCTAGAAGTAGCTGTGGAAAATAGAAAAATAAATAATGTAGAGAGTAACTTGAAATTTATAAAATCAGATGTATTTTCAAATATAAAAGATATGGATTATGATATGATTATATCCAATCCACCATATATTCCACAGGAGGAGTATGAGGAGTTAATGCCTGAAGTTAAGAAGCATGAACCTCAAAGAGCATTAACAGATAATGGTGATGGGTACTACTTCTATAAGAAAATATCAGAGGAAGCACCAAAATATCTAAAAGATGGAGGATATCTAGCTTTTGAAGTGGGGTATAACCAAGCTCAAGAGGTGAGTGAACTTATGAAAAAATCAGGGTTCCAGATTATCGCTATTGTAAAGGATTATGGTGGAATAGAAAGAGTAGTAATAGGAAGAAAGAGTGGTGAAGAGAGTGTCGACAAAATTAGTTGACTACGATTATCATTTACCAGAGGAGTTAATAGGACAAAAACCTAGAGAGCCTAGAGACCACTCTAAACTAATGATAGTGAATAGAGAAAACAAAACATTGGAGCATAAAAAGTTCTATAATATATTGGATTATTTAAAAGAGGGAGATGTATTGGTAAGAAACTCAACCAAAGTTATTCCAGCTAGACTTTTTGGAAAAAAGGAAACTGGAGGAGTTTTGGAAATACTTTTAATAAAAAGAGTGAGTTTAGATACATGGGAGTGTCTTTTAAAACCAGCTAAAAAATTAAAGGTTGGGCAAAAACTTGAAATTGGAAATAATAAAGAACTTGTTGCAGAACTTTTAGAGATAAAAGAGGATGGAAATAGAGTTTTAAAATTTTACTATGAGGGAGCATTTGAAGAGGTTTTAGATAAACTTGGAAAGATGCCTTTACCTCCATATATAGTGGAAGCTTTAGAAACTAAGGATAGATATCAAACTGTGTATGCAATAAAAGGTGAATCGGTAGCGGCGCCAACGGCGGGACTACACTTTACAAAAGAGTTACTAGAGGAGATAAAAAGAAAAGGCATAGAGATTTTAGATGTATTTTTGGAAGTGGGACTAGGAACATTTAGACCAGTGCAAACTGAAGATGTTTTAGACCATAAGATGCATGAGGAAGCATTTGAAATTCCTGAGTACACTGTTGAAAGAATAAAAAAAGCAAAAGAGGAGAAAAGAAGAGTTATAGCTGTTGGGACAACGACAGTTAGAGCTTTGGAGTCTTCAGTAGATAAGGATGGGAACCTAATTTCAAGAAAGGGTTCAACAGATATATTTATATATCCAGGATATAAATTTCATGTTATCGATGCTTTAATAACAAATTTTCATCTACCTAAGTCGACACTTCTTATGTTAGTTTCTGCTCTTTCAACTAGAGAGTTTATGTTAGATGTGTATGCTGAAGCAGTAAAAGAGGAGTATCATTTCTTTAGCTTCGGAGACGCAATGTTTATTTGTTAATAAAAAAGAGGTGAAAAGATGAGAATAATAGCAGGAGAAGCAAAAGGAAAAAGATTGGAGTGTAGAAAGGGAACAGATACTAGACCTACACAAGATAGTATAAAAGAATCTTTATTCTCTATAATAGCTCCATATATAACTGATGCTAGATTTTTAGACCTTTTTAGTGGGACAGGAAATATAGCTTTAGAGGCTTTAAGCAGAGGAGCTAGAAGAGCTGTAATGATAGAAAAGGATCAAGAGGCATTAAAATATATAATAAAAAATATTAATAACCTAGGATATGAGAATAAATCAAGAGCTTATAAAAATGAAGTTTTAAGAGCTGTTGAGATTCTAGGAAGAAAAGGTGAAAAATTTGATATAATCTTTATGGATCCACCATATAAAGATGAAGTTTGTGAAAAAGTTATGAGAGCAATATCAAAAGCTAATCTATTGGCAGATAATGGACTAATAATTTGTGAACATCATATGTATGAGGATATGGCTGATGAAGTTGGAGAGTTTAGAAAATCAGATGAGAGAAAGTATGGGAAAAAAGTTGTAACATTCTATACAAGATAAATGATTAAGGGAGGATTCATGAAAAAGGATAGTTTTGAGTATAATACCAATGAGATCGATATTATAATTGAAAAATTAGATAAGGGAGAGTTATCTTTAGATGAATCAATAAAAGAGTATGAAAAAGCTATGAAATTATTAAAAAAATCCGCAGATATTTTAAATAAGGCGGAAGGAAAAGTAATAAAAGTTACTTCAGAAAAAGATGAGGTAAATTTAGAGGTTGATGAAAATGTTTAAAAACTACTTAAAAACTCAAAGAGAGTTAATAGATCTTAATATAGAGTGTTATTTAAATAAATTGGAATACCCAAATGTAATAGCAGAAGGAATGAGATACTCTGTTTTAAATGGCGGTAAAAGGCTAAGACCAACTCTTTTACTAATGGTACTTGAACTATATGAAAGAGATTTAAGTCTGGGATTACCTATTGCAGTAGCCATTGAGATGATTCATTCATACTCCTTAGTTCATGATGATTTACCTGCTCTTGATAACGATGATTATAGAAGAGGAAAGCTTACAACTCATAAAAAGTTTGGAGAAGCTGAAGCTATATTGATAGGGGACGCTCTGTTAACTCACTCATTTTCCATTGTAACAGATGAAACTTGTGGTGTATCTTCAGATAAACTTATAAAGATTATAGGTATGATATCTAGATACGCAGGTATAAATGGGATGATAGGTGGACAGATGATAGATATTGAAAGCGAAAAGAAAAAGGTTCCATTGGAAACATTAAAATATATCCATGAGAATAAAACTGGAAAATTGATAAAGCTTCCAGTGGAGATAGGAGCTATAATTTGTGATGCGACAAAAGAGGAGTATAAGGCTTTAGAAAGATACTCCGAATGCATAGGATTGGCTTTTCAAATCAAGGATGATATCTTGGATATAGAGGGAGACTTTCAAAAGATTGGGAAACCTGTAGGAAGTGATTTAGAACTGGAGAAAACAACATATCCAAGTTTATTTGGAATGGATAAAAGTAGAGAGATACTTAAAGAGCTGATAGAGGATTCTAAAAAGAGTTTAAGTATTTTTCCAAAAGATAAAATTCAAAAATTTATTGAATTAGCGGATTATATAGGAATAAGAGAAAGCTAAAAAAGGGAGCCATTATTGGTTCCCTTTTCCTTTACTTTCCAACTCAGCTTTTCTAGTATTTTCACCATTTAAAATATAGATTAAATCACTGGCTAGATGTATTATATGGTCTGATAATCTTTCAAACTTTTTATCTAGAAGCATAAGTTCAGATCCTCCAACAACATTGTCAGAAGTTTCCTTCATCTTACTTAAAAAATACTCAGTATTAGAGTTTATTAAATCGTCAATCTCCTCATCTAAATAGAGTACATTGTATAGTAAACTAACATCCTCATTTAAAAAGGCATCCACATACATCTGAAAAAGTCCTCTGATTTTTTTAGCTATGGGATAAACTTTTTCACTTAGAGCATAAGCCAGATTTGGGGATTTCTTCTCAATATCCTTAATTAGAGTTAGGTTAGCTTTTAAAAGGTCTCCCATTCTCTCAAGAACTCTTACACTGTTTATAATCATAACCAATTTTCTAAGGTTTTTAGCAGCAGGTTGGAACCTTGCCATAGTAATTATTGAATCCTCTTTTAATTTTACTTCAAAAGAGTTAATAAAATCTTCAATCATTTTAGCTTCTCCATAAAGAGTTGGATTAAAACTATTGTTTTGAAGCATCTCTAGGTTTACGTCAAAATTTCTACCAACATATTTTAATGTTTCTAAGTAGTGCTCATCTAAAGCTTTTAAAGATTCATTTAAAGTTCTCATAAAATCTCCTTTTTATCCAAATTTTCCTGTTATATAATCCTCGGTTTTCTTAACCTTAGGAGTGGTAAATATCTTTGAAGTCTCATCGAATTCTTCTAGCACTCCCTGATAGAAGAAACCTGTATAATCAGATATTCTTGAGGCCTGTTGCATATTGTGTGTAACAATGACAATACTATAGTTTTTTGCAAGTTCAACAATTAACTCCTCTATTTTAGATGTTGATATAGGATCAAGTGCTGATGTTGGTTCATCCATCAATAAAATTTCCGGGTTGATAGATATAGCTCTTGCGATACAAAGTCTTTGTTGTTGTCCTCCAGATAAACCTAAAGCAGATTGATGTAACTTATCTTTAACCTCATCCCATAGAGCAACAGCTTTTAAAGATGATTCAACAATCTCGTCCAACTTTTTCTTGTCAGTCTCTCCATGTAGTTTAGGGGCATAAACTAAATTTTCATAGATTGATTTAGGGAAGGGATTAGGTTTTTGAAAAACCATTCCAACCTTCTTTCTAAGTTCAACAATATCAAATTGTTTATCAAAAATGTTTTGATCATCAAGAAGAATTTCACCCTCATATTTAATACCAGATATTAAATCGTTCATTCTATTTAAAGATCTTAAAAAAGTTGACTTTCCGCAACCTGATGGTCCAATAAGAGCTGTAACCTTGTTTTTCATTATATCCATATTTATACTTTTTAAAGCTTTGTAGTCACCATAGTAAAAGTTAAAATCCTTAACAGATATTCTAACGTCTTGTTTCATAATTTATATTCCTCCAAAATTATATGAGATTATTTTTCAAATTTATTCCTGATATAGGCACCTATAAGGTTGAACCCAACAGTTATAAAAACCAGTATAAACAGTGTTCCATGCATATTGCTCTCAGGCATATTTGGAACTTGAGTCGATATAACATATAGGTGATATGGTAATGCCATTACCTGGTCAAAGATTGATTCAGGTAAAAATGGTAGATAGAATGCTGCAGCTGTAAATAGTATTGGAGCAGTTTCACCAGCAGCTCTAGATATACTAAGTATAACCCCAGTGGAGATACCTGGTAAAGCAGCAGGGATTACAACCTTTGATATAGTTTCCCACTTTGTTGCACCAAGGGCAAGTGAGGCTTCTCTTAGGCTATTAGGAACAGCTAAAAGAGCTTCTCTTGTGGCAGTTATAATAACTGGAAGACACATAATACCAAGTGTTAAAGAACCAGATAATATAGAAACTCCAAACTTAAAATAGATTACGAATAGAGCCATTCCAAAAAGACCATATATAATACTTGGAATACCAGCTAGATTGATAATAGTCAAGTTTATAAGTCTTGTTATAATATTATCGTTCGCATATTCCACAAGATACACTCCAGTGAAAACTCCAAATGGAACGGAAACAGCTATAGTTCCAAGAGTTAAGTAGATAGTACCAACAATAGCTGGAAGAACACCACCAGCTCTCATACCTCTTTTTGGAACTTCAGTTAAAAAATCCCAAGAGATTGCAGGAACTCCCTTATATATAATATAACCTAAAATTAAAAAGATTGGTATGACAGATAGTAATGCAATTACTTTAATAAATAATTCGATTGCTACACCACTTTTTCCTTTTAAAATTTTCATTTTAATAATCCTCCTATTTTCCCATTAGCTTTCTTGACTTACGAATATATTTATCGGCTATACTATTTGTTAAAAAACTGATGGCAAATAATACTAATCCAATAGCAAATAGTGCGTGATAATGTTGACTTCCTTGAACAACCTCTCCCATTTCTGCAGCTATAGTAGCCGTTAAAGTTCTTACAGGAGAAAGAGGAGAAGTAGCCATAATTGGCGCATTTCCAGTTATCATCAACACAGCCATTGTCTCACCAATAATTCTACCAAATCCTAACATAATACCGGCGAATATACCAGGGAAAGCAGCAGGTAAAAGAACTTTAAAAACTGTTTCTAACTTATTTGCTCCCAATGCCAGTGAGGCTTCTCTATAAGATTTATCAAGTGCATTTAAAGCATCATCCGATAGACTAACAATGGTTGGAATAGCCATAAAAGATAGCATAATTCCACCAGTTAAAGCATTTAAACCACTAGTTAATTGAAAGGTATCCTTGACAAAACCAGATAGGATATAAAGACCTAAATATCCTAAAACTACTGATGGTAAAGCTGACATTGTTTCTATTATTATTTTAATAGTTTTTTTAGTTTTCTTATTAGCAAACTCAGATATATATATAGTTGTTATAATTCCAACAGGAATCGATATACATAAAGCGACTAGCGTAACCCAAAATGATCCTACTAGAAGAGGTAAAAGTCCATATTTACCAGATAGAGAGATCCATTCAGTACCGAAGAAAAATTTTGATAAAGGATACTCTTTAAAGAAAGATAAGCTATTTACTAAGATAAAAATAAAGATAAGTATAACGATTAGAATGTTAAAGATTCCGATAACTGAGTGTACTTTACTCATAAAAGAATCTTTAATCTTTCTTATACTATGCATGATGACCTCCTAAAACTATGTTAAAAAATTAAAAAAATTTTAAACTATTTTTAAACTAAAATTTATATTTATAGTAATATCATATAACTTACTTGTTAAAATAGGATTAATTGTATGTAAAAAAAATGTAAAATATTTTTTACCATTTTTTTACATTAAATTTAAACTAGATTAACATTGATGTTTTATACTTAATTCATAAATGATAAAGATAGAAAGCAAGATTAAGATAAAATTTAAAAATTTAGGAGGAGTGAATTTAAAAATGAAAATGAAAAAGTTTTTTTTAATGGGATTAATGGTAATGATGGGAGCTTATTCAACAACAGCAATGGCAACAAAAGTTGTTCAAGTAAAGGGGTCAGATACAATAGTAAATGTTTCTCAATATATAGCAGAGGAGTATATGGGGAAAAATAAAGAGGCTAGAATTGCTGTAACAGGTGGAGGATCTGGAGTTGGAATCTCATCTTTAATAAATGGAACAGCTGATATTGGAATGGCTTCTAGAAATATAAAAGATAAAGAGGTAAAGGCAGCTGAAGAAAAAGGATTAAAAATAAAAGAGGTAGTTTTAGGTTATGACGGAATCACTGTAATAGTAAATGAAGGAAATAAAGTCAATGATTTAACACACCAAGACTTAGCTAAAATCTTTAGAGGAGAGATTACAAATTGGAAAGAGTTAGGTGGAGAAGATGCTGCAATAGTTGTTCTATCAAGAGATTCATCTTCAGGTACTCACGAATTCTTTAAAGAGCATATCATAAGAGAGGAAAATACAAAGAAGGATGCAGAGTATGGAAAAAATACTTTATATATGCCTTCAAATGAAGCTATAAAACAGGAGATAAAAAATAATAAATATGCAATTGGATATATCGGTATGGGATATATGGACAAATCTGTAAAAAGCTTAAAAGTTGACTCGATTGAACCTAATGTACAAAATGTAGCAGATAAAAAATATCCAATAGCAAGAGAAATCTATTGGTATGTTATAGATACAGACAATAAAAATGTAAATGGATTAGTTGATTTCGCATTATCAGCAGATGGACAAAGAGTAGTTTCTGACGAAGGGTTTGTTCCAGTAAAATAACATTACAAAGGTGTCCCAATGAAAAAAGGACACCTTTTTTATATTTATGATATAATAGAAAAAAAAGGGAGAGATGATATGAAGGTATTAGTAGTTGAAGATGATTTAGAGATACAGGCATTAATAAATTACTATTTTACAAAAGAGGGGTATAAAGTAACTGTAGCATCTGATGGATTAGAGGGATTGAAGTATTTAAAAAAGGATAAACATGAGCTAATTATTTTAGATTTAATGTTACCAAATTTAGATGGGGTAAATTTTACAAAAATTGTTAAAGAGATGGAGGATGAGTATGGAACTCCATATATTATAATGTTAACAGCTAAGACAGAGGTTGAAGATGTGTTAAAGGGATTAGAAATAGGTGCAGACGACTATATGAAAAAACCTTTTGATCCAAGAGAGCTATTATTAAGAGGAAAGAAATTACTTAACCAACAAGAGAAAAATAAAAAGATAAGAAATAGATTTTTAGATTTGGAGATAGATGAGGATAAACATCTAGTGACTAATAGTGGAGAAGAGGTTGAACTATCTAAGAAAGAGTATGATCTATTGCTACTTCTAGTGAAAAATAAGGGGATTGTTGTCAGTAGAGAAAAGATTTTAGATAAAGTTTGGGGCAGTAACTACTATTCAGGAGATAGAACAGTAGATGTTTATATATCGAAGTTAAGAGAGAAGATTCCATTTTTAACAGAGTGCATAAAAACAGTGAAAGGAGTTGGGTACAGATTAGAAGAAAGGAGATAATTGCTCTTTTTTTTATAGTTATGATTGAAATAATTTTTGTGATAACTAATATATCATTTTTATCTCATCTCTATAGAGATGGAGTGAGAAATAGTTTGAAAGAAAATGTTTTCATTATATCCAATTTAATTAAAGAGTATGATAAGAAAGATTACCAACAGATATTTGAAAATTCAGATATGAGATTTAATATAATTAGCCTTGATGGTAAAGTTATATATGACTCTAGAAAGTACAATGAAGAGGGAAAACTAGAAAATCATAGTAATAGAAAAGAGGTTGTGGAGGTCAGAGATACTGGAACAGGGTTCGATATAAGAAAGAGTAGTATTTCAGATGAAACAATGGCTTACTATGCAGTTAAAAGAATCAATAAAGAGGGGGAAAGAGTAGTTGTAAGAGTTTCTAAAAACTATGGAGATACCCTAAGAATGCTAAAAATAATTTTAATAGCAGAACTTTTATTTTTTACTTTTTTAAATTTTACAATTCATGCATTTTATAAAAAATATTTAAAGAGAGATTTATAT
>Charlie_p2__coassemble_1087_pt1 | contig 38030 bp, 32 predicted proteins | sample Charlie_p2__metabat2_low_PE_014 | metagenome-assembled genome bin Charlie_p2
TGTTATAATTTCCAGAAAAATTATAACAATCTTTTGAGATTCGATTCATCCCCTAGTTGAGCGAAGTAGGGGTCTTCTCGAACAAAGATGATAAAAAAGCAGAGAGATTTTTCTCTGCTTTTTTAAATTTAAAATTTAGAAACCAATGTTTTCTGGAATTACAATAACAGTATATTTATTTGGGAACTTTCTTCCATGATGAACTATGCTAAAGTTATCATTTGTTTCATTAAAATAGTTTCTTAAAGCTAAAATATTTTTGGATTTTTTATCAAATTCAGAGAGATTTTTAATGATTTTATTAACACCTACAAGGACAAATATTTTATTGGGACCAAAGGTAGTTGCACAACTAGCAAAATCATCTAAAAAAACTAACTCTCCATTTTCGGTAACAAAATCACATTCAACTATAAAGTTATCTGATAGGATAGCTTTTCTCTCCTTTTTATAGTCATATAATCTACACCCTTTTTCAGTTAAAGGTAAAAGAAGATTAAGTGAGTTTAAAAATGGTGTTTGATCTAAAACTAAGGATTCAGAGTGTGGGATTTTAGAGATTAAAAACTCCCTTACTTTTTCTAAATCATTCATTAAAATAGTGTCGTATTCCTTAGAAAGTAGTAATTTTGTGATATTTTCAGCTTTTTTTTCATAAAACCACCGTATATTTTGATCCATTAATATCCCACCTCTTCATTTATAATTATAACTGTTATAGGATTTCCAACTCTTTTACCAGACTTTATTATGGATGTAAAGTTACATACTCTCTGTTTTGTTTGGCAATCTTCGCAAGTTCCAGAGATATTACAAGGAGTTTTATGGTTGATTCTTTTGGAGTTTAAAGGAGCGGCTAACTCTCTTATTCTGGCCATACCATCTTGCCAAGTATCAACTAACTTATTTATTCCACAAACTACGATAACATTCTCCGGTCCCCAAAGTAGACTGGCAACTCTGTTGCCTCCAGAATCAGTTTGAATAAGTTCTCCATTTTTACTGATGGCATTTGTACTTGTTAAAAAATAGTCTGCAAGAAGTGCCTCTCTCATACATTGAAGAGTTGCGGGCCAATCAGGTTGATTGTATCTATCAAAAAGATTGTATCCTCCATCTCTAAATGTATCTATAATATCTAGCTCATTTATTGTTACAGAACCTCCAAGAGCCACAGAGGAGTGTATAGGGATTAAATTTAGTATTATCTCTCTAGCCTCATGTATATCTTCGGCATAGATAGGGATATAATCTTTTTTAGAAAGAGTATCCATAAGATTTAAAATCATATTTTTATTTAGGTCTTTTCTAATTTGGTTCATTTTAACTCTCCTTAGGTATCAGTGTAAAGTTTTCAGTAGCACCGTCTTTTAAATTAGAAATAGTTATTGTTGTTGTATCCTGCTTTACATCTAATTCAATATTGGAATTTTGATTTTCCAATCTATATTTTCCATCAACAGTAAAGGTAACTTTAGAGTTCTTATGAGTGGGGTCACTCACCGATAAAGATAGTTTGTTTTTATTATCTATAGCAACTATAGACATAGGAGTTTTGCTTGAGAAAATTCCGACTTTATTATTTGATCCTTCCCAGAAGTTGATAGCTATAATATTTTTAAATTTTATACCATGAGCAAAGCTATTTTGACTTAAAACAACAATACCTTTTTTATTAAAAGTTTTTATAAAAGCTTGACTATTCTCAGGAATGATAAGATATAAATAGCTGCTATCCTTAGGATTGAATCCATGATTTATAAATGATTTAGCGAATGTTTTAGAAAGTTCAGCTGTATCTTTATCCCACTTTCCAACTCTCTTTTCAGTGGATGATATAAGGTTATTATTGTCTAAAACCATAAAACCAGTATAAAGGTTTGAAGTTGGATTTTTCAATATTAACTCTTTTTGTGATGAGTTTATAATGTCAGTATTTTTATTAATAGCTCTATTTTCAACTGTTGTATGAATCTCGCCATCTTCACTGGAGATATTTGAACCTAAAGCTACAATGAATTCAGGAGTTATAAACCAAGATTTTTTAGCAACTGTTAAATCATTCCAAGATGAAAAGTCCATTCCAACTATTGAGTAGCTTCCACCTGTTGCACCTCCAACAAAATCTTTATTGACCATAGTTTTAGGATGTCTTCTTTCTCCAACACTATTTTCTCTGTGAGCTATGCTTTCAGTTGTACCAGGGAGATGATATGGGTCTACAGTTGGCCAAAACTGAGAATATTCATCCAAGTTTGAAGTGTAGATATAATACATTCCATCAGCGGCATGCCATCCCTTTGTATTCTCCTCTAAAATACTCTCAAAGTTACCAACTCTAGATGAGTGTAAACTTAGTACAAAAGAGTGATTAGGAGTTCTATTGACAACTCTATCCATATTTCCAAAAATTTTAACTCCAGAAGGAGAATTAGATTTTATACTCTTATCATTTAATATATTTTCAATAACTTTTTTCTCAACAGGGTTTTTAACTCTACTTAAAATAAGTGATGTATCTCCCTCTTGAATATTTCTTTTAACAATCTCCTGGAGTTGAACTTTATAGTTTTCAGGAGCTCCTTGAGATATCATAGCAATGGCAATAAGATTACTGACACCTCTAGTTAAATCACTAGAGTTTTTTCTAGTGACAGCACGACCACTTATGGAATCAGAAACTCTACCATTGAAGAAAAGGTAGTTATAGCCTATTATAATTGAATCATAAATATTGTTAAATCTCGGGTCTTTAATCTCTAAATTTGTATTAGCTACTAAATTTTGAATAGTTCCCAATCCATTTAATAAAACCTCACCGTATGTTCCACCATAGGGAATAGAGCCATGTTGGATAAAGGAACCATCTCTATAGAAACCATCACCAGAAGTGACATATTCGGCAACTTCACCAAGATTATTTAAGGCATTTGTAACTTCATCTTTGTTATGAGTTAAAATACCTCTCATAAAAACAATATAGCAAGTATCGATTCTATTTCCTCCAGTAGAGAGCCTCTTATTGGGAGAGGTTGAAGTTTTTGCTCCCTCACTATAACCAGACCACTCAGCATAAGGTTGAAAGTATCTACTCCCATTTAAAAACTTTTCAACTTGTTCCTTTGAAAGATCGGGATACATATATGCAACTATACGATTTAACTCCTTTGGTATACCAATCTCCCATTGCCACCAATTTCCTAACTCGGGAAGATTTTCTCTATAGGCATTATCTCTTAGCCAGTTTAAAGAGTTAAGGATACTATCTTTTACCTTTTTATTTTGATATAAAGAGGAGTTTTTATCGGTGTAAGCCTTTATGATATCAGTTAAGTTTCTGTAAGTGGACAGAATATGAGGTCCATTTTTCATATCTGGAAACTGTTCCCAAAGAAAAGTTCTATCTGAGGCCATGTTTAGGGTATTTAAAAGCTTTTGCGCTCTTTCCTCATTGCTATTATTGTTAGTAAGGTCTATAAATCGATTTCTAACAATGGTGTATGTATCAGATGAAGTGGTATCTCCAAAAGAGATACCACCTAAGAATATTAGTAAAATAGATAAAAATATTTTTTTCATAAACCCTCCTATATATCAAGAATATATATAAATCCAACTTTTCCTAGGATTCTATTTATTCTAGAGACAGATTTGTCTGAATCTTTTGTTCTTTTAAAACTGTTCATTGCAACTTCAGCATAAGTTGAGAAATAATCTGTAACTTTGTATCCCACAGTTGCTGTATATCTTGTTTCCTCGTTGTATTGAGCAACAATACCCTGTCTATTTTCAACTCTTTCACCATTAGTTAGAGAGAATCTACCCTGTAGTTGAAGGAAAGAACCATCTACAAAGTTATATCTAATAACCGGTCTAAATTGAGTACTATGAGCAGTTTTGTTATTATTTCCCATATACTTTTTATCCAATCTATATATGTTAGAAGTGAATATTAGGTTTTTATTAAGAATGAATCTGAATCCATATATATTTTCAGCCCAGTAGTTATGAGTGAATGGATAATTACTTCTAGAGTCACTAATCTCATCCATCGCAAGTAGAGTTGAACCTAGGAAAGCTACGTTTTTATTTATAGTATAGTTAATAGCGGGTGCTATTCTATATGAATCAGTGACATTTCTCCAATGAGTTCCCTTACTATCAGTCTGTTTTCTAACTTGATTTCTCCATCCAATATAACCATGTATCTTCAGGTTATCTGTAACTTGAATACCTTTCCAGTTGATTTGAGGATTGATTCTTCTATTTGTGTCCTTTCCCTCTCTCTCTTTTCTTCCACCGAACCAGTCTTCAGTTTTATAAAAAGTGTCCATCAAATAAACGAAATCTCCTTTTTTATCATTTACACTTAAGATTAATCTAGGGGAGAATGAAGTTGAACCAGCATTTCCAGCTGTATTGTCATCATAGTCCTCAGATTCTAGCATAAAGTTGGAAGAAACCCTAAAACGCTTGTCTTTATCAAGGGTGTTGAAGTAATCAAAACCTTCTAACATAGGTTTATCTAAAGAATATGTGAAGTTAGCACCATATAGATTAGCATCATAGTCTTTTGCAAGAAGTTTATTGTAGCTAGCACCTACATCTAGATTCTCAGTTAAGTTTATATCAGCATTAAATCCTATATTAACTATATCATCTCTATCTAAAGTATCGATTTTAGTTCTGATTCCATTGTTCCATAGCACTTTTTTATCTTTTACATTTCCAATCTCTTTTTCATAGTTTGTAGAAAGTTTTAATGAGACTTTTTTATCTTGTAAAAGGAATGATTTTTCACCAGAAATACCAACAGTAGGTCTAACAGAGTCATAGTATTCAGTGTTATTTTTTGTGTTATATGCACCGTTATTATATGTACCTTGGAATATTTTAGACCAATCCAACCCTCCATTTAAATAGAGATTTAAAAAATCGTTTGGTATAGGATAACTTAAATGACTTCCAAAAGATAAACTCATAGATGGTGAAGTGGATAGGTTTCCATTTATACGTACAGAGTCATGAGAGTGACTATAAGATAAAATAGATGTTAGAGCAATTTTGTTTGAAAACTCATAGAAATGATATCCTCCAGTAAAGAATAGATCTCTATTAATTCTTATGGGTTGGTCAAACTTTATTTTATTATCTCCACCTCCAATAAAAAATGCTATTTTTTCATTTGGACTTAACCTTTTTTCAAAAGTAGCAAGGTAAAGGTTTGAATCCCCAGTTCCATCCAATACCCCTTTGTAGTTTTCAGAAAGATGTAAATAATCGACTGAGTTGAAATATCTATTCTTTTCTGTGGGATTGACATCGTTTTGTAAAGATGAACGAATAAATCTCCTTATGTTGTAATTTTCCTCTAGGTTAATTTCAGGAAGGTGAGCTATGCTTTTTCCTAAGTTTTCACTTCCCTGTGAAATTGTACCGATTAAAAGTGTTAATAAAATAAAATTAGTAAAATAAAATTTTCTCATAAAATATACTCTCCCGTTTAATATACTTTCAAAACTAGTTCAAATCACATATTACATTTCTAAATATAATATGTAAATATTCTGTTTTTTGTGTTCTTTTTTCTTTGTATACTATTTCAAATAGAACGTTTTTACAAAATGTGTTTTTTTATTTGTGGAACAGGAGGAAGAAAACGGAATATTGCTAACGCCAGCTCCATAAAATATACTTTTATAAAATTAGGAGGTGTTTTTTAGTGAGGAAAAATTTGGTATTTATAACAACGGATCATCAAAGAGCAGACACTATTGGGATGATACAAAATGGAAGAGAGGTGACACCAAACTTAAATAGATTAGCTCTGGAGGGAGTTGATTTTAAAAGAGCATATACGACATGCCCCCTGTGTGTTCCTGCTAGAACCTCTTTAGCAACAGGATACTTTCCCACTAGAAATAGAGTGGTGATAAACGATTTGAAAAATATTCCAGATATTACAAGAGATAGTAAAACAATCCATCAATATCTCTTTGAAAATGGATATAGTGTAAGTCATTTTGGAATGCAGCATATAACTGTGAAACCACCTTTGGAGGAAAGAGTTAAATTTAAAGAGTTTTTAACGGATGATGACTATGAAAAAATATGTAAAAGAGAGGGTTTACCTCTATTTGGAGTCACAGAAGATAGAGTGAGGGTCAGTGAAAGACATGGGGATATCTATGAGGATAGAGAGTATACAGGCTCCAGAGTTTCGCTCTTTGAAAGAGAGGAAAGTTTATTTAGAGATAGATTTTATATAGATAGGGCTCTTAAATATTTAGATGGTGAAACTTTTGAAAAACCCATAGGACTATTTATAAATATATGGGCTCCCCATCCACCATTTAAAGTTTTAAAGGGTTTGATGGAGAGATTTCCAAATCCAGAACTTCCAGAAAATATAAATAAAATATGTGAGGGAGAACCCTCTAAAAGACGTGAGGGAATAGCGGCTCAACTGGCTGAAGAGAGAGATTTAAAGCACTGGAAAGATGTTTGGAAAGCATATCTAGGTCTTACAAACTATGCGGATGAACTTATTGGTGAGATTATAGAAAAATTAAGAGAAAAAGGGGAGTATGAGAATACTGTATTTGTTTTTACAGCTGATCATGGAGATCATTTGGGACAACATAAGATGTTTCAGAAGATGGAGATGTATGAGCAGAGTATAAATATCCCATTAATAATTAAAGAACCTGGGAAAAAAGGGAAAAGAGTGGATACAGTAGTGAGTCATTTAGATATATTACCAACTGTGCTAGATATCTTAGAGATAAAAAGTGATAGAAGTTTTGTTGGAGAAAATATTTTAAAGAGTGAAGTTCAGAATAAGGATAGGTTTGCATATAGTCAATATTCAGGAAATCAAGTGGCTATTGGGGATATAAGAAGAGCGATTATCAGTAAAGATTTTAAATATGTGTATGATCCTAGAGATTCTGAGGAGCTATTTAATTTAAGGGTTGATCCCTTGGAGATGAAGAATTTAGAGGGAAGACCAGAGTATAAAGAGATCAAGAGAGGTTTAAAAAATCAAATGTCTCTATTTTTAAAAGAGCAGAATGATTGGATACATATTATATAAGATGGAGGGAGTTATGAATAAGAAAATCGGATTATTACTATTAGTTGGAGCACTTTTACAAAGGGGAGTTTTAGCACAGGGGCATAAAATCTCTGAAAAACCAGTGGAGTTAAGTATTTTAGCTATTCAAAATGGAAAGACATTTGATGAGAGCTGGACAGTTTTTAAAGAGGCTTTTAAAGACACAAATGTAAAATTAAAAAGTTATAGTTCTAAAAATTTAACAGATGAGATACAGGCCTTTAATTTAGCTGTATCATCGGGAAATCTACCGGATATTATCTCTTTAGCTTATCCTGAAAAGTTGGAGAGCTTGGGTATGGATGGAGGAATCATACCACTGAATGAACTAATAGATAAGCATGCACCAAATATAAAGGCATTTTTTGAAAAATATCCAAGATATAAGATGGATGCAGTGGCAGCAGATGGAAATATCTATTTTATACCTGACTACTATGATTGGTACAATATGAAGGCAGCTCAAGGTGTATTCATAAGAAAAGACTGGTTGGATAAGTTGGGGCTAAAAAAACCGGAGACAATGGACGAACTATATGAAGTTATGGTGGCCTTTAAAACAAAGGACCCAAATGGAAATGGGAAAAATGATGAGATTCCATACTTTGAAAGATCGGCAGAGTTTGCAGATAAGGAGTTAGTGGGATTGTTTGGAGCAGAGATTGGTTTCTTTGTAGATGAGAATGGAAAGGTAAATTTTGGTCCAGCAACAGCCAGATATAAGGAGGCTATGCCTCAAGTAATAAAGTGGTATAAGGAGGGGCTAATAGATCCAGAGATATTCACAAGAGGATTCCAAGCTAGAGATTATATGTTAAGAAATGATCTAGGTGGAGTAACATTTGATTGGTTTGCAAGTACAGCGTCATACAATGAGGATAAAGAGTTAAAAGATAAGGTGAAAGATTTTGAATTTATAGCGATAGACCCACCAAAATATAAGGGTAAAAGTTATGCTCCAGATGCTAGAACAACTTATCTAGGGGGATGGGGAATAAGTGCAACATGTAAAGACCCAGTTACAGCTATAAAGTATTTTGATTACTGGTTCTCTGAAAAAGGTTATGAGCTATCTAACTGGGGTGTAGAAAATGATACATTTGTTAAAGAGGAAAATGGTAAAAAGAAATTTACAGATATAGTTATGAAAGCTGATGGAAAAACACCATTACAGGTTTTAAGAGATAAGGGTATACAGTTTAGAATAGGAGCTCTACAAGATTATGAGTATGAAAAGGCTTGGGGAAATCCAAAAGCTTCAGAATGGGCGGAGATGTATATGAAAAATGGATATATAGTTGACCCTATGCCAACATTAAAATATACAAAAGAGGAGAATAGAAAGATTCAAAAGATAAACTCTCAACTTGATATGGCTGTAAAGGAGATGAATCAAAAATGGATTTTAGGAGCCGTAGATTTTGATAAAACATATGACGAATTTTTAAAGAGATTAAATGAGATTGGATTAAAAGAGGGAATAGAGATAAATCAGAAAGCCTATGATAGATTCATTAATTCTAGTAACTAATAAAGAATAAAGTGTATTTTTCTAGTTATAAAAGTAGAAAAATGATATATAGAAAAAAGTATATCCTAAAATGATGATTTACACTTAAAAAAAATTAAACTATAATCACCTTACAAAACGCAGATAAGTAAGGAGGGTTAGTATGAAAGAAAATATTTTAGAAATGGATGAAAAAATAGAATCAGAAAAAGTAGGTCTCATAAAAAAAATAATGACTGGTTTGAAAAAGGGAAATGTAAAAGATCAGATGTCATTATACTTAATTTTTCTTCCATTTATACTTTGGTATATGATATTTGCATATAAACCAATGTATGGTCTTATAATCGCTTTTAAGGATTACAATCTATTTAGGGGAATAGCAGGAAGTGACTGGGTAGGACTGGCAAACTTTACAGAGTTTTTAACAAGCCCATACTTTTATACAACTCTAAAAAATACAATATTTTTAAACATATATAGTTTAGTGTTTGAGTTCCCATTTGCCATTATTTTAGCACTTATGCTAAATGAGGTAAAAAATAGATTTTTTAAATCTTTTGTTCAAACAGTTTCGTTTTTACCATACTTCATAGCGATAGTTGTAACAGCGGGAATAACTATAAATATTCTTTCTCCAAGTAGTGGAGTAATCAACCATATACTTGAAAAGTTTGGATTTGAAAGAATATACTTCTTATCAAAACCAGAGTATTTTAGAGGGATATTTACAGGGATGAATATGTGGAAAAGTACAGGATTTAATGCGGTTATATATCTAGCGGCTCTAACAGCAGTGGATGAATCACTGTATGAAGCGGCAAAGATAGATGGAGCTACAAAGTTTCAACAACTTAGATTTATAACTTTCCCATCAATTATTCCAACAATAGTTATAATGTTAGTTTTAAAAGTTGGAAGTATGCTAAATGTTGCCTTTGAAACGGTACTACTACTTTATCAACCAGCAACATACTCAACATCAGATGTTATCAGTACATATGTTTATAGAACAGGTATGTTAATGCAAGACTTTGGTCTAGCTACAGCAGTTGGACTATTTAACGCAGTTGTTGGATTTATACTGGTTTACCTGGCAAATAGATGGAGTAAGAAGATAACAGCATCTGGGCTTTGGTAGAAAGTAATGGCAATTAGAGATAGATTGAAAGGAGAGATTTATGAGTAAGATTAAAAGATCAAAAGATGAAAAAATATTTGATTTTATCAATTATACCCTACTGGCAATATTTGGGATAATGTTTATATACCCGATTATATATGTATTTTCAGCATCAGTAACTAAGCCATATCTTTTGGAGATAGGGGAGATATATCTTTTACCTAAGGGAATCAGTATGGCATCTTTTAAAGCTGCTATGAGCTTAGATGGGATATGGTTAGCCTATGCAAACAGTATCTTTATAACAGTTGTAGGAACTGTGGTAAGTATGTTCTTTACAATAACTGGGGCCTATGTTTTATCAAAACCAGAGTTAAAATTTAGAAAAATTCTAACTTTAATGGTTGTAGTAACAATGTGGTTTGACCCAGGAATGATTCCAAGATACCTAAACTTTAGAGACTTAGGGCTTATTAATAGTTACACATCTGTAATCGTTGGATTTGCAGTAAATACATTTAACGTAATAATTTTAAAAAGTTTCTTTGAAGCAGTACCAAAATCTTTAGAGGAATCAGCGAGAATAGATGGAGCAAGTCAGTGGCAGATTATGACAAAGATATATCTACCTCTATCGACTTCAGCACTGACAACAGTATCTCTATTCTATGCAATCTCAAGATGGAATGGATACTTCTGGACAATGGTTTTATTAACTGATGACTCTAAAGTTCCATTACAGGTTTTCTTAAAGAAATTGATTGTAGAAAAGAATATGGCTGGAGAAGCGGCACAAATAATTACACCAGAGAGTTTAACATCACCGCAATCTATAATCTATGCTGTAATAGTATTATCAATAATTCCAATACTTATTATCTATCCATTTATCCAAAAGTTCTTCAGAAAAGGGGTTACTTTAGGAGCAGTAAAAGAGTAAAAGAAAATTAAAAATAAAAGTTCATAACATTTAGGAGGAAATTTAATATGAGATTAGATACAAGATATGCAAACCACCCTGAGGATTCAAAACACTACACAACAGAGGAGCTAAGAAAACACTATTTAATGGAAACAGTTTTTATAGCTGATGAAGTTAACCTTATGTACTCTCATGTGGACAGAGTTATAGCTGGAGGAGTTATGCCAGTTGAAACAGAGGTGAAGTTAGAGGGATGTAAAGAGTTAGGGTCTGAGTTTTTCTTAGAGAGAAGAGAGCTTGGAATTATAAATATAGGTGGATCAGGTAAAATAGTTCTTGATGGAGTTGAATATGATATGGCTTCAAAAGATGGACTATATGTTGGAATGGGAGTGAAAGAGATCACATTTAAATCTGATTGTAAAGAGAATCCAGCAAAGTACTACGTAAACAGTGCACCAGCTCATGTAGCTTACCCAACTGTTAAAATAGATATAGCAAATGCTAATGCAGTTCATTTAGGTGATTTAGAGAATTCAAACAAAAGAACTATATTCCAATATGTTCACCCTGCAGTTTGTAAATCATGTCAACTTTTAATGGGAATGACTGTATTAGACCCAAATAATATGTGGAATACTATGCCAACACACACTCATGAGAGAAGAATGGAAGTTTACTTCTATTTCAATATGGATGAGAATACAAGAGTGTTCCATTTGATGGGACAACCTCAAGAGACTCGTCACATTGTAATGGCTAATGAGCAAGCGGTAATATCACCATCATGGTCAATCCACTCAGGTGTAGGAACTAAAAACTATACATTTATCTGGGGAATGGCTGGGGAGAACCAAACATTTACAGATATGGACCATATAGCAATGGATCAATTGAGATAGTAGTAAAAATAAGCTAGTGTTTAATTAAGGAGGGAAATGCATGTTAAATATGTTTAATTTAGAGGGAAAAGTTGCAATGGTAACTGGAGGTAACGTAGGAATAGGAAATGCTCTTGCAATGGGACTTGCAAAGGCAGGAGCAGACCTATTTATATTCACATATAATGATGATAATATGGAAAATGTTATAAAAGAGGTAGAAGCACTTGGAAGAAAGGTGGCTTATGCCACTGGAGATCTATCAAAAGAATCTGTAGCTATGGAAGCAGTTAGTAAATGTATAGAGGCTTTTGGAAGAATAGATATCCTAGTAAACAATGCTGGAACTATAAAAAGAGCACCACTTTTAGAGGGAAATAATGAGGATTGGCAATCAGTTATTGACTTAAACCTATCTTCAATATACTATTTAAGTAAGACTGCAGCAATAGAGATGAAAAAGCAAGGTGGAGGAAAGATAATAAATATAGCTTCAATGCTATCATTCCAAGGTGGAAAGTTTGTTCCATCATACACAGCTAGTAAGCATGGTGTGGCAGGACTTACAAAAGCTTTTGCAAATGAGTTAGCAGCAGATAATATTCAAGTGAATGCCATAGCACCAGGATATATAGAAACAGCTAATACAGCGCCAATTAGAGCTGATGAAAAGAGAAATGCAGAGATATTGGGAAGAATACCTGCTGCTAGATGGGGACAGACATCAGATCTAGTGGGGGGAGCGATATTTTTAGCATCTAAGGCAGCAGACTATGTAAATGGACATATTCTGGCTATAGATGGTGGATGGTTAGTTAGATAAAAAATAAGGGGAGAAAGTTATAATGAAGAGAAAAATTGCAATGGGAGCGTTACTTTTATCAGCGCTTATGTTTAATGGATGTTCAAAGGATGGAGACTCAAAAAATAGTGGAACAGCAGCTAAAGAAAAGGATAAAAATCTTTCAGTATTCCTAGTTTTTAATGGAATGCCTTTAAGTGATGACTGGGCAGTTTATAAAAAAGCTGAAGAGGCCACAGGAGTAAAAATAAAATCATATGCATCTAAAAATAATACTGATTCTACGCAAGCGTATAATCTTATGCTAGCTTCTAATGATTTCTCAGATATTATAGCTTATAGAGTTCCAGATTTAGAGAAGTTAGGTAGTGATGGTGGAATGATACCGTTAAATGATTTAATAGATAAGCATGCACCAAATATAAAGAAGTTTATAGATGAAAATCCAGTGTATAAAAAGGATATGTATTCACTGGATGGAAAGATATATGCTATTCCAACATACTATGATCTGGATAAATTGAGTGTATCATCAGGGCTATTTATAAGAACAGACTGGTTAAAAAAGTTTGGATTACCAGTTCCTAAAACTTTAGAGGAAACTGAAAATGCTTTAACAGTATTTAAAGAGCAGGACGCAAATGGAAATGGAAGAAAAGATGAGGTAGGAATCTTTGTCCGTGGAAATATTCAAGCGGCACTAAACAATTTAACTGGTATCTTTGGAGCTAGACCATATAAAACATTCTATGTGGAAAATAATCAGGTTACTTTTGCAACTTTAGATCCAAACTTTAAAGAAGCGGTAAAATTAGCAGCTGATTGGTACAAAAAAGGACTTATAGATAAAGAGGTTTTCACTAGAGGTTGGGGTGCAAGAGATGCTGTATTACCTACAAATATAGGTGGAATGACTTTAGATTGGTTTGGAAGTACAGCAAGTTATAACAGTTTGGCTACAGGTCAAATACCAGGATTTGAATTCTATCCAATAGAGCCAATTGAGATAAAAGATGGAGTGAAAAGTGTAACAGTTGGAAGAAATACAACTCCAGAGATTGGATGGGGGATCTCAGCGGCAGCAAAGAATCCAGAACAAGCTATTAAGTTTATGGATTGGTGGTTCTCAGAAGAGGGAAGAAGAACTTGGAACTTTGGAATTGAAGGAAAACACTATACAATGGTGGATGGAAAACCAGTATTCACAGATTATGTATTAAATAATCCAGATGGAAAAGGACCTTTAAAAGTTTTACAAGAGGTTGGAGCTCAAGTTTCAGGACCGGGAGTTCAGCAAGATGCGGATTATGAACTCCAATATTCAAATGATATAGCAAAACAAGGTTTTGAAATGTATATGAAGGGTGATAATACAACTAGACCATTACCAATATTGAAGTATAGTCCTAAGGATATAAAGGAGCTAGATAAGATAATGGCACTTGTAAATCAAACAACAGAGGAGTATATGCAGAAGTGGATTTTAGGTGTTTCTGATATAGATACTGATTGGGATACATATATAAGCAGAATTCAACAAAATGGAGTGGAAAGAGCAAAAGAGATAGTACAAAAAGGATATAACCATTACAATAGTATAAAGTAAAAGATGAGGAACTAGGTATATATACCTAGTTCCTTTTATAAAATACTATACTTTTAAAGAGGGGTACTAAATGAAAAAAATTATATTGGGAGCGATTATGTTAACAGGGGTTTTATATGGACAAGACGTTAAAGTATATCAATTTGAAGATGGGACATCAACTGATATAAGGGTGGATAAAAAGGAGTCAGTCTCCATATCTAAAGGGAGATATAAAGATGGAGAGAACTCTTTAAAGTGGAATTTTAAAAATGGAGAGACTTTAAGTATTTTAGGTGATGTAGGATATAGAAACTTTCAAAAAGGTCAGCAGGAGAAAGCCAGAAGTAGTTACAGCATGTGGATATATAATGAAAACCCTATAGATGGAGAGATGTTGGTTCAATTTAAAAAGGATGGAGTTATAAAGTGTTGGTTTCCAATAAAGATGAACTTCAAGGGGTGGAGAACCATGTGGGTTCAGTATGACAGAGATATGAAAGGAGTTCCTGAGGAGGGAATGGATGAGATAACCTTTATTGCACCAGATTCAACAGGGCAGGTTTGGATAGATCAGGTTATTCCTTCAGTTTTGATAGATCCTAGACACAATGCCAGAGATGAGCAGGTAGATTTTATCAATCTAGAGGCAGATACGGCTGCAAATGCACATTGGATGGCACTGTATAAAAACTATAATCAGATAGATAAAAATGAAAAAAACATAGTTTTAAAGAGTGATGAGATAGAGGGTATAAAAAAAGTTGAAAAAAGATACAGGGAAAAGCTTTTAAAAAAAGTTGAAGTTACACCGGAACTTTTAAAGGAGAAAGAGGATGAGTTTTCAAGCTATAGGGAAATAAACCTGGAATTTATTCAAAGATTAGTTATATATAAGGATTTGAAACCAGAGGAGAAGGATAGAATAAAATATATTGCAACAAAGGAGTTTGGAATATATCTGAGAGAACTGGCATATATGTATAACTCCACAGAGAACACTCAGTATAAAAATAAAGTTGCAAATCTTTTTAATGAGAGTTTGGAATATATGTATGACCAAGGGTGGACAAAGGGAAGTGCCCAAGGAACTGTTCACCATCTTGGATATCAGATGAGAGAGATATATGAAGCTATATTTTTAATGAAAGAACCTCTTGTAAAGTTAGGAACAGTGAATAAAGCTAAAGAGATGGTAACATGGTATAGTGCAATGGGAATGATATATACACCTAAAGAGAGCCTAAAGGGAGTTAATATAGATGTATTAAATACGATGCTTCCAGGGATGTTAACGGCTATACTTTTAAATGAGAATCAGGAAAAAGAGGCAAGGGAGTTATATCAACTTCAGAGTTATCTTATGAACTCTATAAAATACTCTCCAGGAGTTTTAGGAGGCTTTAAATCTGATGGAACAGTTTTTCATCATATGCAAAACTATCCAGCTTATGCAAAAGGGGCATTTGAAGGCTTAGTTCCAATAATATACTATCTGAGCGGAACACCTTATGGAATCACTGGAGAGCAATTTAAAATAGTAAAAAATTCAATACTATTGACAAGGGTCTACTCCAATAAGTATAACTATCTTCTATCTTTAACGGGAAGACATCCCAATGGAAAGTTTAAAATAGATGCAGAAGGTTTTAGACTTATGGCTCTCAGTGGAGAGAATGGAGTGGATAAAGAACTGGCTCAAGCCTATTTAAGACTTGCTCCTCAAGGTAAAGGTGTAGAAAAGTTTAAGAGTATGGGATTTAAAGAGGAGAGAGCTCCTGAAGGAGCATGGACCCTAAATCTAGGATCTGTTCAGCTCCATAGAAGAGGAGAGTGGTTAGCAGGAGTAAAGGGGTATAGTAGATATTTAGTTGGAAATGAAACATATATAAAAAATAACCTATATGGAAGATATATGAGCTATGGCACTTTCCAAATTTTGGAGGAATCATTAAGGGAGAGTGGATATGTACAAGAGGGTTGGGATTGGAAGCATTTCCCAGGAACTACTGCAATAGATGTTCCCTTTGAAAAGTTAAAATCCAATATATCACAGGTGGATACAAAAAGTGGTGTAGAGGAGATGCTCTTATCAGATGAGACATACTCTGGAGGAAACTCATTAAATGGAAATGGTATGTTTGCCATGAAACTACATGAACACCCTAAATACAATGGTAGTCATAGGGCTAGAAAATCTGTGTTCTTTTTCAATAATAGAGCTATTTTACTTGGAAGTGGAATTGAAAATAACGATATAGAGAATGAGACACATACAACTCTATTCCAAAACTATCTTGGGGATAATCTAAAAAATAGTTATACTCAGGATGGAAAGATAGTTTTAGACTCTCAAAATAATATGTATAAGGTTATAGATGGAGACATAGTTATAAAAAAGGGAAAACAGGAATCAAGAGATCAAAACAGTGGAGAAAAAACTGAAAATAACTATGAGTTAGCCTATATAAATCATGGAAAAGCACCTCAGAATGGGAATTATCACTATAGCATATTGATAAAGGGAGATACGGAACAGCAAGAAAGTTTTAAAAAGGATTCTAAATATAAGGTTATAAATCAAGATAATAATAGCCATATAGTGAAGGATTTAAAGAGTGATACAACAGGGTATGCCCTATTTGAAAGTGGCAAGGTGAGCGATAATGAGTTTATAGAGGCTGTGGATACTCCATCATTAGTTCTTATTCAAAAGATGGATAATGAACTTCAAATGAGCTTTGTAGACCCAGATTTAAGACTCTATGAGGGAAGGGATAAGGAACAGTATAGCAGTGATGGTGTGATGATAGAAAGAAGTATATATTCAAGACCTTGGATTGGAAATGAGGGCAGAGAACATACCACTTCACTTATTTTAAAGGGACACTATAGTGTTGTAGATAATCCTTTGGTAAAGTCTGAAATAGATGGAGATTTTACAAAACTAAATATTATCTCAAAAAATGGAGAAGTGGTAAATATTAAGATAAAGAGGAAATCTTAAATATATAGAAAAGGTATAGAGTATAAAAAACAGCCCATTTTATGGGCTGTTTTTTTATCTGTCATATGAAGTTATCTGAAAAAATGGGTCTTTATATATCTTTCCCCATCTGATTAGATATTCCTTTAGATAGTTAGTTCTATCAGTTAAAGGGATAGGATTAAGCTGGTACTCATCCTCTGTATTGTCATATAAAAACTCTTTAGGTTCATCATTGGCAGAGTAATCATTGAAATAAACATAGGTATACTTTTCATCGATTGCTGCTCTCCAACCATAGGCCAGAGTATTTAATCCTCTCTCTTTAAGAGTGTTTAATACCTTTGGATTTCCCGTATAACATGCGGATATGGCTATATTATCCACTTTTTTTCCCTCTAAAGTTGGAGAGAGATCAACACCTTCCATCTCTTTTGGAATATCTAAATTTAAAAGAGACAATATGGTAGGGGCAATATCTGCTCCTGAAAGAGGAGTGGATATTCGTCTATTTTTATATCTATCTCCATGAGAGAGCATAAATGGTACAGAGACAGCCTCTTCAAACCAAACGTGTTTACTCCAAAGTCCATGGGAACATAGCATCTCTCCGTGGTCTGAAGTTACTATAATTATAGTATTTTCAAATAGATTATTCGTTTTTAAATAGTCAATTATTTTACCAAAATGCTCATCAATTCCAGTTATAGCCGCATAGTATTTTTTTACAGACTCCAAATAACCAGCCTCATCTAAAGAGAATGGTGCTATAGTTTGTGGATGGTCAACAATATTATTTAAGATTACATTCTCTCTTTTCTCAACTTTAACATCCTTATACATATCCACATATTTTTGTGGAATTAAATCAAGAGGTGTGTGTGGAGGATTCCAAGAGAGGAAAAGAGCGAAACTGTCCTCTTTATTTCTATCAATGAAATCTAGGGCGATATCTGTTTCATGTTCAACAGACCACTTATTAACATTTATCATCTCATGTGAATCCATCCAATAGTGTGGTGAAAGATGGTTATCGTCAGCTCCATAGGAATACCAAAAATCAAAGCCATGTCTCTTTGGTCCTGGTGGAGTAAAAGCGTCCCAGTCTTTGGCTCCTGAAAGAGGTAGTGTATCATCTTTTTTTTCGGGTTCATCAAGGTGCCATTTACCAATATATCCAGTTTTATATCTATTGGATTTTAAAACATCCCCAATTGTAACCTCACTTTCCTTTAAAAAGATATTTTCAAGACCGGGTTTACAGTTTGTAATAACTCCATGTGATATTGGATTTTTACCAGTTAAAATAGTGGCTCTATTAGGAGAGCAAAGAGGACAGCTGCTGTAGGCTTTTTCAAAAATAGCAGCTTCATTTGAAAAGGCATCAAAGTTAGGTGTGATAACAGGCTCCTTATTCATAAAGCCCACGGCTTCTCTTCTCCACTGATCTGCAAAGATAAATAATAGATTTGGTTTTTTCATAAAATCTCCCCCAAGTAAAATTGTTCTTTGCTTTATGATACATTTTGCAATTGAACAAGTAAATATTCTATTTTCAATCCAAAGAGTGAGCAGTTTTAAAAAGAAAATTGAATATAAAAAAGAGATTGGAATAAAATCCAATCTCCTAAGATATTTTAATAACCATAGTATGGCTGTGGAACAGGTCTATAGTAATCGTTGTTATGATAGTTGTTATTATTATTGTTATGACTGTTAGCAATTATACCTCCAACGACAGCAGCACCAACAATAGCAGCTCCAATAGCCTTTTTTCTTCTCTCTCTTTTAACTGCTCTTCTAATATCTTTTCTAACCTCTTTTCTAATCTCATTTCTAACATGAGCCTTAACAATCTCATGTTTTATAACAGGGTGGATAGGTCTGTGGTATCTAGCAAAAGATGTAGATGTTAAGAGAATAAGCATAAATAGTGCTAAAAATTTTTTCATAGGTATTTTCCTCCTTTTTCTAGTATTTTTCCAAAGTTAAGAACTTCATCTTTAGTAAAAACAATATAGTCCTTTGTTCCAGCAAAATCTAGAATAAGGATACCCTGTTTTTTATCATATTGTAGATGATAAAATTGTAAAGCACTCTCTTCAGGATTATTTGCATTTGCAATAATACCTGGAATTTCATATCTAGGCTTTCCATCTTTAAATGTATTTATTAAAACAGATTTTGGTAATCCAAATGTAACAATACCTCCATTTTTTGTCTGTAAAGCAAAGTAAGCATTGCTATTTTGTAAAAACATCCCTATTTTATCCGTGGGAGTGGTGATATCATTTTTTACAACATCAGCAGCAAAGATATTTATAGAGATAAGGATACTGAGAATAACTAAGATTTTTTTCATTATCTATTACCTCCTGTAGCAGTTTCAAAAATTCTATTTGTTTCATCTGGTGTAAAATAGATTATAAAGTCTTCATAAGTGGGTTTAACACTTAGCTTATCCTCAAAATAAGATACATTATAAAGTTCTGCATTCAAACTATTTTCATCTAAGCTATCATGAAATCCGATAACTTCCTCTTGAATAACCCCTTTTTTTACATCTAAAATAACATCATTTGCCAATCCAAAAATATAAGCTTCACCAGTTTTATTAGCTAAAGCTACATAGGTAGCATCATTAACTTTTTCAATATTTAATTCTGGAAACTCCATACTTCCTTTATCACTTTTAATTTCAGCATTAAATGCAGTAGCTGATAGTAAAAGTGAGATAGAAATTAAAAGTTTTTTCATTCTAAACTCCTTTAAAATATTTTCTAGTAAAAATTAGGTATATACTAGCACATATTTTAAAGTTTGAGGATTTGAAAAAAGATTGATAAAAGTTGGTATGAAAATTCAACTGCTTCTATTTTAAAATTAAACTGAGCTGAGAAAGTTCAAAGTTATCATCTAAGAATAGATCTCTATTTATTTTAACAACTGGAATGTTTAGTTTAAAGTTTTGTAAATCATCAATTGTGATGATATAGTCAACCTCAAAAACATCTTCAAGTAAAGAGTTTATCTCATAACTTTCAATGATCTCCACAACTTCAACATATGAGAAGTTCTTTAAATATTTAGATAGAATCTTTCCATACATATGATCAAAAGTGTCATCTACAATAAGAACTCTTTTATATTTTTCATTCTCTAATTTAGATTGTGCTAAGTGTTTTTTTAAAATAATTCCCAAGTGGATTATATCCTCTGAATAAAAATTGGGAAAAATATTACATACAATCTCTTTAATTTTTTTGAATTTTTCTTTCTGTACACGACTGAGCTGATAGATCTCCTTATTTTCATAGAAGTTATACTCCTGTTTTAAATTTCCAACTCTCAATACATTTGAAACTCTCATAATTGTTTGAGGATTTGTGGATAGATCAATACCTAAGGAGTCTTTAATATCCCTCATAAATATCTCAGTAGTTCTATCTGGAGTTTCATATAGTTTTATATCTAGATAAAAAATAATCTCAATGATACTCTCTAACTCATAGGAGTTTAGATAATCGAATCCTCTAATTTTTAAAAATTTAAGAGTTTTTTCATAATATTTATGCTTTGTGATACTTTTATTGATATAGTTAGTGTCAGGGCCAGTCTCTTTTTTATCCCTTACAGTATGTATTAAAATTATGGCAACAATTCTATAAAAATCCTCAGGAACAAGGGTAACTGAAATACTGTTTAAAAGTCTTAAAACAAAATTCTTATTAAACTCCAATATATCCTCTTGGAAATATTTTTCGATTAAATCTGTAAATAACTTATGATTAATATTTTTGTTAATAAGGAATTTGGTTAGATGTAAAGAGAATAACTCTCTGATAATAGCTTCATTTCCCTCTAAAAAAATACCTCGTCCAGAGACACTTTCAACCTTTAACCCTTTGCTCTCCAAGTATTCTTTAATCTCTTTTAAATCATAGTTTAAGGTCCTTCTAGTAGTTTGAATTTTATCTGTATTATCGTTTAAATTAACCGTATTTTCAAAAAAAAGTTGTAGTAAAAGATACTCTTTTCTCTCTACAACAGATAGAGGTGCAAATTGTAAGATATCTTTTATCTTATTGATAGTACATGGCTTTAAAAAAAATAAATCTTTGACCTTTTGAATCCCCTGTATCTTATACGCAGTTAAAAAATCATTGATTATATTGATATTATTATCAATAGAACGTTTTTTTATGTGCAGTATTTTCTCTAAATCAGAGTAGCTAAACTTATTTAAAGAGAAGAATAAACTTAAAATATAAAGAGATTTTTTATTTAAAAACATTGGTTCCCCTTCCTTGAAAATTATAATGATATAATATACTATATTTTACAGTAAAAACTATGTATATACAAATAAAAAAAGCTGAGTTTTTAAACTCAGCTTTCAACTATCTTCTTATCTTATCTAACTCTCTCTCTGTTACAAACATTGAGTTATTTTTAGACTTTATATATAAACCATCTTTTACTCTATCTAAAGTTACAACCACTTTTCTATCTACATCTAAGATGATACCATTTCTCTCAAGATCAGCTACTGACATAACTTTTCCATATCTAGTCATAGCTTTAAAAATATCTACCTTTCTAACCTGGAAACTTAAGTTAGGAATTCTAGATTCAAATCTAATTTGATTTCCTTTTTCATAAGCTCTTATTTTTGTCATACTTCCATTAACGATACCTGCAAATGCACTTAAACTTAAAGCGGCACCAAGTATAAGCATTTTTAATTTTCTCATTGTATTCCTCCTAAAATATGTATAATAATATGTTTATTTTTGTAGTAATAATATTAGATAAATTATACATTTGTCATAAAAAAATATCAATTTGAAATTTGCTGTCTAAATATATGTAATAAATTTCGTAGTAATAGTGTTATTTTTGAAAAAATATTTCATAAAAAAGTAGTACTATCTCGTTTAATCAAGATGGGATTAAGACTTTTTTGTATAGGAACTCTTTTGCCATTTAAGAGATAGTCAATAGCATTTTCCATCATCATATCCACAGGGTGTCTTATACTTGTTATATTTAAAGCTGTTGATATAATTGTATCATCAAAACTTAAAATAGAGATATCCTTTGGAATATTTAAACCCCTTTTCCCAAGCTCTTTAATAAGATTTAAAGCTATAACATCATTGGAAGTTATAAAAGCTGTGGGGAAATTTTCTAAGGAATCAAGTTTTAAAGAGAGTTTATCAAGATTACTATTGGTAGAGTCAGTCTCTATAAACCACTCATCTAAAAAAACCATATTTTTTTCTGAGAAAAACTCTTTTACTCCCAAAAGTTTAAGATTTCTTTTATCAGCCCCAATAAAAGCTATCTTTTGGTGGTTCAAACTATAGAGATGCTCAGTGGCTATTTTTCCTCCCTGTAAAAGAGATGTATAGATACAAGGATAGTGAGGAAGACTACTATCTATAACTATAAAATTTTCATTTTGATTTTTTAGAAAATCAAGATTTGATCTATCCACAGGAGCTATTATAATCCCATCTACATTTCGAGCTTGTAAATTTAAAATATGCTCCTTTTCCAAGAGTTTATCCCCTTGAGAGTTGAGAATTATAACAGTGTAACCATTCTCACCAGCCACTTTTTCAACAGATCTAATCATCTCTAAATAGTAGTAGTTAGACAGATCAAAAAGTATAACTCCAATTATTTTAGAGGAGTTACTTCTTAAAGTTTTTGCACTGGAATTTGGTTTAAAGCCATACTCTGAGATTATTTTTTCAACACGAGCTCTAACCTCAGAATCCACAGTGGGATTTCCATTGACCACTCTTGAGACAGTGGGCTGAGAAACACCAGCTAATTTTGCTATATCTTTCATAGTTAAATTTTTTTTCATAGAACCACCTCTCAAAAGCATTATAAACTCAATTAAAGTATTTTTTTTATCTTTTGTCAAATTATTTTTTCTAGAATCTTACTCTTGACAAAATAGAATTCATAGAATAAACTCGTACCAAGAATACGTATTCTTGAAAAAAGGAGTGCGTTTAGTTAAAAAAAGTGTGGTGCAAAAATAGGGAGGCAAAATGAGATTTGTGAAGGAACATATAGAGATAGATGGAGAGAAAACTCTTCTTATATCTGGAGCGATGCATTATTTTAGAACTTTACCTGAACAGTGGGAAGATAGACTTGAAAAGATAGCTTCAGCTGGCTTTAACTGTGTAGAGACTTATGTACCCTGGAATCTACATGAACCTAAAGAGGGCGAGTATAATTTTTTAGGGATGTTAGACCTTGAAAGATTTTTAGCCCTAGCAGAGGAAAAAGGACTCTATGTCATTTTAAGACCATCTCCATATATATGTGCAGAGTGGGAGTTTGGAGGGTTGCCACCATGGCTTTTAAAATATCCAGCTATAAGACTTAGAACTATGGATTTAACATATATAGATAAAATAGATAGATACTATGATGTTCTGATTCCTAAGTTTATAAAGTATCTTCATACAAATGGAGGACCTATAATAGCTGTTCAAATAGAGAATGAGTATGGAAGCTATGGAAATGATTATAAATATCTTAGCTATTTGGAAGATGCACTTATTAAAAGGGGTGTAGATGTACCATTATTTACTTCAGATGGACCAACACATTGGATGTTATCAGGAGGAACACTACCTCATATATGGAAAACTATAAACTTTGGTTCAAAGACACAGGAATCTTTTGAACTATTTAAAAAATACCAAAGTGATATGCCTAAAATGGTTATGGAGTTTTGGATTGGATGGTTTGATCATTGGGGACAGGAGCATATAACAAGAGATGGAAAAGAGGTGGCAGAGGAGTTTAAATATATGTTAGAAAATAATATCTCTGTAAACTTCTATATGTTCCATGGAGGAAGTAATTTTGGTTTTATGAATGGGGCTAATTACCATGATGAACAGAGATGTACAGTAACAAGTTATGACTATGATGCTCTTTTAACAGAGGCTGGAGATTTAACAAAAAAATATTATCTTGTAAAAGATACCTTAGAGAGTTTAAAAGATAGAATCCATATAAAAAAACATAAAAACTATAAAAAATATGGGGTTAAAGACTCTAAAAAAATTGGATATGGAAAGGTTAAATTCAAAGAGAGTTGCTCTCTTTGGGACAATTTAAATTCACTTTCAACGAAGCACATATCTCCATATACAAAAACTATGGAGGAGTTGGAACAGGACTATGGATTTATACTTTATAGAACAAAAGTTAAAGGGATTATTGAAAATATGCCTCTGACTTTACAGGAGGTTAGAGACAGAGCACTTATCTTCTTAAATGGGGAGTTTAAAGGTGTAATAGATAGAAATACTAACCAGGAGATTATACTAAACTCTGAAAAAGAGGAGTCGATATTGGAGATTTTAGTTGAAAATATGGGAAGGATAAATTATGGACCTCTATTAAAGGATAGTAAAGGGATTACAGAGGGAGTCAGATTGGATAGACAGTTTCTTTTTAACTGGGAAATCTATACGATACCACTTGATAATCTGAGTGATTTAGTGTTTGAAGATGTGGTTAAGAGTGTTGGAAATCACCCTAGATTCTTTAGAGGAAATTTTAATGTGAGTGAGATAGGAGATACATTTATAGATTTTAAAGGTTGGAAAAAGGGAATCATATATATAAATGGATTTAATTTAGGTAGATACTGGAGTGAGGGACCTCAAAAGAGACTGTATATCCCATATCCACTTTTAAAAGAGGGGGAGAATGAGATTATAGTTTTTGAACTACATGAAAATGGTGATGAGATGGAGTTTTTTGCAGAAGCTAAGCTTTTTTAAGGAGGGTGAAAATGAAGAGATATTTAAAGGTTTTAGGAGTGGGAACGATGTTATTTATGGCTGCTTGTGGAGAGAGTGAAAAAAAAGAGGCCACTAAGGCAGAGGATAAAAAGATAGAGTTAACTTTTGTGACATACTCTGGAACAGGTGAGGAGTATATGATGGATACAAATAGCCTAGCAGAGGCTTATCAAAAGGTAGCTCCAAATGTGACAATAAAAATGGAAAAAATACCAGCAACTGAGTATGATAATACAATGAAAATAAGAAACTCAGCACAGAAATTACCAGATATTTTTCCAGTGAGAGTTGTAACTATGGAGAGCTTTAAAAGTGTATTACTCCCTTTAAATGAAACAGAGGCGGCAAAAGTAAATAAGTTTGCTAAAGATTTTGAAATTGATGGAAATATATATGGGCTACCTATGTATGGTTTTAATGAGTTTGTTTACTATAGAAAAAGTGTATTTAATGAGCTAGGACTTGAAATACCAACAACATGGGGGGAGTTTGTAGCTCTTTCAGCTAAGATAAAGGAGGGGGGAATCTATACTCCTATGGCCCTTGGAGCTAAGGATTCATGGACAACTTATCCATTCAATGAGTTTATGCCATTTTTAGTACCAGGAGGTAATGATATATGGAGTAAAATGGCTGTGGAGAAAGACCCATTCTCTCCGGGAAAACCATTCTACACAGCTTATGATATGCTAGATAAATACTATAGCACAAAACCTTTTGGAGAGGATCCATTGGGATATGGTTGGGATCAGGAAAAGAGTATGTTCGCTTCTAAAAAAGCAGCTATGCTAGCTTCAGGACAGTGGTTCTATATGGATTTAGAGAAAGAGATGTCAAAGGAAACACTGGACGATATAGGGGTATTTGTTTTACCAGCTCGTGAGACAAAAGAGGATCCATTTAGATATTTAGTTTCAGCAGAAGTATTTTTATCAATTCCAAAATATAGTAAAAATGCAGATGCAGCTAAAAAATTCTTGGATTGGTTCTTTACAAGTGATTACTACAAGGAGTACATAACATACATGAATGTATTACCAGCAGTGGAAGGTGTTAAGGGAAGAGAGAGCATGTTTAATGTGGCTATAGCAAGTATTCCAAATCCAGAGGTTGTACTTCAAAAAGGTGGCGATGAAAAGTTTAGAAAAATAGCTAACTATATCTCTTTTGATGTTAAGAGAATGGGGCAAGAGATGATTCAAGGTGTCAACTTTACAGAGTATATGAATGAGTTTAATAGAAGATGGACAGAAGCTCAAGAAAACACAAAGTAGTTGTAGGAGTAAAGTATGAAAGATAAGACGCAAAGAGGTATGTTGTTAATATGTTTTTTAGTAGTACCAACTATATTGCTATTTGTATTTGTTCTTTATCCAGGGTTTAAACTGGCTTTAATAAGTTTCACAGATTGGGATGGAATAAATCCCAATTACAACTATGTTGGCTTAAAAAACTATACCCAGGTATTTCAAAGAAAGGATATTTGGCAGAGTTTAAAAAACAATAATCTATACTTTATGTTACATCTATTTTTTATTCCCATAGAGATGTATTTAGCTCTACTTTTAGATAGATATATAAAGAGAAGTGAGTTTTTTAAAACGATAGTTTTTATGCCATATATAATAAATGGAGTTGCTATTGCCTATATGTTTTCATTCCTATATAGTTCAGAGGATGGAGTTTTAAATGGACTCTTAGCCCTTGGAAACATAGGTAAAATTAGATGGTTAAGTGATCCTAGAATAGTAAATTACTCCTTGGTAGTTGTTTCCCTTTGGAGATTTACAGGGGTACACATAATCCTTTTCTTAGCTGGGCTTCAATCTATAAATAAGGATATGCTAGAGGCAGCACTGATAGATGGAGCCTCAGTATTACAGCAGTTTATAAAGATTATAATACCAAATATGAAATCTATTTTAAGTATAGTTCTATTTTTAAATGTTAGAGGAGCTCTTATGGTTTTTGATATACCTTTTGTTATGACAAGTGGAGGACCTGGAACAAGCAGTACTACCTTTGCTCTTCACACAGTGAAAACAGCTTTTGAGTTCAGTAACTTTGGACTAGCTTGTGCTATGGCTATAGTTTTAATAGCAGCAATTATAGTTATCTCAGCGATTCAAAGTTTAGTCTTAGAGCCTGAAAAATTTAAAGAGAGATTGGATAGAATAAAGAGATTCTTTAAAAAAGAGGGATTAAAGGTTGAAAAGGTTATGGAAAAGGAGGGAGAAAAACTTGAAAAAGAAAAAGATGAGCGAGTTACTGTTTAATACTCTTAATCATATAGTTTTTATAGTTATAACTTTGATAATTCTAGTGCCTCTATTTCTGGTGATATTATCATCTTTTAAAACTCCAGAGCAGATAGCTCAAGGGTATCATCTATCCCTACCTGCACCTTTTTCTTTAGATAACTATCGAGAGGTCTTTAAAAATGGAAATGTGTTGACAGGGTTTAAAAACTCGGTGCTTTTAGTTTTAGGAACAATAACAGTAAATGTTATTCTAAGTAGTATGGTTGCATATTCACTTAGTAGGTTTGAGTTTAAATTGAAAAAAGTTTACTTCTTTCTATTTAGCTTTTCAATGCTTATACCTAGCTTTATTGCTGAGATAACAAGATTTGGAATAATAGGAAGACTGGGGATATATGATACACTTTTGGCACCAATGGTAATCTATATATCAACAGATATTTTGCAGATATATGTCTATAAACAGTTTATAGATCAGATTCCATACTCCTTAGATGAAAGTGCAAGAATAGATGGTTGTTCATATTTTAAAATCTACTGGAAAGTGATATTTCCACTGATACTGCCAGCTACTGCAACACTGATTATCTTAAAATCAGTGGATGTTTTAAATGATATGTTTACACCATATCTGTATATGCCAAGTGCAGATAATGCAACACTTACAACAATGTTGATGAACTATGTTGGACGGAGCGGTTCTTGGGCTAAGCTATCAGCAGCTATAGTTATTGTTATGTTACCAACAGTTATAATGTATTTGATATTTAAGAGAAAAATATTATCTGGAATAGTCGCTGGAGCAGTAAAAGAGTAAAAAAATGGAGAAGATAAACTTCTCCGTTTTTTATCATCAGTTCTCTGCTTCCTTTGGGTCTCTACTTATTCTTGCAAGTTCCTCTTTAGCTTCTTGTAACTCTTCAATTTTTCTCTCTAAATATATTACTTTTTCATTGTTTGGGTCATCTAAAAATCCTACCCAAACACTTAATAAATCTGATTCATCTGGATCAAATAACTGAGTGCACATACAACATCACCTCAAACCTTTATTTTTATTATACCTTGATGTATGTATAATATCAATATATTACTTCCACACTAGAGTGTTGGTTGAATTTTTAAAAATTTAAAAGATCCAATATTTTTATTCCTATTTTATCCCTGTTGAAGCCATTCCTTCAATAAACTTTTTCTGGAATATAATAAACATAATCAACATAGGTAAAACTCCTAAAATAGCTCCAGCCATAGCTAAAGGATAGTCAGTTCCATGTTGACCTGATAGAGCCGCAAGACCAGCAGATAAAGTCATTTTATCTGTGGAAGTATTGACGATAAGGGGCCACATAAGTTGATTCCAGCTAGCAAGTGCCGTTATTATAATAAGAGCTACGATACCAGGTTTAACAAGTGGTAACATTATTTTATAGTAGATTTGGAAATGATTACATCCATCTATAATAGCAGCTTCCTCAAGTTCTTTAGGAAGTGTCATAAAAAATTGTCTCATTAAAAATGTTCCAAAAGAGCTAAATAATCCAGGAATAATAAGACCACTTAAGGTGTTTAACAATCCTAACTTTTGGATAATCATATATTGTGGTAGTAAAAAAATCTGACCAGGTACCATTAGAACAGCTAGAAGTAAAAGAAATATCGTATTTCTAAATGGGAATTCAATTCTAGCAAAAGCATAAGCTGCCATAGAACAAAATATAATCTGTCCAATAGTTCTGATTATTGTATACACAATAGTATTGTAATAGAATTTCATAAAGGGCATAGTAGCCATAACATCCATGTAGTTACTCCATTTGAACTCAGAAGGGAATATAATTGGCGGAACCTGTATACTCTCTCCCAAAGTTTTAACAGAGGTTAAAAACATCCATATAAAAGGGATTAAAGTAAATATAACTCCAGTTATCAGGACAATGTGTAAAAAAATCTTTCCTTTTTTATCCTCCATATTTTCCTCCTAATAATTAACTAGTCTTTTTTGTAGTTTTAGTTGAATCCAAGTAAAAATCATAATAATGATAAAAAGAACAACAGCAATAGCAGCTGCATAACCTCTTTCAGACATTTGGAAAGCATTTGTGTAGAAGAAATATACGATTGTCATACTACTTTCAAATGCAGGATTAGTTCTAGTTACCATCATAAATACTAGGTCAAATATTTGAAATGAGTTAATAAAAGACATTACAGTAACGAAAAATAATGAAGGACTAAGTAGTGGTAAAGTTATTTTAAAAAAACAAGTAACAGGACCAGCACCATCTATTTTTGCAGCCTCATAGTACATTTTAGGAATACCTTGTAATCCAGCAAGAAGTATAACCATGTTATAGCCTATGTTTGACCAGATAGCAACAACAATAACTGCATATAGTGCTGTTTTAGGATCTGATAACCAAGCTCTAGGTTCAAATCCAAAATTACTTAAAAATTGATTTAAGATACCAAACTCTTTATTATACATCCATCTCCAAACCATCGCAATAGCAGTGGGCATTGTAACAGCAGGTAAAAAATATAGGACTCTATAAATAGTAAGACCTTTAATTTTACTATTTAGCATAGTTGCAACCAAGGTAGAGCAAGTTATTCCTAAAGGAACAGAAAATAAAACATAGATAAAGGTATTTTTTAAAGCTTGATACATCTTGGGGTCATACATCAATTTTTCATAATTTTTAAATCCAATATATTTAAATTGCCCAAAGGCACCTAAATTAGTTAAACTGAAGTAGAGATTTTGAAAAAATGGAAAAATATAGAAAATTCCAATTCCAATGACTAAAGGAGCAATCATAAGATATGCCCAGACACTATTTTGAAGTTTATCCTTTCTCATAATTAAACTTCCTCTTTTAAAATAGCATTCATTTTTTCATCTATAATTTCACAGGCTTTTTCAGCTGTTAACTCTCCCATCCAAACCTTATTTAGATATTCATTCATAACATCCTCCCATTTACCTGTGTTTAGAGATGCTGGATATTCAATTCCATTAGGTAGCATATTTGAATAACCATGAAGGTTTAAATTAGGATATGAATCTGTCCAAATCTCTTGTGATTCAATATAAGCTGGAATAACTATACCGCTTTTAGCTTGAGTATCATGTGAATCTTTAGTGGATAGATATGCTACTAATTTTTTAGATTCTTCGGGATATTTAGTTTGAGAGTAAATAGCATAACCAAGTCCATGGATAATAGCAGCATCTTTAGTTTTTAATGGAAGCTTAGCTAAATCCACCTTATCTTTTATAATCTCATTTTTCATATATTGTTTGACCATCCAAGAGCCAGAGTATGTCATAGCAACTTTTTGTGATTGGAAAAGATCAGATGATCTGGTATCTGCAATCTCACCAAGACTAGGGATAACCTTGTCATCTAAAAGCCGTTTAATCTCCTTTATAGCTGCAATAGTATTTGGATCTGAAAAACCGCTACTCTTTTTATCAGGAGATATAACTCGCCCACCAAATTGTGAGATTATCTCATAGTAATCCTCTTGTCCAGCAAAACCAAGTGCTAACCCGTAGTTTCCAGTTTTATTTTTAATCTCTTTAGCTGTGTTGATCATATCATTCCAAGTCCAGTTATCATTTGGATATTGTAACTGTAAAGAGTCAAAAATCTCTTTATTATACCAAAGAGCAGTTGTGTCAATATCTTTTGGAGCTGCCATAAGTTTATTGTCATAGGTATACATCTTTATCATACCTTCAGGAAAAGCCTCTGTATTTATGGTTTTATTATCTTCTAAATCTTGAATGGGAAGAATCATATTGGCCTTAGCATATTTTGTGAAATTTGGAGCATTAATCCAGAAAATATCTTGAAGTTGACCACCAGTAGCAGCAGTTTCCAATTTAGTCCAATATTGAGAGAATGGGGTTATCTCCACAACAACTTTAATATCAGGATTTTCCTTTTCAAAATTACTGATCATACTTTCAATAACCGGTTTTTGGTTAGCATCCCAAAGAGCAAGTTTTAAAACTTTATCTTTGCCAGAGACAGACTTATCTTTGTTCCCACATCCCATAAAAGAAGTTAAAAGACCTAAACTTAATAGTGATAAAATAAATTTTTTCATAAAATCCCCCTTTGCTTTTGTATACGTATTCATAATTAATTGATAAAATATACCTCATAGAATGAAAATTGTCAAATTTATTTTACACTACTTTTTCTAATCTCAATTCCTGGTGATAGTTGAATCTCTTTTTTTGTTTTTTCTCCAGCTAAAACAATTTCAATTCCAGCTTTAACCATAGATTCTGTGGGTTGAGTGATACTTGTAATATCCAAAAGCTTAGACACTATTGTATTATCGAATCCAACTAAAGCTATATCTTCAGGTATTTTATATCCAGCTTTAGTGGCTTTTTTCATAAATAGACAAGCAACCTCGTCATTAGAGGCAACATAGGCACTACATAAAAGTTTTTTATTCTGTAAAACTTTTTCAATTTCATCTCCCGTTAGAGCGACAGTGTCGACTTTAATAAATGAATCCGCTTTAAAGTTAAGGTTATTTTCCTTTAATACTTTTTTTACTCCATCAAGTTTTGGATTGTATTTTCTATTGTGTCCACCAATATATCCGATATTTTTATGCCCCTGTTCAATAAGGTGTCTAGTGGCAATCTCTCCACCTTCTACAAGGGAGGTTGTAACATAGTTATGCCCTGGAAAATCCTCGTTTAAAGCCACAAATGGAACATTAGTAGTCTCTAAAAAATCAAGATTTTGTTCATCTACAGGAGCGATAAGTATTCCCTCTACATTTCTAGCAAGCATCATTTTAATATGCTCAAATTCAAACTGAGCATTTTTTTCAGAGTTCATAACAAGTAGACTGTATCCCTTTTCTCTAGCTAGTTTTTCAGCATATTTAATCATATCTAGATAGTAGTAGTTGGAAAAACTAAAGACAATAAATCCTAAAATTTTACTCCCTATACCTCTCATAGTTTTAGCATTTTCATTAGGAATAAATCTGTATTTATCTATAAAATACTGTATTTTTTCTCTCACTTCTGGCTTAACTTTTTCTGGTTGGTTGATAGCTCTTGAAACTGTAGCTTGAGATACACCAACTAAATTGGCAAGCTCTGTCATGGTCATTCTCTTATTTTTCATATATTCTCCCCTATTAAATTAAACTATACATAGAGATAATAACTCATAAAACTGGTATAAGCAAATTTTTATGAAAAAAAATTTGACATTTCAAAAATCATGAACTATACTCACATTAAAATAAATGTATACGTATTCAAAACCAGGAGGGAAATTTTATGTTAAGAGTTGGTGTAATAGGAGCAGGAAATAGAGGAAAAGATGTATATGCTAATTTTATTTTAAAAAATAGTGATGAGGCAGAGATTATAGCTGTAGCAGAACCAAATCCTATAAAAAGAGATCAAATGATAAAAGCTCATGGAATTTTACCAGAGTATATTTTTAACTCTTGGGAGGAGTTTTTAGAGAGAGATAAATTTTGTGATGCAGTAATTTTAGCGACGGGGGATGATATGCACTTTGAACCTATGGAGCTCGCTATGAAAAAAGGGTATGATATTCTTCTAGAAAAACCTATGTCAAACAGGGTTGAAGAGTGTATTGATATAGTTAAAATGGCTGAAAAGTATGGAGTTAAAGTAATGGTCTGCCATGTGCTTAGATATACTCCATTTTTTAGTAAACTAAAAGAGTTAATAGACAGTGGAATAATTGGAGAAGTAGTTGATATACAACACAATGAAAATATAGGAAACTTCCACTTTGCCCATAGTTTTGTGAGAGGCAACTGGAGAAACTCCAACGAAACAAGTCCTCTTATTTTACAAAAAAGTTGTCATGATTTGGATATTTTATCTTGGCTTTTAAATGGAAATCCTTGTAAAAAAATAGCTTCTTTTGGAAATTTAAAATATTTTAGAAAAGAAAATGCTCCAGAAGGATCTGCAGATAGATGTCTAGAGTGTAAGTATATAGATAGTTGTATATATTCACCTAAAAAAATATACTATAACAATATTGGAGCTTGGCCAACTTTAGTAGCCAGTGAAATACAAACAGAGGAGGCTTTGACAAAATCTTTAGAGCATAACCAATATGGAAGATGTGTCTATAAATGTGATAATAATGTTGTTGATAATATGGTTTCAATAATAGAGTTTGAAAATGGAGTAAATGTAACTTTTAATCTTTGTGCATTTACAGATGAGGTTTGTAGAACTATAAAGATTATGGGAACAAAGGGTGAAATAAGAGGAAATGATGCAAAAAACCATATAGAGGTCTATGAATTTGGAAAAGGAAATGGACGTTTTGCAAATGGAAAGAAAACTGAGATTATTCCAGATGTTTTAGAAGGTGGACATGGAGGAGGAGATACGGGATTGATGAATGATTTTATAAGTCTATGTCTAGGAAAGCAAGAGGATTCTAGAACCAATCCAAGAACATCCCTAGAAAGTCATATAATGGCTTTTGCAGCAGAAGATTCAAGGGTCAGTGGAAAAGTTGTCTATATGGATGAATATTTAAATAGATTTAACTAAAAAGAGGGGTTAACCATTAGGTTAACCCCTATACTTTATTTTATATTAGTTAGAGCTTGACTTAAATCTTCAATAAGGTCATCAATATGTTCTAATCCAATAGAGACTCTCATTACTCCAAGAGATAAGCCTGTTGATTTAAACTGCTCAGGAGTCATCTCTTTTAGATAACTTATAGCGGGAGCATGGATAAGAGATTCATGTCCTCCCCAACTAACTCCAATACTAAAGTGTTCTAGTGAATTGACAAAATTTTTAATGTCAGCTAACTCTTCTGAGTCAATCACAAAACTCATAAGACCACTATATCCCTTCATCTGTTCTTTTCCGAGTTCAAATTGAGGATGTGACTTTAATCCTGGATAATTAACTGATTTAATTTTAGGATGATTCTCTAAGAAATAGGCAACTTTTAAGGCATTGTTTTGATGTCTTTCCATTCTCATAGGTAAAGTTCTTAAACTTCTCATAAGTAGCCAAGCTTCAAATGGGGCCATTTTAGCTCCAAATAAAAGAAATTCATTTTGATAGATACTATCAATATCCTTAGCTGAACCAATAATAACTCCAGCAATTATGTCACTGTGTCCTCCTAAATATTTGGAACATGAGTGTACCTCTAAATCAATCCCTAACTCTAAAGGTCTTTGAAAAATTGGAGTTGCCCAAGTATTATCAACTATAGTTTTTACACTATGTTTTTTAGCTAACTCAGCTATAGCTTTTAGATTTTGCATAGAAAATATAGCTGAAGATGGTGACTCTAAGTATATAAGAGTTGTGTTATCTCTTATAGCATTTTCAATCTCTTCAACAGATTCTCCACTGACAAAAGTGACATCCACATTAAATTTAGCTCTTAAATAGTTATCTAAAAAGTTCATAGCGGGACCATATATATTTTTTAATGTGATAACATGACAGTTAGCTTTAACACAGCTCATAATAGCACTTGAAATAGCAGCCATTCCAGAGGAGAAAAGTCTAGCCTTTTCTCCACCAGCAATTTTAGCTAATTTTTTTTCCACTATAGAAACTGAGGGATTGTTACCTCTAGTATAGATATTATTATTAATAGGGTCTGAAAAAGCGTTATCAATGTGATCCCAGCTTTCAAAGGCAAATAGTGTATTTTGATAGATTGGGGGAACGATAGCTCCATTATGTTTATCTCTTTCTTCACCGTAGTGAGCAAGGATTGTTTCTAAATTATTTTTCATAGTTGGTCTCCTTATTTAAAGTAATTTTTTATAATATAGTTTCATTAGCGGTAGTTTTATACTCTGGAATATTATTTGTGTTAGATTTATTAAGTTTTCTAGATAACATATATGTTTGAATGAAGAAAACAAATATTCCAAATATGTTGAAAAAACTCCATTTAACATATTCAGTAGTAAATACTCCTAAAGTTGTAGACATGTAGATAGCTGTAACATGCCAAGGTAAAAGACTCTCTAAAAGAGTCATACTATTTTCCATTGTTCTAGATAAAACTGATAGAGGAACTCCCTGTTTTTTAAAGCTTTCTTTAAACAGTTGTCCCGTTGTCATAATAGAAAATTGACCATTACCAGTGATACCATTCATAATTCCACCTGTAAAGAATGTAACTGTAGTAAGACTGAATATCCCACTGATAGCTTTACTCATCTGTTGAACAACTTTATCTAAAGCCCCAGAAACTTCCATAAAAGACCCAAAAGGCATAGCTAAGAAACAGAATAGTACTGCTCCTCCCATCATTGAAGCAAAACCTCCACGATTTAAAAGTCCAAGCAATCTAGGTGTTATATCGGCCACATTGATTCCAATACTTTCTGCCATACTGATATTGAATCCAGATATTAAGGCATTAGCAGCATCATTAAATAGAAAACCATTGCTAAAAACTCCAATAAACATAGCTATAATAGATGAACTAAGCATAAGTAAAAGAGGCGAGATACCAAAATAACCTCCACCAAAAACAATGATAGGTGGTATTAACATTGCAATATTAAAATTATATATTGAGTTTAAATCAGACATAATTTTTAAAGTTGTATCTGTAAGTTCAGAATTTCCATTGAAGTAGTATGAACCAACGATTGTAAAAGCGATTAAAGATAGAATACCCGATATAATCACATTTGGAAGCATTCCCTTAATATGCTCATAGACACTTATTTCAGAAGACATAGCACTCAAGTTTGTTGTGTCTGAAACTGGAGAGACCTTATCCCCAAAAAAAGCCCCAGATATGATAGCACCAGCAACAACAGGTAAAGGGATTCCCATACTCTGTGCTATACCCATAAATGCAACTCCAGAAGTTGCAGCAGATCCCCAACTAGTTCCAGTAAAAGTTGAAACTAATGCAGTAACCACAAATGCAGTTACAACTACAAATTTTGGATTTAAAAATTTAAGACCATAATAAATCATCATAGGAACAGTTCCACTGAACATCCAAGTTCCTACTACACCACCAATGGCTATAAGAATAAGAATAGCGGGAAAAGCATCTGCGAACTTTTTAGTGTATGCCCTCATCATCTCATCCCAAGATATGCCCACTCTTATGGTTATAATAGCAGAAAAAATAGAAGCTATAATCAATAAAAATTCCAATCTTATTCCCATAATGATATTCCCCACTAATACCATTAAGGCCATAGTTATTATTGGTAAAAAAGCTTCGAAATTCGTTGGTGTTCTTTTTGATTTCATAAATACCCTCCGTGTTTTAAAATATATATTAATTTCGAATTAGAAGTGTTGGATCTAACTCGATATTTAATATCTTATTTTCATTCTTCCAAGTACCAGTTATTTTTTTTGTTAAAGTATTTAGAGATAATTCAATCATTTTTTTCATAGGTTGCTCAATACTAGATATATTTAGTGCTTCAGATAAAAGAGTGTTGTCAAAACCAATAAATTCAATATTGGAATAATCAATTTTTAATCTCTTTAAAATTTTAAGAAGATGTAGTGCCATAAAATCGCTAGATAAAAAATATGCTGAACATTTCAAGCCATTATTTTTTATAAAAATCTCTAAATCCTCTATAAAATTTGAATCTAAATTAGCATAGAAGTTCCATTCATCCTTACTGGAAGGATAGTTGTTTTTAAATCCAGTGAATTTAAGAGAGGGATACTCTCCTATATAACCAATACTTAGATGTCCTTTATCCATGAGAAAGTTAGCTGCAATCTCTCCACCTTTAGAAAGAGATGTAGAAAAACTATCAAAATCACTTAAAATTTCATTGATAATAACAAGAGGGATACCTGTTTTTTTTATGAAATACATATTTTCTTCGCAAACAGGGCACGCAACAATTCCATCAACACCTCTTTTTTGAAGTTCAATAATATGCTTTTTTTCTAGAATAGGGGAACGTTCAGAGTTCATAACGATAATGGAATAGCCCTTTTCCCTTGCTATTTTTTCTACATAGTTAACTATTTCTAAATAATATTGGTTTTTAAAGTCCACTGTGAGTAAACCAAGTATTTTTGATTTTTCTCCACGTAAAATTTGAGCACTATAGTCAGGTAAAAACTCATTTTCATCTATAAATTTTAAGACTCTATCACGAACCTCTTTTTTTATATTGGGATGGTTATTTATAACTCTTGAAACAGTGGATTGTGAAACTCCAAGTAAATCACCAATCTGTTTCATTGTTAATTTATTCCTATTCATAAAATCCTCCTCATTTTTGCATACGTATGCAAAACACGTTACGAACTGATTATTACACACGATATGTACTAATGTCAACAAAAAAGTTTAAAAAAAACATAAAAAACTATTAAATAACATAGTGAAAAAAGAGTTTATTTAACAATAAAAAACTAAGAAAAAAACTTTTTATTACTTTGCTCTAGGTTAAAAAATATCAAAAAAAAGATAAAAAAAAAGGTCCCTAGCGAATAAAAATCACCAAGAACACAAAGCAAAAATAATATACATCGTTTTAACCATTTTTATAAGTGGTTTTTTGTTTTTCAAAAAAATAAGTATTGAAACGAAAAAGAACCTAAATAATTATAATTTAGGTTCTAATTTCTAATTAGCTTGATAGCTATGAGTATATACTCCCTATTTTAATTATTTTCAAAATTCTCAAATATCTCAATAATCGTAGGGAAATCTTTTCTGTATAAAATTTTAAAAGTAAAATCCTTATAGGTATAGACTAAAGTTTCATCATTTTTAATATTATATATTTTAACTAAAAGTTTAGAATTAAAATGGTAGCTAGAGATATATGAGGTATCTCCCTTAAGTTTCTTATATATCTCCATAAGTTCACTATGAAGCTCAAAAAGATTCTTAAAAGTCTTAGTTAAAGTAAAAATAGGTTTTACTTCACTGGATTCACTATTTTTATAATCTTTTATAAT
>Charlie_p2__coassemble_1088_pt1 | contig 37833 bp, 34 predicted proteins | sample Charlie_p2__metabat2_low_PE_014 | metagenome-assembled genome bin Charlie_p2
ATTAAGTACCTTTAACTCTTTTAAAGATTATTTTGAAAATATATTTAATAGTGACTCTCAAAAAAATATTTTCCAATTTTTTCAAAACTCTCTTTTAGGAGAGATTTCTTTTGAAGATATTAAGTACCTTATAAATATTTTAAAAATTTTTAAAGAAATTTTTAAAAGAAATCTGAATTTAGATATAAAAAGAGATAAATTTGTGGATAAATTTCTTTCTAGAACCTCATTTTGCAGCAAACAACAACATTATTTATCTATTTTTGAAATGTCATTCTTAAATCTAAATTTAGATGATTTAACTATTGAAAAGTGTATAAAACTTTTTAAAGAACTTAGAAAAATATATTGGACTCTCTCTTTTACAGATGTAGTTTCACTATATCTCTATGTTATTTCAACTCACAAAAAAGAGGATGAAAAAAAACTAGTTATAGTATATAACTCAATTCCTAGGTATCTTTTAGAGCAACTTAAAGATAGGATAGAGATTGATAACAATATAACTATAACTAATTTTATAAATATAAATCTATTCAATGACTTTTCAAAATGCAATAATATCCAATGCGTTGGAATTTTTGAAGAGGCTCTTAAAAACTCCTTGGGAAATTTAGAAGTTAAATATCTAACTTTTCCAATTTAAACCTACTTAAATCTATTAGAGATATATAGAAAACTTTGTTTTCTATATATCTTTTTTTATAACTGTACCATAATTTTCTAAAAGTTCAGATAAAAGTTTTTCCCTATCTATTTTTTCACTATTTCTCTCCACGATTTCCAAAAGTTTTTTTAGACTTATAACCTTATTTTTTTCACTTTCTACATATCTTTTAATATCTTTAGCTATATGTAAGATTTCATTCTCTGTAAGTTTTTCAGGAAGATAACTCTCCCTTTTGGAATAGTTTTCTATAAGATAAAATAGTTCATCTTTTTCTCCACTCTCTTTGATACTAAAGTTATTTTTTAATCTATATATAGATGGAATTAAATATCCCATGAGTATAGATATTAACTCCCCATAATCTATGGAGTTTTTTAAATTTTTCTCTAAAATAAAGATCAATACATCGATATATTTTTCAATACTCTCCTTTAATTCACCTATATTCTCAGTTACTCCACCACTGATAAAATACTCAGTTATATGAACTAACTCATAACTTAATTTTTTATCTATATATTTCTCTAAACTATCCTTTACTATCTCATAATGCGGAGTATTCACTAAAAACTTATAGTTTATTTTTCTATCTATAATATGTCCCTCTTCAACTCTTTTTAAGGAAACATATAAAAAAATCTCCATTAGTTTTATAAAATCCTCTTTAAATTCCACAGAAAATTTTTTCTCTATCTCTAAAATAATGCCCCTTAACTCTTTCAAAACTTCCTCATCAATATTTTGAAAAATATAGTTTCTATCTAAAGGAGTTATATCTAGATACCTATACTCTAAAAATTTTAAGGCTTTTAAATGCCTAAGTTTTTTTTCATTTCCAACTATGGAAAATCTATTTTTCTTAGATTCCAACCTTAAACTATATTTTTTTAAGATTTCATTTAAAACCTCTATATCTTTTTTTAAAGTGGCTCTTGTTATCTCTAACTTTTTTTCTATAAAACTAAGTCTTATATCTTTTACAAAAAGGAAAGCCATCAATATAAATTCAACTCTCTCCTCCTGTTCTAAAGTATAGTTATTTCTATAAACTTCTCTATAAAATCTATCCAGTTCAACTTTATTTAAATCTATTACAAATCTTCTTTTATCCTTTTCTATCTCTTTATCCAATATTTTTTTTAGATAAAAATTTAGATTATCCATTATATATCTCAGATTTCTTTCACTTGTTTCAATTTGAAAAAGAATCTCATCCACTGTTTTTCCGCTATCTATTAACTTTAAAACTTCTAACTCTTTTCTTTTTAAACTCATTTCATCACCTAAGAGCATTATAACTTTCTTATTTCACTTTTTCAACAGCTCTTTTTATTCCTTCAACTGCTATCTTAACTTTAGATAGTGGGCAGCCAACATTTAAACGAATTCTATCTCTGTCTCCATATGCCTCTCCAGACATGATAGCCACTTTACCATCCTCTACCAATGATTTTTTAAACTTTTCCATATCTATATTACAACCTTTTAAATCTATCCACATAAGATATGTTCCCTCTGGAATAAAGACTCTTATTCCTTGAAATCCGTTTAACTCTTTTTCCACATATTCACAATTTTTTGTTAAATACTTATTTAATGAATCTACCCAGTATCCACATCTATTATATGCTACCATTGTCGATAATACCCCGAAAATTGTTGGGGATGACAATGAATCTATCTCTTTTAAATGAGTTATAAATCTATCTCTTATATCATTTTGTGGAATTATAGCATAAGATCCACCTAGGGCTGGAGTATTGAAAGTTTTAGATGCTGAACTTACAATCAAACATCTCTTTGTATCTATTTTCAGCACTGGAGTTACCTCTCTTCTAGCTATATCCATGTGAATATCATCTGAAATCAGAATCACCTCATATTTTTCACACAGATCTATAAGTTTTTTTAATTCCTCATACTTCCATACCTTTCCAGTTGGGTTTTCAGGGTTACACAATAAGAATACTTTTACCCCTGCCCTAAATCCTGACTCTATCTCAGAGAAATTTGTATGGAACTCCCCTTTTTCATTCTCCTTTAACTCCACTTCAAAAAGTTCATATGGCTTTAAGATTTTTGTAAACCCATCATATCTTGGTGTGTGGGTCATAACCTTTCCACCTTTACCAAGTAGCTCCTCCAATAACATAGAGATACTGTATATTACATTTGGTGAGTATACAACCCAATCACTTTTTATATCTGTGGTATATCTCGTTTTGTACCAACTCTTTATAGCCCCTTTATAATCCTCATGATTCCAACGAGAGTATCCAAAAATTCCATGTGCTGTTCTTTCAAGTATTGCATCTAAAATCTCTTGAGGACATTTGAAATCTGTATCAGAGATAGAAAATGGCGTTAAATCCTTCGTTCCAGGTCCAAATCTATCCTCTATGTAATCCCACTGTGTGCAGTAAGTCTTTTTTCTGTCTATAATATCATCAAAATTCATATATCCTCCTCAACTTCCTAAATAAAAGGAGGGATTAATCCCTCCTCCCCAACTTTACATTAACTTTTGTAACTGCTTTTTTAATACCTGTACCTTTGGTCCTATTATTACCTGTACATTTGTATCATTTAATTTTACTACATTTACCGCACCTGCTGATTTCACAGCTTCTACATCTATTTTACTTGCATCTTTAACCACAAGTCTAAGTCTTGTTATACAGTTATCTAAACTTACAATATTCTCTTTTCCACCTAGTGCTTCCAGCATAACCTTTGCAGTGTATCCAGCGATATCACCGCTATCTACCGCTTCTTGTGCCTGAGTAGAGTTATCTCTTCCAGGTGTTGGAATATCATATTTTACAATATACCACTTAAATACGAAGTAGTAAATTAAAAACCAGATAATTCCCACTGGGATAACATAGAACCACTTTGTCCAGAACCCTTGGAACACTCCAAAAACTAAGAAATCTATTATATTTCCATCAGTATTTCCTATAACTACTTTTAAAAGTCCCATCACCATAAATCCAAGTCCAGTCATTATCGCATGGAATACGTATAACACTGGTGCAATAAATAGAAATATGAATTCAATTGGTTCAGTTATTCCACCAACTGCTGATGCTACAACTGCCGATATCAAAAGTCCTTTGATTTTTTTTCTATTCTCTAAGTATGCTGATTTATATATAGCTAATGCTGCTCCTGCAAGTCCAAACATAAATGTTGGCATTTTACCTTGAGATAAGAACTTTGTTGCCTCTGGAGATACAAACTCTGCTCCCTGAGCAAATTGATTATAAAATATATTTAAAGCTCCATGAATTGTTTCTCCAGCTTGAGTTATATATGTTCCTCCTGCCTCAGTAAATCTTATTGTTGCAACTAAGATATGATGAAGTCCAAATGGGAGTAAAAGTCTCTCTCCAGCTCCAAATAAAAATGGTCCAAATGGTCCCGCTCCATGTATAGCTGCTCCAACCTTATTTATTCCAATTGCAAAGAAAGGCCACACCATTGGAACTGTAAGTCCTACAACTGACATTATTAAAACTGTTGCTATAGCTACAAATCTAGTTCCTCCAAAGAAAGAAAAAGCATCTGGTAACTCAACATTTTGAAATTTCTCATGAATAAAGAAAACTATAACTCCACAGATTAAAGCTCCTAGAGCTCCTGTATCGATACTTTGAATTCCCATTACCATCTTTGTATCTACAACTTTTATAAGCCCTGTTTCATTTAGATAAAAGTTTGTTCCAAGTTGCATTGCGATATAACCCATAAGTCCTGCAAATGCTGCAATTTCCTTGTTTTCTCTAGCCATTCCAAGCGGAATTGCTACAGCAAACATAAGTGGTAAAAATGAAAAGGCAACCAAACTTATTTTTATCATAAAGTTAAATATACCCTGTAAGAAGCTATTTCCTAAAAATGGAAACATCTCTATTGTTGTTCCACCTGTAAAGGCAGCCCCTATTCCAAGCAAAATTCCCATCGCTGCTAGCAAAGCTACTGGCAACATAAATGTTTTTCCTAAACTTTGGAAAAACTCCCATGCACTTATCCTATTTTTGGTAGTCATTGACACTCTCCCCTTAAAACTTTTTTATATACCAAATTGTACATTTAAAAATACTTTTGTTCAATTCATAATCTTTTTCATAATTTTTGGAAAGAAACTAATAGTTTTAGTTGTGAAAATTAGTTTTCATTATACCATATTAGAAAAAAATATTTGATTTATTGTATATTTTAATGTACAATTGTACATATTTAAGTGAAACATTTAACAAAAAGGAGTACTATTAATGGAATCAAAAAAATTAAACTGGCGTATGCTAGCCATGATGGGATTCACAATTGTTTGGGGATTTGGTAATGTTGTTAATAACTATGCAAACCAAGGTCTAACGGTTGTTGTTTCTTGGGTATTAATTCTTTCTCTTTACTTTTTACCATATGCACTTATGGTTGGAGAGATGGGATCTGTGTTTGACCATAAAGCTGGAGGAGTTTCAAGTTGGGTGGGATCAACTTATGGTCCTATGATAGCATATCTTGCTGGTTGGACATATTGGGTTGTTCATATACCTTATTTAGCACAAAAACCTCAAAGTGCACTCGTTGCTTTAAGTTGGGTTTTCTTTCAAAATGGAGATATGATAAAAACTTTTAATCCACTACTTTTACAAAGTATTGTTTTAGGAATATTTTTACTTTTCCTTTGGTTATCATCTAAAGGGATGAACTCTTTAAAAAGAATAGGAGCTCTTGCTGGAACATCTATGTTCTTCATGGGTATTTTATATATCTTACTAACGGTTGCTGCACCGTCACTTATGAGCATTAATCCTGCCACAACTGATTGGTCTTTAGCAACATTTATGCCTAAATTTGACTTTACATATTTCACAACTATATCTATGTTAGTTTTTGCAGTTGGTGGATGTGAGAAAATCTCTCCATATGTTAAAGATGTTGAGAATCCTCATAAAAACTTCCCTAAAGGGATGTTAGCACTTGCTGCTATGGTTGGTATGTCAGCTTTACTTGGATCTTTTGCTATGGGAATCATGTTCAATAGTGGAAACATTCCCGCTGACTTAAAAATGAATGGTCAATACTATGCATTTAAACTTTTAGGTGAGTATTATGGCGTTGGAAATGCACTTATGATTTTATACGCTGTTGCAAATACTCTATCTCAGATATCTGCACTTATGTTCTCTATTGACGCTCCACTTAAAATATTAATTGGAGAAGGGGATAGAAACTTTATACCAGCTGCATTTACAAAGACAAATGAAAATGGAGCACCTATAAATGGTTATAAATTAACAGCTGTTCTTGTTGGTATTCTAATTATAATTCCAGCTCTTGGTATTGGAGATATGAACAACCTTTATAACTGGCTACTTGATTTAAACTCAATAGTTATGCCTCTTAGATACCTTTGGGTATTCCTAGCATATATAGGACTTAGAGGGTTAATAAAAAATAAGGAGTTAAGTGATAGTTCTGGATTTAAGTTTGTTAAAAATGATAAAATTGCAACTGCTATTGGAATTTGGTGTTTTGCATTTACATCATTTGCATGTCTAATGGGAATCTTCCCTAAAAATATTGAAACATTTAGTTCTGAGTGGTTCTTCCAAATTACTCTTAACATTTTAACACCAGTTGTTTTAGTTGGATTAGGACTTATCTTCCCTAAAATAGCTAGAAAAACAAATAAATAATTATATTAATAATGATTATATTAAAACACAGTAATCTCTCAAAAGATCACTGTGTTTTTAATTTTTTTGTATATAAAATAACACTTCTTTTACTCTATTTTAATTTTCATTTAACATAATTAGTCTATAATGTAATAACAAATATTCATATAACTTTTATGGGGAGGACTATTTTAAAGTGAATACCACTAAATTTCTAGCAATTTTTACAACTTTAACAACTTCAATTTTATCAGCAGATTTTAACTATTTGGGAACTAAGCAGCCATATAATGTTAAGGAGATATCTAACACAACTGCTCCCAATGGATACAAACCATTTTTTATCAACCATCTGGGAAGACACGGTTCAAGACATCTATCTTCACCTAAGTATGATGTATCATTATATGAGTTACTCTCAATTGCAGAAAAAGATAACTCTATAACTCCTGAGGGATTAAAGTTAAAGGAGTCTATTGCACAACTTATGGAGATTGAAAAAGGAAACTATGGTCTTTTGACAGATGTTGGAGTTAAAGAGCAAAAAGAGATAGCAAAAAGATTTTATGAAAATAATCAAGAGATTTTTGGAAAAGAGATTATAGCTACATCAACTTATGTAGAAAGAGCTCAACAAAGTAGAGATGCTTTCTTAGAGGAGTTAGGACAATATACACCAAACATCAATTTTAAAGTTTCAACCAATGATAAAAAAGATATACTTTTAAGATTCTTTGATCTTTCTCCAGAGTATGAGGAATTCTCTGAAAATGGTTCTTGGAAAAAGGAGCTAGATAGTTACTCTAAAAATAAAAATTTTAATACAGAGGTTTTAAGTCAACTTTTTTCTAAAAACTTTATTGAAAGATTGGAAAAAGGGGAGTTCAAATTAAAGGATAGTAAGGGAAAAGTTGTTTTAAAAAATCCAACAAATGCTGTAAGAAATCTCTACGATCTATATATTATTCAAGCTAGTATCGGTAAGGATTTGGGATTTGGAAAATATTTTACAGAGGATCAGCTAAAATGGTATGAAGAGGTGGATAATTTAAATGATTTCTATGAAAAGGGACCAGGAAAAACTGGAGAAGATATAGCTACTAACATTGCTTTTCCTCTTCTAGAAAACTTTATAGTTACCAGTGATGACGCAATAAAAAATCAAAATATCTCGGCTAATTTAAGATTTGCCCATGCTGAAACTACAATTCCATTTATAACTTTATTAGATATCAACGGTTATTCAGTTAAAGAGAATAGTTTGGAAAAAGTTTATGATAAATGGTTAGGAAGAGATATCTCTGGTATGTCTACTAATATCCAGTGGGTATTTTATAAAAATGATAAAAATGATATTTTAGTTAAAATTCTGCACAATGAAAAGGATGCTGAATTACCTCTAGCAACTTCTATGAAACCATTTTATAAGTGGTCCGATGTCAGAGATTTCTATATTAAAAAATTAAAATAAAATTTGGGAGGATATAGCTTTGAAAAATTTAAGTAGATTGTTTACTTTAGGGTTACTGGGAACTGGACTTTTTATTACAGGATGTGGAAAAGAGGAAACAAAAGAGAAAAAACTTATCATAGCCTTTGGAATTGATGAGGATTTAGAATCTAAAGTTGTAGCTAAAGATAAATTTCTAAAAGATTTAGAGAGTGCTGTTGGAATGAAAGTAGAGTGGTTTGAACCCTCATCTGACATGGCTTTAACAGAGTCTTTAAAAGCTAAAAAAAATAGAACTGATGTGGCCTATACAGGTGCTATGCCATATTTTATGGCAGCTACCAAAACTAAAATCGAACCTTTGGTTTCCTTTGCTAAAGATGGGAAAATGGAAAATTGGGGTAAATTTTCATACTTCCTAACAAGACCAGATACAAATATAGATGGCTTTACTGAAAAAGATTTAATAAATCCAAATAGTCCATATACTTTTGCCTATACAAAGCAATCTTCAGGTTCAACTTATCTATGGCCTGTAAATGATTTAATTACAAAGGGAATTATAAAAGACTCCAACGATTTCACAATTAAGTTTAAACCCTATGAAACAGGTTCTACAACAAACACTGTTAGAGCTCTTTTAGATAAAGATGCAGATATTGGAGTTATCTCATCTAACTCATATGTAAAAAATAGAAAGTTTTTTACTGAGGACAATCATAAAATTATATATAAAAGCTCTGTTATTCCAGATAATCTTTGGTTAGTACAAGAGAATATGCCTCAAGATTTAAAGGAAAAATTACAAAACTTTTTCTTAAACTACAACGATAAATTTTTTATGGAAAACTTTTATGGTAAGAAAAATGGTGAACAGCATATTAAAGTTACAAAAGATGATTTTAAAATAATTGGGCAAGTCATGAAAAATCTTAATTTAACAGAAGTTAAAGAGGATTAATTTTAGGGGGGATAATGAATAGCATTATAACTATTAAAAATGGAGTTAAAAGTTATAACAATAGCTTTTTAGCTCTTAACAATATCAACATATCCATAAAAAAAGGGGAGTTTGTAGCTATTATAGGCTCCTCAGGAGCTGGGAAGTCAACTCTTTTAAGATCTATTAATGCCATGAATCCACTTAGTAGCGGAAGTGTTGTATTTAATGGGGAAGATATTTGTAAAATATCTGGTGCTAAATTGAGAAAAGTTAGAAGAGAGATTGGAATGATTTTTCAACACTATAACCTTATTGAACGACTGTCTGTAATTCAAAATGTTCTTCATGGAAGATTGGGTTATATGTCTGACTTTAAAGGATTTTTTGAACTCTATTCAGAAAACGATAAAATAAAAGCTCTAAATATATTGAAAAGATTGGGGCTTGAAGAGCATTGCTATAAAAAAGCCTCTGAACTGAGCGGAGGACAAAAGCAAAGAGTGGGTATCTCTAGAGCTCTTGCCCAAAATCCAAAGTTGATTTTAGCTGATGAGCCCATAGCTAGTTTAGATCCAAAATCTTCTGAAATCGTTATGGAAACATTAAAAAATATCTGTCTTGAAGACAATATAACTTGTATTGTCAATCTTCACCAAGTTGAATTTGCAAAAGATTATGCCACTAGAATTATCGGTATGAAAAATGGAGTTATTGTCTTTGATGACACTCCTAAAAATTTAACGGAGGAGATAATCAGTGAAATATACGGTAAAAATGTTTAATAAAAATGATTTTTTTTCTCTAGGAGTTATCTCTATAATCTATCTTTTTATAGCTTATAGATTGGAGTTTTCCTTTCTCTCCTTTTTAATGGAACTTCCATCGGCAGTTTCATTTATATCAGAGGAGATGATGCCTATAAATTGGAGAAGTTACAATAATTATATGACACCTCTACTCGATACATTCTGTGTGGCAATAGTTTCTTTAATTTTCTCCTCCCTTATCTCCTTTTTCTTAGGATTCTTGTGCTCAGAAAAAACTATGCACTTTAAACCTATCAGGAATCTGGTTAAAAGTTTGGCTACAGTTTTAAGAAACATTCCAAATATAATCTGGGCTCTTATGTTTGTTCCAGCTTTTGGAGTTGGAATCACAACTGGAATAATAGCTTTAACTGTTGGTAATATTGGAGATATGACTCGTTTCTACTATGAAACTATTGATGAGGTCGATTTAGAACTACTCAGTTCTTTAAAAGCCACTGGGATGTCCCATCTTCAAGTTATACGTTTTGGAGCTATCCCTCAAGCTATCCCAGGTTTTATCTCATGGACTATATACTCTTTAGAAAGTAATATTCGTTCCTCTGCTGTTATTGGCTTAGTTGGAGCTGGGGGAATAGGTATGTATATAAGCAATAATTTGAGTTTAATGAAATATAATACTGCAGCTATGGGAATTCTTCTAATTGTAATTTGTGCCATTGTAACTGAAATTATCTCAAACATTTTAAGAAAGAGGATTATTTAGATGAAAAAAAATTACTTTGGAAAAATTAAAATAAAAGATCATAAAAATGATAGATTTTTAAATAAAATTATATGGGGTATCTCAGTTCTATTTATTCTATCCTTTCTTAAACTAAATCTAGATTTTGGAAGGGTTATTAGGGGATTAAATAAATTGGGAAACATTCTGTTGGAATTTGGTAAACCGGATACCTCCGTTTTTAGATTTGTTTTAATTGCGGTTTGGGAATCCTTTGAAATAGCTTTTATGGCCACTTTAGTTGGAATGATTTTCTCTATTCCTCTGGCTTTTTTAACAGCTTCTAACACAGCTCCTTGGAAACCTCTATCACTAGCTATAAAATCTTATATCTCCTTTATTAGAGCAGTTCCTTCTCTAATATGGGCAGTTATCTTTGTTTCCTCTGTTGGACTTGGTTCTTTTTCTGGAATTCTTGGACTCTCAGTTCATACAGTGGCATATCTGACTAAGGCATACTTTCAATCTATCGAAGATTTGGGAGAGGAAAGTATCCTAGCTATAAGAGCTACAGGGGCATCTTGGATAAATATTATGAAAGCTGCAATACTTCCAAATATAAAAAGAGTTATTACTGGTTGGACTGCACTGAGATTTGAATCTAATATGGCACAATCCTCTATTATTGGAGTTGTTGGTGCTGGGGGAATAGGTTATATTATCTCTAAATTTATAAAATCCTATGATTTTAATGCTGCTGGAACTGCTTTAATTGTTCTTATGATTATCTCAGTTTCTGTGGAGCGTCTAGGCTCATTACTAAAAACTTATACAGAGAGGAGTTAAAAATGAAAACAATTTTTTTAGGTACAGGATCTGCAAATGGGCTTCCTGATGTATTTTGCTCATGTGACTATTGTGAATCTTTAAGAGAACTTAAAGGTAAAAATATTCGTAAAAGGTCAACTTTTTTATTGGGGGATAAAATATTGTTAGACTTTTCACCAGATATTAGAACTCAGATTTTAGAAAATAATGTAGATTTTAGTAAAATCAAAGGGATTCTTTTATCTCATACCCATAATGATCACCTTGATATACAGGAGCTTATAAAAATTAAAAATCCTATGAATATCTATATAAACAGTGTTTCTGAAGAGTGGTTAAAAGAACAGATTAAAATTGCGATAAAACCTAAACATCAAAAAAATCTCCAAGAGAAAATTGGACATCTCAATATCATACCTATAAAATATCATAGTGCATTCACTGTTGAAGATTTTGAGATTATACCTATTGAAGCTAAGCACACTGGTCTAAATATCGGAGAGTGTGGCACAAACTTTATAATAAAAAAAGATAACTTTATAAGGCTACATGCCTCTGATACTGGAGTATACTCCTTAAAAACCTTTGAATTTTTAAAGAATTTTAAGTTTGATGATATAGTGATTGAATGTACTTTCTTAGACTTTCAAAAGAATAATGCAGACCATCTTGATATTTCAACACTGAATAAGGTTCTAACCACTCTTAGAGTTCTTCAGTGTATTGACTCTGAAACACCTATAACTGTTACCCATTTTGGTCATGATCCTAAAAAAACTCATGAAGAGATTGAACTTCTTATGAAATCTTTAAATTTCAATATCTCTGTAGCATATGATGGTTTGTGCATCAGATAAAATAAAAAGGGAAAATATTTTAATTTTCCCTTTTTTTATCTTATAAATCTACTTTAACTGTTTCTTTAACACCAGCTTCAGATGCTGCAATTGCCTCTTTTGAAAGCTTTTTAAACTGCACTAACGATTGTGTCGCTCCAGCAACATTATCTATCTTTTCTGGATTTTGTGTTTCAACTAACTCTTCAGAGAAAATCTCTTTAAGTTCCGGAACATCTATTTTACTAATCTCTTTATATTTTTTATTGTACTCCACATCTTCGCTTTTTAATTTTCCATCTTTATTTATATAATCAAAGTTTGCAGATTCAATCTTTCCATCTTTTACTGTAAGATCCAAAAATACTTTCCAACCTCTTTTATCAAAGTCTTTCGCTTCGCTTTTAAATACCCCATCATTCATTTTAGCAAATCCAATTGACGTTATGCATAGAGCTCCAATTAAAATCAACATTTTTTTCATAGTATCTCCCCCAAATTTTTATTTAATAATGTTACTTCAATTATTTTATATACTCTATTTTTTATCACTTGTCAAATTTTTACCTTTACTATATAATCCTTCTTGTTTGCCAAAATCTCTTAGCCCAATAGCTATCATACTCAGATATTGTAACTCCTGTACTTCTTCCTGCATGAACAAACTTATTATTTCCTATATATACACCAACGTGTTTTATTCTACTATTCATTTTGAAGAAAATTAGATCTCCAACTTTCCAATTCTCTCTATTTCCAACAACTTGCTCACCAATTTTAACTTGAGTAAGCGTTGTTCTAGGAAGCTCCACATCAAACTGCTCCTTATATAGATGTTGCATAAGGGCTGAGCAGTCCACTCCCTTTTTTGTTGTGCCTCCATAACGATATCTAGTCCCACGCCAATTTGAATAGAACTCTGTTATTTTAGTGCTTTTTATATACTCTTTTTTCTGGCTTAAAATCTCTTCGTCCACTTCAATTTTTTCTACGACCTTTGGTTTAGTAAAACTTAATGCATGAACCTCTGATGTTATAAAACTAAAGGCAAGTATGAAAAAGGTAGATATTTTTATAAATCTCTTTCCCATAATCATCTCCTGTCTCTTCTCTTATGTTTGTTATTTTTGTAACTTGTAGTTATTATACCTAACTTTTATCATTTTTGCAAATTTTTGACTTTTATGTATCCTATATGATAGAATCTAGGAACTTTATATGTACTAAGGGGGGCGTGAATTTTTATGATGAGGAGTGCATTTTTAAATCGGTCAAAGGAGATTATAAAACTTGCTATTCCTGCTGTTGGTGAGATGATTCTTTATATGCTAATCTGGGTTTTTGATACTTTGATGGTGGGAAAGTATGGAGGACAACTCTCTGTTTCAGCGGTTGGATTTAGTTCTGAAATTATGTATACCTTTATTAATATCCTAATTGGTATGGGTCTTTCCATATCTATAACCTCTATTGTTGCTCGTTGTCTCGGAGCTAAAGAGCATAAAAAAGCTGAAGATATGGCTGACTTAGGTGTTAAAATAGGTAACGGTATTGCTATTATTGTTTTTTTGATATTTTTTATTTTTGCTCAAAACATTCTTAGTATAGCTGGAGCTAAGGGAGATGTTTTAAATTTAGGGTACAAGTATATGAGAATCTGTTCTTTAGGTCTTTTCTTTAATATGATTACTAACCTTTTAAATGGAGTCTTTCGTGGTTGTAAAAATACCAAAACTCCACTTTATGGAGCTGCTATATTAAATATTGTAAACCTTACTTTAGATTATGTTTTAATTTTTGGAAAATTTGGCTTTCCTGAACTTGGAGTTGAAGGAGCTGCCATTGCCACTACAACTGGAAATATATGTGCCTTTTTATTTATTTTAAGTCAACTTAAAAAACTGCCATTTAAAATATCATTAAAAGGTAAAATAAATTTCAATTATTTAAAGGAGCTGGTTAATCTAGCTATTCCATCTGGTTTGCAAGAGGGAGCTTTCAGTATAGTGAGACTTTTAAGTGTTATGATGGTAATGAAACTTGGAAGTTTGGCCTTCTCAGCTAATCAGATATCTGTTACTATTGAAAGTATCTCATTTATGCCTGGATGGGGCTTTGCTATATCTGCTGTTTCCCTAGTTGGTCATAGTATTGGAGAAAAAGATTTTAAAAGTGCCAGAGAGTATGCCAATACCTCTTTATTTTTAGCCTGTATTGTCATGGGATTTTTCTCTTTAATCTTTCTGTTTTTTTCAGAAAATTTAGTGAGACTTTTTATAAAAAGTGATGAGATTGATGTTATAGCTCTTGGAGCTACCTGTCTTATGATTGGATCTATACAACAGATTCCGACGGCCATAGATATGGTACTTTCTGGTGCACTAAAAGGTATGGGTGACACAAAGACCCCATTTAGAATAGTTTTATTCTGTAACTGGTGTATCAGATTACCATTGATGTATTATTTTATCTATTTAAAAAGAATGCCCGTTACATATTATTGGTGGATTACATCATTACAATGGACTATTGAAGCAGCCATATTCATTAAAATCTATAGAAATAAATTTTATAAAAAAACCCCAAGAGTTTAAATCTCTTAGGGTTTTTTATTTTTATCCTATGCCTCCGTATAGCACACCTAGTATTAAGATTATCAATACACCAGGCACAAATATATATTTTCCTATTTTTACTATATACTTTCCAACTTTATGTTTTGCTCCTAAATCAATCTCATACTCTATAGATTTTGAATCTATACCATAGAAATAAAATCCTAAGATTATAATAGCTCCAAGAGGAATTAGATATATTGTCATAGTATCTGCAAACATACCAAATAGATTCATATCTAAATCAAGAGGTATCCCCACTAAAAATAGAACTCCACCAACTATAATACTAGATTTTACTCTAGATATATTGAATTTTTCCATAACTGCTTCCACTGGAACTTCTAATTGATTTATAGCTGATGATATAGCTGCAAATATAACACTTAAGAAGAATATTATTCCTAAAATCTTACCTCCAGCCATATTGCTAAATACAGAGGGCAGTGTTATAAAAAGTAAACTTGGTCCAGCTCCTGGTCCATATCCAAAAGCAAAAGCTGCTGGTATAATTATAAATCCTGCCATCAGAGCTGCTAAAGTATCTAAAATACATGTTTGTACAACACTTGTAGAGATGTTTACATCTTTATCTAAATAACTCCCATAAACTAGAAGTGCCGATCCACTTACTCCCACTGTAAAAAATGCCTGTCCTAAAGCCATAACCCATGTTACTGGATTCAGTAGTTTATCCCAGTCTGGATTTAATAAAAACTTTACTCCCTCCATAGCTCCTGGAAGACTTAAAGATTTTATCATAAGTCCAAAGAATATTAGAAACATAAGTGGCATTACAATCTTATTTATCTTTTCAATTCCCTTTATAACTCCTAAAGATATTACACCAACACTTAAGATAACAGCAACAAAATGCCAAAGTATAGATTCACTATTCCCTGTAAAACTCATAAAATACTCTTCATAATTTAATGCATTCATATCCACCATTAAATATGTCACAAAATACTTTATTATCCATCCAAAAACTATTACATAAAATGTAAAAATCCCTGCCACTGAAACAATTGGAACAATTGGCAAAATTTTAGCAAAAGGAACACCTTTCTTCTCCATAATTTTCCCCACACCTAGAACACCTTTTTTCATCATTCTTCCAAATGATATCTCTCCAACTAAACCTATATAGGCAAATAGTGCCATAAATATAAAATAAGGGATCAAAAATGCTGCTCCACCATAAGTTCCCAGTTTCCAAGAGAAAAGCCAAATATTTCCAAGTCCTATGGCTGCTCCTACACATGATAAAATAAATCCGATTTTGTTACTAAACTTTTCTCTTTTGTCGTTCACGATAACACCTCCTAAATTTTGTAAAAAAAAATCCACAGAATATATCTGTGGAATAAATGTTTTCTCAATTTAATCTATCAGATACAATCTTTTTTAGTTTTTTGACCAAGCTAAAATAAGTTTGTATCCTGCACTCTCAGGTTACAAACTAACTATGGCCACCACCAAAATAAAACTGTTTCTGTTAAAGATGTATTAATTTTTAAGATATCTAATTGTTTTTTCATTTAATACACCTCCCTAAGAATAATTATTTTGAGTTATTGTAGCATTATACAATAAAAAAAACAAGGATTTTTTTATTTTTGTGATATAACTATATGTAGATATTATTTTTTTAAGAGAGGTAACTATGGAAAAAATTAACTGTAATCAATTTCAACTATTAAACTACTACAAAAAAAATAGAGAGCTTTATCGTAAATTGGGAAAAAGATTAGAACGTTTTTTAAAGCAGTCCTTTGAAAAAGAAAAGATTATCTATCATTCAATTACAAGTAGAGCCAAAACTCGAGAAAGCTTCCAAAAGAAAGTAGAACGAAAAGGTTATACATGTATTGAAGAAGCTACAGATTTATGTGGTCTTAGAGTTATCACATTTTTAGAGAGTGAAACTAAAATTGTTGAAAATTTTCTAAGACATACCTTCATAATTGATGAAACTAATAGTGTTGATAAAAGTGACACCTTAGGTGAAGATAAAGTTGGATATAAATCTATACACTTGGTTGCAACTCTCCCTAAAAATCTTTTAGAACTTCCTGAGTTTGAAAGATTTGATGGTTTAAAGTTTGAGATACAGGTTAGAACAATTTTACAACATGCTTGGGCTGAAGTTGAACATGACAAAAATTATAAATTTAGCGGTCAACTTCCAACAGATATTAAAAGAAGATTTAAGCTTTTAGCTGGATTTTTAGAGATTGCTGATAGGGAGTTTGAAAGTATTTCAAAAGAGATTACTGAATATGAGAAAAAAGTTGTAAACACTATTGAAGGAAACACTTTACATGAGATTGAGATAAACTCTACTTCTTTAAGAAAATATCTCAATAAAAAATTCAATATAACTTTTTCTCAGGGGATTAGTCCTAAGATTATAAAACTTTTACATGATAATAATATAAGTACATTGGAGGATTTCTCTAAAATAGAGGATTTAGAAATCATGAAAAAATATTTTGGAAATGGTAGTAAAAAATTTCCTGCTCGCTATGATTTAATGATTAAAAATCTTTTGGACTATAGAGAAAAACAAAGTTAAATATAAAACAGGATTCATCTCCATATTTTTGTATATCCTATAAATGAGATTAACAAAGTTAAGGAGGTTTTTTATGGGTATTTTAAGTAATGAAAGTTGTTTAAAGATGAAGAGAAAAGAGTATGATAAGACCATTGATCCCTTAAAGTTAAAACTTGCAGAACTTCAAAGAACTAGTAAGGAGAAAAAAATCCCTATTTTAATCATTTTTGAAGGGCTTGAAGCTTCTGGAAAAGGGGCTATTATAAATGAAATTCTTATAACTTTAGATCCAAGAGGATATAAAGTGGTGAATCATAATCACCCTTTAGAGCAAAACACTCTACCTCTGAAACAGTATTTAGAAGATATTCCTGGGCAAGGGGAGTTTCATATCTTTGATAAATCTTGGTACGACTTGGCTTTTGAAGAGGAGATTAATATTACTAGAAGATGTAAAGAGATCAATAAAATAGAACGCTCCCTTATTAGAAGTGGTATGCTTATTATAAAGTTTTTTCTACACGTTTCTAAAAAAGTTCAAAAAAAAAGATACTTTAAAGCTAAAAAAAATCCTGCTAAGTCTTGGAAAGTAACTCCTTATGCTTGGAAGCAAAACTTTAATTACAAATCTATTATTGAAAATTGGGAAGATATAATAGAACGTACAAATAACTTTGACTGTGGATGGAATATCATATCATCTAATAGTTTATATGGGGCTAAATCTGAGGTTTTCAGAATAATTGTAGAAAAGATAGAAAGTCATTTAAACCAAAAAGATATCAGGCCTGATGATGTTCTTCTTCCTTATAAAAAACCATACTCCCTAGACAGTGTCGATCTATCAAAATCAATCAGTAAAAAGGAGTATAAAAAAGAGTTAAAAAAACTGCAAGATACAATCTCTAATCTCCATCATGAGATATATACTCGAAGGATTCCAGTTATAATCGCATATGAGGGCTGGGATGCAGCTGGTAAAGGTGGAAATATTAAAAGAGTTGTAGAGCGTATGGATCCCCGTGGCTATGACGTTATCCCTATTGCTGCACCAAACGATGTTGAAAAGAGCAAGCACTATCTTTGGAGATTCTGGAAATCTTTCCCAAGATATGGGCATATCTCAATTTTTGATAGAACATGGTATGGTAGAGTTCTTGTTGAAAGAGTTGAAAAATTTGCCACTAAATATGAGTGGAAAAGAGCCTACCAGGAGATTACAGATATGGAAACTCAGTGGGTTAACAATGGGGCTATTATTATTAAGTTTTGGTTACAAATATCCAAGGATGAACAGTTAAAGAGATTTAAAGAGAGAGAGAATACGCCAGCTAAACAGTGGAAAATAACTGAGGAGGACTGGAGAAATAGAGAGAAGTGGAAGGAGTATAAAGAAGCTATTGAAGAGATGATTTCAAGAACTTCAAGCTTTACATGTCCATGGTATATTGTTCCAGCCAATGATAAGTATTATGCACGGATTTTTGTTTTGAAAAAAATCATAAAAGAGATTGAACAAAAATTATATAATATCTGATTTTTAATCTATAGTAAAAGGGAGCTATTAAAAAGCTCCCTCTTTTTTATATTGACCTCTATTTATATGAACAGCAATAGTCCGCATATTCATTAACTTTGACCTTAAATGATGAATCTTTCTCCACCGAGAAACTCTCTCCCTCTTTTATACTTATAAAGTCTTTGTCCTCAGCTCTTTTAATCAGCATCTCTCCACCTATTACTTCCATTAGTTCTGGAGCTCCTGTATTAAATTCATACTCACCTTTTTGCATAAATCCTAAAGTTTTTCTGCTTCCATCTTCAAATATAATTGTTCTACTATCAACTTTTCCACCAAAATATACATTTGCCTTTTTTATAACTTTTACACTCTTAAATTCCATTATTCTCCCCCTACATCTTTCTAGCTTTAGCTACACAACCTCTAATTGCTTCTATAACACTACTTCTCATACCTCTTTTTTCTAAAATACTTACAGCTTCTATTGTCGTTCCTCCTGGAGAACAAACCATATCTTTTAGAGCCCCTGGATGCATACCTGTCTCCAATACCATCTTAGCACTTCCTAACACAGCCTGTGCTGCAAATTTATATGCTAAATCTCTTGGCATTCCCTCCATTACTGCTCCATCTGCTAACGCTTCTATAAACATATAGACATATGCTGGTGAACTTCCACTAACTCCTACCACAGCATCCATCATATACTCAGCCACTACTTCAGCCTTTCCAATAGAGTTTAGAAGAGTACATATATAGTCTAATTCATCCTTAGTTACTTTATTATTAGCACAAACAGCTGTCATCCCCTCACATACCATTGCTGGAGTATTAGGCATTGTTCTAACAATTTTAATCTCTTTTCCAAAAGTTTCCTCCAAGTTTTTTAGAGTTTGTCCTGGAGCTATTGTTACCACAGTTGTACTCTCTCTTACAAAAGGTGCTATCTCCTTTATAACCTCTCTATAAAATTGTGGTTTTACCGCTAAAAATATAACATCACACTTCTCTACAATCTCCCTGTTGCTCTCAGTTACGTTTATTCCATAACCAGCTTTTACTCTCTCTAAAGTTGGTAAAAACTTATCAGAAGCAAATACAAACTCTTTTTTTACAATCTCTGAAGAGACTATACCTTTAATTATTGCTTGAGACATATTCCCTGCCCCTATAAATCCTATTTTCACTACATATCCTCCTATATTTACTCTTATTAATTAAAACTTTGTTCTGTTCTATCTATTATCTCATCTTGTAAAGCTTTACTTAAATTTCTAAAGTGATCGCTATAACCTGCTACACGAACTATTAAATCTCTGTATTCATCAGGATTTTGTTGAGCTTTAAGAAGTGTTTCTTTGTCTATTACATTGAATTGTATATGATGTCCATCCATATTGAAATATGTTCTTACAACATCTGCCATATGCTCCAATCCCCCCTCTCCTTTTACTACACTTGGAAGGAATTTTTGATTTAATAGTGTTCCACCTGTTTTTAGATGATCCATCTTAGCTGCTGATTTTAAAACTGCTGTTGGTCCATATATATCGGCCCCTTTTTCTGGTGATATACCCTCTGAAACTGGTTTATGAGCTAATCTACCATTGGCACTAGCCATCATAACCTCACCGAAATACACATGACATGTTGTTGGTAACATATTTATTGCATATCTTCCCCCTTTCATATTAGGTCTATCTGTCACAACTGAGTTATAGTATTCAAATACCTCTTTCATTATATCATCAGCGTAGTCATTATCGTTTCCATATTTTGGAGTTTTATTTCTAACTAGATTTAATATTCTTCCAGCACCTTCAAAGTTGTTGTTTAATGCGTTCATTAACTCTTCCATTGTGAAGTTCTTTTTGTCATAAACATTATATTTTATAGCTGCTAAAGAGTCTGTTATTGTTCCAATTCCCACACCTTGAACATATGTTGTGTTATAACGAGCTCCACCATCATTATAATCTTTACCTCTACTGATGCAATCATTCGTTATAACTGATAAAAATGGAACTGGCATATATTTTGCATATATTGTTTCAATTATATTACTTCCCTCTATTTTAATATCCATAAAATATTTTATCTGCTTTTTATAAGCCTCAAAAAGCTCCTCATAACTTTTGAAATCCTCCGCATAACCCAATTTTAATCCCAACTGCTTATTGCTAATTTTATCATAACCATTGTTTAAAGTTAACTCTAAAATTTTTGGAAGATTAAAATATCCTGTTAATATATAGGCCTCATTTCCAAAAGCTCCAGTTTCTACACATCCACTTGCTCCACCTCTTCTTGCATCTGCTAAAGTCTTTCCAGCATTTAATAGCTCTTGAACTATAGCCTCTGTGTTATAAAAAGCTGGTTGTCCCCAACCTTTTCTAGATATCGCACAAGCCTCCTTTAAAAACTTAAGAGGTGTTTTTTTACTGATTTGGACATTTGAACTTGGTTGTAAAAGCTTCATCTCATCCATACACTTTAGAATTAGATAACTTACATCATTGACTCCATCTTGCCCATCTGGAGTTATTCCCCCTGTATTTATATTCGCAAAATCTGTATATGTACTACTCTCTTTTAAAGTAATTCCCACTTTTGGAGGAGCTGGCTGATTATTGAACTTAATCCATAAATTTTCTAAAAGCTCCAATCCTTTTTCCTCATTTAAAACTCCCTCTTCACAATCTCTCATATAGAAACTATTTAGATGTTGGTCCAATCTTCCTGGACTAAAAGCATCCCAAGGGTTTAACTCTGTTGTTACTCCCAAGTGAACGAACCAGTACATTTGAATAGCTTGCCAATATGTTTTTGGTTTATGAGCTGGTACTACTTCACAATTTTTAGCAATCTGTAAAAGCTCCTCTTTTCTAATAGGATCATTCTCCTCTTTTGCTAATTTATGTGCTAATTCAGCATAACGCTTTCCTAAAGTTATGATTGCATCACAACATATTTTCATTGCATTTAATTCCTGTTTCTTATCTAAAGCTTCCTTATCATTTAAAAAATCTAGATTTTCAATTGCTTTTTGGATTTTTTTCTTGTAATCTAAGAATCCATACTTATATATATTTTCAGAACCTACAGTATGCCCTGGACCTCTTTGCTCCATAAACTCTGTAAAAATTCCGCTTTCATAGCACTCTTTCCACTCTTTTCCCATAGAGTTTATAATTTTATTTCTAATCGATCTTTTTTCCCAATATGGAATAATCTCCTCCTCTTGGATTTTTAGATCCTCTTTTGTAACTTTAAATGATATTAAATCTCTATCATTCATAATGTGCATATCCTCTAAGGTATGACAGCAAAGCTCTGGGAATGTTGGAGCTGCTTGTGGTCCATCCCCCTTCTCTCCCACAATTAACTCTCCATCATTTATACATATAGATTTATTCTCCATAAAGTGTTTAAAAGCAAGTGCTCTCAATTCAGGAATAGAAACTTCTCCCTCATATTTTTTATATGCTTCTGTTATTAATTTAGCTCTTTCAATATAAATATGTGCTTCTGTTCCTACACTTTGCTCTCTTAATTTTTGAATCCTTTCATTCATACCTCTTTTTTTCATTTTATCTACCCTCCTATTTTAACATCTGAAAATCCATTTTCTCTAAAGATATCTAAATATTTCTCCAACTCCTTCTGTGAAGGTGTAACAAAATTTTCTCCTAAATAGTTTAAATCTAATTTTTCATATTTATTAGTTCCTGCTTTGTGATATGGAAGTAGGTTTATTTTTTTTACCTGAATATTATTTTTTAAAAAACTCACAATGTCTTTTATACTCTTCTCACTACTATTTACTCCTCCAATTAAGGGTATTCTTATATATATGTTTTTTCCACAATCACTTAAATACTTTAAATTAGAAAGTATCAACTCATTTCCTTTTCCCATATATTTTTTATGAATTTCATTGTCCATTGTTTTTATATCATATAAAAATGTATCCACATAATCTATCAAAGCTTCATAGTTCTTCTGAGGAGCATAACCACAGGTATCTATAGTTACATTATACCCTCTTTTTTTCACTCTTTTTAATAATTCAACTAGATATCCAATATCTTGAGTCATTATCTCCCCACCTGAAAGAGTTACTCCCCCTCCAGACTCCTCATAGAACATCTTATCTTTGTCAATCTCCTTCAATAGATCTTCAACCGAATACTGTTTTCCAACTATTTCACGAGCTGTATTTGCACAGTAATCCAAACATGTTTCACACAATATACAACTCTCTCTTTCAGTTTTAGCCACATTGTTTTGAATCTTTATAACATGCTCTGGACAAACTTTTTCGCACTCTTTACACCCCTTACATCTCTCATAATCAAACAGTAACTCTGGTGTATATTTTTGACTCTCTGGATTATGACACCACCAACAGTTTAAAAGACACCCTTTAAAAAATACCGTAGTTCTAATTCCATCTCCATCATGAAGAGAGTATTTCTGTATATTTATCACATAGGGTATTGCCATTTTCTTCACTTCCTTTAAAATATTAATAGTAACTTAAATATATAGTTTGCAGCAACTCCAGCTATAAGACCTCCTAAAAGTTGCCATAGTATACATATTTTTATAAAATGATTATGTTTTAATGTATCTAGCATCCCCACATGAGTGCTTAAGAAGCCGCTCCAACAGATACCCATACCTGTAAACACTGCAATGGTATTTGCATTGGCCAATCCTTTATCTATAAATCCCTTAGTTAATCCCATAGCACTTCCAACTGCACCTAATGCTGTAAATGGATATGCCAATAGTTCAGGTTCTCCGAATCCCCAAAGCATCTTTGCTACTGGTGTGAAATATGATCCCAATCTAGGTAGTAGTTTTACTCCCTCATAGGCTGCACCTACATATGTTCCGTTTTCCCCCTGTGGTCCAAATGTTAAAATCATAACAAATGTACAAATTAAAACTGTTCCTGAGGCACAAGCAAGACCTAAAGTTACCCCTGACTTTGCTCCATCCATCATAGAGGCTAAAAGTCTCTCAAATGCACTTCCAGCTCTAATCTTTCTAAGGTCTCCCTCCTCCTTAGTATCTATTTTTTCATTCATAGGTTCATTGTAATATTTTTTAGCATATCTAAGAACCATTCTAACTGAAAATATACCTCCAATAACAGCACCTATATTACCGATAAGCACTGCCTTTATATATTCACTTCCCAAACTTAGCATATATGCTGTTACAATAAGTCCCATTCCAAAAGTTGTTCCTAAATTTGTATATGTTACTTTCTCAGCTTTTGTAAAGTATTTGCTGAATCCACGGTCCTCTGCAAGCCCTAAAATAGCTGGATTGTCTGATATATATGTCGTCACAGCCCCTAGTGCTGCTGCTCCTGGTAATCCAAAAAGTGGTCTCATTAATGGTGATATTATTTTATTGATTAAAGCGACAATTCCAAACTCTGACATAATAGAAGCTACTGCCCCCGCTAAAATAGCTACAGCCATAATATAAAATGATGTATTCATCAGTACATCATGACCAGTTTTCATCATAACGCTGAAAACCTTGTCAATACCCATAACACTTCCTAAATAAACAAAAAGACTTATAAAAACTGTCAAAACCACAAAAGTTTCCTTTGAAACTGAGGCTACCTCTTTTTCAACACTCTCTTTTTCTACAGCTTCTATTCCCAATACATTTTCACCTGCTAACTTCTGTTCCGCTGTTTCCATTTTAATACCTCCCTTTTAATTTTTGAACGTATTATTCATATTATGCCTATTATAATCTTTAATTTTATTTTTTTCAACTGTTTTTTCATTTTTATGAATTTTTTTATATTAAATTTAATTTTTTTACATTTTTGAATATAAATTCAAGGTTTTACAGGGTTAATAAATTCATAATCATGAATATTTTTATTTTAAAATAATTTTTTCTAGGATTTTAGCACTTTTTATGATAATTTAGAATAATAAGATATTTTTATAATAAAAGGGGGTTTAATGAAAAAATATTCCACTAATATAGGTTCTTTAATAAAAGATCTTCGTAAAAAAAGGGAGATGACTTTAAAAGATTTAAGTAATTCTAGTAACTTATCTGTTGGATTTTTATCTCAATTAGAAAGAGGCATGACCAGTATCGCCATTGATTCTTTGGAAGTTATTGCTCACTCTTTAGGTGTTGAGTTAGAGTTCTTCTTCGATTTTAATAAAAAAGAGGAGAATAATCAGATAGTAAGAAGTTATAATAGAGATGCTGTGGCTATTACAGATAAAATTATTCAGCATAACCTAAGTCCAAATATGAAAACCTTTGATCTATATCCTAGAATGATTGATATTATGCCTTTCACAGATAATGGTTCTTACAATTTACAGCTCTATTCTCATGAGGGTGAAGAGTTTATCTTTGTTTTAGAGGGAGTTCTAACTCTTATTATTGAAGAGGATGAATATACTCTTTATCCTGGAGATAGCACTACATTTAATTCAACTAAAGCTCACAATTGGAAAAATGAAACAAACTGTATCACTAAAATTATATGTGTGCATAACCCCAATCCATTTAAGGATATTTAAAATCTATTTCAAAAAATAAAGAGAGAGTTATTATTTCATAACTCTCTCTCTTGCTTTTATAAATCTTTTATTACAGTATAAACATCTACTACTCAATCTATCAGCTTCATCTTGAAACTGCTCTGAAAAATCATTATTTGGAACTTTTCTTCCACAAATTTTACAAAACTCATTTCGTCCCTCTTTTTGTTCAAAAATAAGTTCAATATTTCTAGCTATATTTCTAAAAATCTCTTGGATTCTTTTAAAACTAAGGAAATTTAACATCTTTATCACCTCATAGTTATTATACCCATTTTACAAAAAATAAACAATATTCCTTTAATTTTTTTTAACTTTTAAAGGATTTTTATTTTTTTATAGAAGATACAAATATAGATATTTTTATTAGGAGGTTTTAAATATGATACTTTTTTATAAAAGAGATTCAAAGGATTCAGAAGAGGCTATTGAACTTTTAAAGGATTTTGAAAATGTTAAATATGTAGAGATAGACGAAAATGAAAATCTTGCAAATGAATACTCTATTAAGAAAACTCCTACTCTAATTGTTGCCACAGATGATGATATTGGCGAAGAAAATGTATTTGTAGGAATAAAAGAGATTGAATCTTTTCTTGAAGTGGAGGATGAGGATTTTTAACTATGAAAAAAGTTGTTGTTTTATTAAAAAATGGTAACGATTTAGACCTTATTTTAAAAAGTTATCTCTATTTAAATGCTCATTTTGAGTTTGAAATTGTACCTATCTATATTAGAGATATTGCCTATAGAATTCCAATCAGTGAAACTGTTTTAAATTCTGGAGGAGCAGCTGAAATTTTAAATGAGATGGAGGATGACTTTATCGCTCAGGTTCATGAAGCCTTTAAAAGATATAAAATAGAGAGTGAACTTTTAGTCCAATCTGAGGTTGGTGTAGATGAGATTAAAACTCTTTTAAAAACAGCGGATTTACTTATGCTTGAGCAAAGTATCTATCTGAATGATCTTTTTTTAGATCTATTAAAAATTGCTTATAGACCCATTATTATTCTAAGAAATAAATCTCTAAATTTTGAGAATATTTCAATAGTTTCCAATGACGGAGTTAAAATTAATAAAAGTGTCTATAATTTTTTAAATCTTTTTCCTAAATTGCCTTTAAAAAGAGTCCCTATACTCACATGGAACTGTGATTATGAGGAGCACTATTTAGTGGAATTAATGAAAAACAAGGATGTTTCCAGTGATGTTATAAACTTCAACTCCAAAGATGACACTCTAAAGGATTTCTACTTTGCCTTAAATAAATCTAATCTGGTTATTATGGGAAATTTAAGCCGTTCTTTTTTCTTTGAAAAAATAACAAATAGAACTGGTCTTAATCTTTTAGAGAACTTAAATACCTCTATTTTTATAGGGTAGTTTAACAGTAGAGACAAAAATGGTGTGGTTAATAGCCACACCATTTTTTTTATGCTTCAATCTCTCTTCTCACTTTTATAGCTTCTACTATCTCATCATAGTAGTCTCCATTTAATTTATAATATTTTCTATATATCACATATCCAAATATTGAAAGTAGTATTGGGAAAACTATCATTAGATATTTTATTCCCAATATAGCTGAAGCACTTTGAGGTACATTTGGCATATACCCAACTAAAGATAGCCCCATACCTATAAGCCATCCACTCACTGCTGAAGCTGACTTCACAAGTAGTGTTTGAACTGAGAAAATAACGCTTTCATTTCTTGAACCAAATTTAAACTCTCCATAGTCAACCACATCTGCTAGCATAACCGTTGAAATTCCAAGAGTTAAGCCTCCACCTAATTTGGCAACCACACCAGCTATTGCAATTAACGTTCCATTTGTTGGAGCAATATTTCCAAAGATAAATAGAATTAAAAACCCTATTACTGGTAGTGCACAAGCTAAGAAAAACACCTTTTTTCTTCCTAGTTTTCTTGATAAAATTGGAAACATCATCAATGACCCAATCTCTGCTAATCCAGAAAATCCAGTAAAAACTGAGAAAAGAGTTTCTACTCCAATGACATATTTGAAATAGTATATTGCCACTCCACCTGAAATTTGAGACATCAGGTTATACATTAAAACTGTTCCTATTAACGCTACCAATTGATCATTTTTTAAAATTAACTTAAAAGCTTCTTTTAGGTTTATTTTTTCACTATTTTTTTTAGTTTTTATCTGTTCTTTTACATTTGCTATCATCAAAAGCGTAGTTAGAATAAATATTCCAGCTATTCCTAAAGATAATAATGAAAATCCTCTTCCTTCATCCCCTTTTCCTAAAAAAGAGATCAGTGGTAACCCCAAGCTTCCAAGAGATAACCAGGCTAAACTTGCAAATATCCTTGGCACAACTGCAATCTCCTCTCTCTCTTTTTTATCACTTGAAAGGGCTGGAATCATAGACCAAAAAGGTATATCCATAACTGTATAAGTCATCCCCCAAAGTATATACATAATAGATATATAGGCATATAAGCTTTTCCCTGTAAATGCTCCTGGTCTTGTAAACATTCCAACAACTGTAATAGCATTTAAAAGTGTTCCTATTAAAATCCAAGGTCTAAACTTTCCCCATCTGCTTCTTGTATTATCAACAATCATTCCCATGGCAGGATCATTTATAGCATCCCACATCCTAGCTACTAAGAACAATGTTCCTACAAAAGCTGGAGCTAATTCCAAAATATCCGTAAAATAATACATTAAAAATATATAGACTATTGCACAAGCATAATCCTTTCCTAAAGCACCTAAACCATATGATAATTTCATTTTTAAACTTATCATGACACTCCTCCCGTGAGTTTTTATTTACACTCTTTTAATTTAAAAATTTTACTTTTAAAATCCTGTGTTTCTGAATCTTTTGAAAAATATCTTTCAGGTTGTGGAAAAATAATTCCCATATTCATAAGCTCATCCCCATAAGCTTCAAACTCATCATTAATTAAGTATTTCTTATTGGAATCCAATCCCTTTAGTACAACTTTCCTATTATAACCTGGATTTGGTTCTGCCAATATTGTGAAGTATCCAACTAAAGCTTCACTTCTCTCACTATTCACAACCATCCAAGCCGCTGTATTCCCCTCAAAAGGACTTTCTAATCTATAAAAATCTCCAAATTGAATAAGTTTTCTATTTATCTTATAAAACTCTAAATATTTTTTTACATCTTTTTCCATCTTACTATCAAACTCTAATAGATTTAGTTCATAACCAAAATTTCCAAATACAGCTACATCATTTCTTGTTTTTAAACTTGTTTTCCTTGCAGTTTGATGGTTTGGAATATCTGAAACATGGGCTCCCATGGAGATCAATGGATATCCTAGAGATGTTCCATGTTGAATATTCAATCTTACAATTGCGTCTGTATCATCACTTGTCCAAACTTGTGGCATATAATATAGCATTCCTGCATCAAATCTTCCTCCACCTGATGCACAAGATTCAAATAGTATATGTGGGAACTTAGTAGTTAATTTTTCTAAAATTTCATAGAGCCCTAAAATATATTTATGTGGTAAATCTTGATATGTTATCTCTGTCATATTTCTATTCATATCCCATTTTACATAACTAATAGGAGCTTCTGAAAATCTCTCTGATAAAATATCCACTATATAATCTCTTACCTCTTTTTTAGATAAATCCAGTATATACTGGTTTCTTCCCATTGATAGCTTTCTATTTTTAACTCCTAAAACCCATTCAGGGTGTTTTTCATATAGTTCACTATTTTTACTTATCATTTCTGGTTCAAACCACAATCCAAATCTAATCCCTCTATCCACAACTTTTTCTGCTAGCCCTTTAATTCCATTTGGAAGTTTTTCTAAATTTGGAAACCAATCCCCTAAAGATGTTTTATCATCAACTCTCTTTCCAAACCAACCATCATCTAAAACAAACAATTCAAATCCTAAATCCTTCGCTTTAGAGGCCATTGCTACAATTTTATCCTCATCAAAATCAAAGTATGTAGCTTCCCAGTTATTTATTAAAATAGGTCTTTCCTTATCTCTCCATTCACCTCTAACCAATCTCTCTTTAAAAAGTTTATGGAAGGTTTGACTTAAATCATTCATTCCACTATCACTATAAACTATTATTCCCTCTGGTGTTTGGAAACTCTCTCCACCTTTTAACTCCCATTTAAAATCAAATGAGTTGATGCCCATTGTAACTCTAGTGGCATCAAAATGATCTACCTCTACATGAGCCAAAAAGTTTCCAGAATACACCAGAGCAAACCCTATACTCTCTCCTACATGTTCTGTTGTTTCTGGCCTTTTTAAAATTATAAATGGGTTTTGATGAGCACTACTTGCTCCTCTACTACTATCTATATATTGACACCCCACTTCTAACTTTCTATTTTTTATAAATCTTTCTCTTGCCCAAGCCCCAGATAGATGTATCATCTCGTAGTTATAATCAGGTAAATCTAAAGCGAAGCTCATAGCTCTATGGATATCTATACACTCTTCTCCATGGTTTTCAAATCTGGCATTTCTAGTTATCACATTTCTATCTTTATACACTGTATATGTTAGAAAAAGTTTACAGTTTAAAGTTGTGTCCTCTAACTCAATCTCTAAACTATCCCCCTCCTCTACACTCTCCATATAAGTTGAAGGTAATCCCTTTAAACTATTTTTTCCTCTGTAAACTCTAAAACCTTTGTATATAAAATCGGAGATTCTACTACCATCTTCACTCTCCAATTGAAATGCTGGTTTTCTAAAATCAGTAGTTCCATAGGATGGATACTCCTGTTTATAATACTCCAGCGAAAAACCCGGATCATTCTCATGGTGAGCAATTATTCCAATTCCCACCTCGGGCTGATTGAAAAAATGTTTAAAACTCTCTCTATTTCTAATTTTCTTTCCAAAATATAGATTTCCAAGTTGTCCATTTTTCATAATATTAAATATATAACTCATATTTGAACTCTGTAAGTGAAACTCTAATGTACTCTCATTTATATTTATCATCTTTCCTCCAAATTAATCTAAATAGCTCTCTTTTATATACTCTTCTAACCCCTTTATCAATGTTGTTTTTACAAAAGTTATCTTGGATTTTTCCATTTTGTTATCTACCAATAACCCCACTGCTGCTTTCGCTAAATTCCTTATATCAGGAGCCACTGACATTATACCCAAAGGTATTGTATTTCTTAAGTTATCAAATCCCACAATGGGAATATCTGTGATTCCATTTTCTTTTAAAATACTATTTACACAATAACTCATATTATCATTGGCACAAAATACTCCATCAAATTTTACATTTTTAGCTAATAACTCCTGTACTATCTCCTTAGCTTTTTTATCAGAGTAATCTCCCCTATATACCATAGGAATCATTCCATAATTTTCTATGGCTTTTAAATATCCCCTCTCTCTCTCTTTTCCAGAAAGTTTATCTCTATCCCCTGAGATATGAATAATATTTTTTCTTCCCAAGCTTATCAAATGTTCTGTAGCCTTTTGAGCTCCATTGCAATCCTCAGTATTTATATAATAAATCCCTTCTTTTTCACAATTTGAATCTGAAGTATAGTCCACTAAAACTACTGGTGTATATTGTTTAACTATTCTTTCAATATTTTTATCTCTCTCTTTAAAACCTATAAACACTCCACCAACAATATCTCTATTTGCATATAATGACTCTATTTTGGAGAAACTATTATCATTTATCACATCTACTAATAGTTGATAATCCTGTTTCAACGCCTCTTTTAAAACCCTATTTATAAAATCTAAGTAATATCCAAAAGATAAACCATTATCCAATATCCTATTTTTATCATTGTTATCTCCATAGATAAAAAGTCCTATAGTCCTACTTTTCTTGCCAGCTAAAACTTGGGCACTAGAGTTTGGAATATATCCTAACTCCTCTATTACTTTCATAACTTTCTCTTTTGTTTCTGGTGGGACATTTGTATAGTTATTTATAACTCTTGACACAGTACTTCTTGATACTCCTGCCAGTTGAGCCACCTTCATACTATTTATTTTCATTTTCCCTCCTCAAATTGTTTTGTGAACGCGTGTTTATATTGTTTATAAAATGATTATATTGTATATAGAACAATTTTACAATTTTTTTCAAATTTTAATTTTAAGCTTATTTTACTCAAGTAAAATAAGTCTTTTTAGTTTTTATTTTTTTATAATAGAGGATTAGTCAGATTTTTTTGTAAATTTAAAATAGATATATCTATTTTAATGAGGTGGGATTACTATGGAAAATGTTTCAAATTTTAACCGGAAAAAACTTATTGAATATTTAAAAATTGCAATTGAATTGATTATTTTTGGAGTAGCTGTGTTTTTTATACACAAGGAGTTAAAAAAGTATAATATCCATGATTTAAAAAACTCCATTGAAGCTATTCCTTTTTGGGCAATATCCTTAATCGTATTTTTTGTTTGTTTAGATTATCTTATCTTAACTTGTTTTGATATTTTAGCCTTTAAAAATGAAAACTATAGCTTGCCTAAAAAAAATATTGGTTTTGTTGCTTTTGTTAGCTTTGCTTTTGCTAACTCTATCGGTCTATCTGGATTAACAGCTTCTGGTCTTAGATTAAATCTTTACTCTATTTTAGGAGTTCCATATAAGATAATAATGAATGTGGTCATCTTTTGCTATACCACATTTTGGCTTGGTCTTCTTTGGGTGGGAGGTATCTTTTTAACTTTACTTCCTGTTTCATTAGTAGATATTAAGTTACCCATTAAGCTACCTATTACTTCCACTGTTCCCATTGGAATATTGCTTTTAATTGGAGCTTTTGTATTTACAGGTATCATTGTAAAAAAACATAAAAATTCTAAAGAGATTTTAATCAATAGACTATTAGTTGCTCTTGGAGATTGGATATCTTTAAGTTTTGTTCTTTATTTTGCTCTACCTCCACACAATAGAATAGATTTCTTTCATTTTCTAGCGATTTTCATCATAGCTCAAATTTTAGGATTTTTGAGTAATGTTCCTGGTGGAATAGGGGTTTTTGATCTTATATTCCTAACTCTTTTAGGTGGTGCATACTCCTCAGATAAAATTATTGGAGCACTACTTATATATAGAATAGCCTATTTTTTTATACCTTTATTAGTTGCTTTTACTATTTTTACAATATACCATCTATTTATTAGAAAAGATAATATTAAAATTACAGAGGCTGAAAAAGTAATTTTTTCTCAGTTCCCAAATTTTTTAACTGTGTTGATATCTCTATCTGGAATCATTCTTATTTTTTCAGGATTTTTACCTATTACTTCAGCTACACTTACGAAAGTTGGAACAGTTTTTCCATTTTTAACTTTGGAAACCTCTCATTTTATAGGAAGTGCAATAGGAGTGATACTTTTATTTTTAGGGTATTATATTGAAAAAAGATTTGAAAGTGCCTATTTTTTAAGTATTTTTTTCTTAACCATAGGAGTCATTTTGTCTTTTATAAAAGAGTTTCATCTATTCTTTACTGTTTTTTTAATTATAACTCTCTTAGGAACTCTTCCATCTAAAAAATATTTCTATAGAGAATCCAATTTTCTTCATGAAAAACTCTCTTTAAAATGGTTTTTTATGATATTTTTAATAGTGGCAATTGGAATATATATAGGTATTTTTTCATATGAAGAAACCGAATTTTTTACAAAGATGTCATGGAAATTTTCAAATACTCTCTTGGGAATCTTTTTCGCTATTGCTATACTAGCTATTTTAAATACTATTAGTGGAAAAAAATCTATTTCTAAAGGTATTGATTCCATGGAGAATAGTGCTTCCAACCCCTCTGTTAATAACCCAACAGATACGTATTTAAAGAGTTGTATTGAACTCTCTAGTAAAACGGACTCCTATCTATCCCTTTTAGGTGATAAAGAGATTATTTTTGACGATAGCAATAAATCCTTTATCATGTTTGGAAGAAGTGGTCACTCCTATGTCGCTATGGGCGACCCAATTGGAGATGAAAAAACTTTTGGAAGTTGTATTTGGAAATTTTATAACCATTGTAAAGCCAATAAAAAAGAGACTGTTTTTTATGAAATTGGAAAAGAATACTTAAACTACTATCTAGATGTAGGACTTAGCTTTTTAAAAATTGGTGAATTTGCTCAAGTTCACTTGGAAAACTTCTCTTTGGAAGGAAGTGATGCAAAACCTCTTAGACATGCTTGTAATCGAGTTGAAAGAGAGGGATATCACTTTGAAGTTATTCCTATTGAAAAAGTTCCTGAGATTTTAGATGAGTTAGAAAGCATCTCCAATGAATGGTTACAGGATAAAAATGCCAAAGAAAAAGGGTTTTCTTTGGGAAAGTTCACTAAAGAGTATCTGCTAAATTTTCCTGTTGGAATCATTAAAAAAGAGGATCGTATATTGGCTTTTGGAAATATTTTAGAAACCTTAAATAAGGAGGAGATATCTCTTGATCTTATGAGATATCGTAATGAAGCTGTTCATGGAACTATGGATTATTTCTTCATCTCTGTTATCAACTATGGAAAAGAAAATGGTTTTAAAAAGTTTAATCTTGGAATGGCTCCTTTGGCGGGAATTGAAGATAATACAGCTTCCTTTTGGAACAAAATAGAGAAAGCTATCTTCTCCCATGGTGAACATTTTTATAACTTTAAAGGTCTTAGAGCCTTTAAGGATAAATTTAATCCTCAATGGGAACCTAGATATATAGCATACTCAGGTCCTTTTAACTTGCCAAACATACTAAAAGATGTTACTCTTTTAATATCTGGTGGAATTCGAGGTCTTATTTCGAAAAAATAATTTAGGGAGGTTTTTATGAAAAAAATTCTTTTAACAACTCTTTGTTTAGCATTGAGTATCACTCTTTTAGGTTCTGATTCAGCTCCAAAAGAATCATTAAAAGATAAGGTTTTAAAAGCTACATACTCATCTTTCAATGATGTTGAGGGTGATTATGAAACAATTCCCCTATCTGAAGTTATGGAGATTTTAAATGCAAACAAGGCTACTCTTCTGGACGTTAGAAATAATGATGAAGTTGAAAAAACTGGAATAGTAAAGGGAGCTAAACATATACCATTACCTGAACTTGAAAGTCGATTGAATGAACTTGATAGAGATCAACCCTATATAACTTTCTGTGCTGTTGGAGGACGTTCAAAAAAAGCTGCAGCAATTTTATCTAAAAATCAATTTAAAAAAGTTTATAATGCTAAAGAGGGAATGAATACTTGGCCTTATAAAGATATGGTTGAACCCATTAAAAAATAGATAAAAAATCTGAGCTAAAGTTAGCTCAGATTTTTATTTTATCTTATCCAAATCAACCCATTTTCAAAGGATTTCCCTTGCTTTCTTACCATTTCAATCCAAATCATTGCCAGTGGTTCCAAATATCTTGAAAAATGGATATCTCCCACTATCATTGGATCAAACCCCATCTCTAAAATAAGCTCCTCCACCTTTTTATTTGCAATTTTATTATTTCCAGCTATCATCATAGTTAATCTTTTCTCATTTATACATGGATTAATTAACTTTTCCACTCCCAAAGTATTCAGTGTTTTCACTATATGAGAATCCTTTAAAATCTCCTGTATCACCTCTCCATTTGAAGTATATCTTCCACGAGTTAAAATAAAATCCTCCCCTATTGGGTTTGTTAAATCAATAAAAATTTTACCTTCAGGATTTTTTATTCCTGTAATAGCTTTTTCCACCTTATTTCCTGGTACAGCTATAACTATTATCTCATTATCCTCTGTTATATCCTTTCCTTCAACATATTCTATATAGTGTTTTTTTTCAAACTCCTCTTTTAAACTTTTTACTCCTATCTGTACTGGATGTCCTAATTTATGAAAAACTTCTGCCAATGCATTTCCTATAACTCCATTTCCTAATATTCCTATATTCATGTTTTCCTCCTTAAATCCATTATTTCTAATACTTTTTTCGAAATAATTTTTTTAAATCCTTTTAATTTTTAATATTAAAAGGATTTTCTCCATTTTATTAGAAAAGTAGTTTAGGAGGTGTTTTATTATGTTTAAAATTGAAAATCATTATAATTTAAAGGGAATGGTAGCCATTATTACTGGTGCTGGTGCTGGAATTGGGAAAGCTTCTGCCCTTATGCTTGCCAGAGCTGGTGCTAACATTGTCTGTGCTGATCTCAATAAAGTCGAAGCTGATAATACAGCAATTGAAGCAAGAGGAGAAGGAGTTAAAGCATTTGGTATCAAATGTGATGTAACATCTTTGCAAGATTTAGAAGAGGTTGTTAAAGCGGCTATTAAAGAGTTTGGTAAAATAAATATCCTAGTTAATAATGCTGGAGGTGGAGGTGGAGGAAAAGAGAAGTTTTTAGAGTTAACTCCTGAGTATCTTCAGAAAATCTATAATCTTAATGTTTTTAGTATCTTTAATCTCTCTAGACTTTGTGCTCCACATATGATTGCCAGTGAATATGGTTCAATAGTTAATATCAGTTCTATGGCCAGCTTAATGCAAAGTCATAATATGAGCGTTTATGGAAGTTCTAAAGCGGCTATCAACCAGCTTACTAAATATATGGCAGTGGATTTAGGTCCTATTATTAGAGTTAATGCCATCGCTCCAGGAGCTATTAAAACTCATGCTTTAGCCACTGTTCTAACTCCTGAACTTGAGGAGATTATGCTTAAAAAAACTCCTATGAAGGTTTTAGGGGAAGCGGATGATATCGCCATGGCTGTATTCTTTTTAGCTTCACCACTTTCTAAGTGGATAACTGGTCAAATACTTCCTGTAAATGGTGGAGGAGAACAAGATTTAGAAGGATAAATTTTAAATAGGGGTGGAACTTATGCTTACTTTTGAGCACTATATTATGGATTCTTTCAAACTTTTATTACATTGGTTAGCCTTTTTCTTTACGGTTTTATCCATTGGGGTTATCTGTTTTGGATTTCTAAAAAGTGTTAAAATTTTATTTACAAATACTGAAAATCTAAACTTTAATAAAATAATGAGAGATACTTTTGATAAATATATTTTAGTAGGACTTCAATTTCTAATAATTGCAGATATTATCGATACTATTATTTTGAGAGACCTACAAAATATTATATTAGTTCTTTTAATCGTTATTATTAGAACTATAATGAGTTGGGAGATTGAAAAACACAAATAGAAAAAAGCTCTAAGCAAACATATGCCTAGAGCTTTTTTTAATCATCACTATATTTTTCATTTAATAAACTTTCATCTAATCCTTTTTCTATTTGCTCTTTTGTTACTCTAATATTGGAAGTTTTATCTAAAAATTTCATTATTATATATGAAACAACTGTTGAATAGACTGCAACTAATACTGCACCAAACAGTTGTATCCATAGTTGATGAGAGCTAGCCGAAACTTTATTTACCATCTCATTTGCTAAAAATCCTATTAGTATAGTTCCTGTAAATCCACCGACACCATGGACTCCCCATACATCCAGAACATCATCCCACTGCATCTTTCTTGGAATTTTTATTGCATAAAAACACACGATTCCTGCAACTGCTCCAATTAATGCTGCAGATGGAGGTGTTACATACCCTGAAGCCGGTGTTATTGTTGCAAGCCCTGCAACCGCTCCAACTAAAGGATCTAAAAATGAAAACTTTTTCTTTTCTAAATATGACATTATTGACCAAACAACCATACCACTTCCACATGCTATTCCTGTATTTGTAAATACAATTGCTGTCGTTCCTGCAGCTGCTAAAGTTCCTCCTGCATTGAATCCAAACCAACCAAACATCAAAATTCCAGCTCCAATTGCCATAAGTCCCATATTAAATGGTCCTTTTCCAGTTATTACTTTTCTTCTTCCAAGAACCCAAAGAGCTCCTAAACCAGAAAATGCTGCTGAAACGTGAATAACTGTTCCTCCTGCAAAATCTACGAATCCCATTTTAGATAAAAACCCTTGTCCCCATACCCAGTGAGCCACAGGGAAATAAACTAAAATCATCCAGATAATAAGATATTTTATCCACGCTCCTATTGTTATTCTATTAACTATAGAACCTGTCATCAATGGCAAAGTTATCATTGCAAACATCAATTGATACATAAAAAACATTAAAAATGGAATTGTTAATCCATAAGTTGTATTCACTTGAAATATTACATCTTTAAAATTCATAAACTGAAATGGATCACCTATTATTCCACCAATAGTATTTCCAAATACTAAGCTAAATCCACCAAATACCCACATTATAGTTACAATTCCAATTGAAATAAAAATTTGTAACATCAAAGTTAGTGAATGTTTTTTCTCAACTAATCCTCCATAAAAAAATGCTAATCCAGGAGTCATAAAAAATACTAATACTGTTGCTATTACCATAAATGCTATATTTCCATGTATTACACCTTGAAACATACACAAGCACCTCCTATTTTAAAAGGTCTCTTAAATAAGAGACCTTTTTCATTTTTTAAAACATGTCTAGTTCCATCTCTTTTGAAATATCTTTCATTATTCCCATACCTGCAACACTATTTCCCTGTGCATCTAAAGCTGGTCCAAATACTGCCACACCTATTTTTTTACTTGATACTGGA
>Charlie_p2__coassemble_1131_pt1 | contig 34451 bp, 35 predicted proteins | sample Charlie_p2__metabat2_low_PE_014 | metagenome-assembled genome bin Charlie_p2
CTTATATGAAATGGGGCTATGACGGAGCTGGTAAATAAGTGATAAAAGGGAAACCTTCAAAAAAAGAAACATCATAAAAAAGAACGCATCCGTTTATAGATGCGTTCTTTTTATTCAAAGAAAAAAACTTCATAATTTTCCTCCTGAAACTTTATTTATTTTAAAATATTTCAATATCTCATTCTATAAGATTTTTCACTATATTTCAATATTTATTTGATTTTGACACCTTTATATTATAGAATATGTATTGATAATGTTCATGAAATGGGTGATTAAAATTACAGGTGATATTAATAAATTAAGAGCAGAGATTGATGAAGTTGATAAAAAAATTATAGAGTTAATTTTAAAAAGAATGGAGATAGTCCATCAAGTGGGTTTAACAAAATCTAAAAATAAAACTAGAGTGTATGTTCCTGAAAGAGAAGTAGCGATCTATAAGAGATTAAACTCTTTTTCCAATCTTTCACCAAAGGATATTCAAAGCTTTTATACAGAGATTATCTCTTTTTGTAGAAAACTTGAAGGGATTCTTAATGTTGGAGTAAAGGCAGACTCTATCTCTCTACTTGGAGTTAAAAAACTCTTTGGTGAGTATGTAAACCCTATTTTTTTTAATACCTTCAATGAATTAGATTTAACTTCAACTAAATATATACTTTCCAAATTTTCTAAAGATATGCTAGATTTCCTTTTGGAAAACAATTGGCATGTTATTAATAAAACAGAGATTCAAGGTGAAACTTTATACCTATTCTCATTCTATGAGAATAGTATTTTAAAAGATGATGATATTGCAGTTATTCTTTCCAAAGAGATTCTTTCAACAAATAGTATAAAAATTGAAAATAATCATTATATAAATTTTCTTTCAGCTAATATGATTGAACAGGTTAAAGATTTAGATATTAAAATTCTAGGTTTTATACCTTATATATAACTAAATTTATAAAGGGGGGACTACAATGTTAAAAAAATTTATAGGTTTACTTTTTGCTTTTTTATTAATGGGATGTAATAATCTTTCAATTCCAAACCCTATGGAAAGCTTTCAAGAGAGCGATAAAATGACTACATCTGTAGACTCAGAAAATGAGGTAATTGGAATTGGCTCTTCTAAAATTGGGAGTAGTGGAACATTAGTTGCAAATGGTAAAGCAAGTCGTGAAGCAAAAGACAGATTAAAATCTAAAATTTTATCTGAAGAGGATATTATTTTTAAATCATTTTTAGTTTCAGCTGATCCATATACAAAAAAAATTCTTTCCTCTGCACTCCCTGATTTAATGGATTATACTGCTACACAACTTGTACAAAAATCTGTGGAAAAAGATAATTGGACAGAAAATAATAAAGTTTATGTGGTCTACAGTATCTCAAAAAATGAGATTCTAGCAGAGTCTCAAAATATATTTATTCAGTATATTGATGATATAAATAGTAAATTTCAGCTTATTAAAGAGGGGGTAACTCAAACACAATGAATATAGAAACACTAAACCTAAATAGTAAATATCAAAAAAACGAACTGAAGGAGTTTCTGAAAAAATTTCAACTGAATTTTGATGAAACTATTGACTACTCATTGGTTATCAGAAAAGATGAGGAGATTGTCGCAACCGCTTCCAAGAGCAAAAATATCATAAAGTGTTTTGCTATAGATGACTCTTTAAGAGGGGAGGGTGTTACAAATACACTTGTCACAACTCTTCTTAATAAATCTTTTGACCAAGGTATTTTTCACTCTTTTGTTTTTACAAAACCTTCAAATGAAGATATTTTTAAAGGAGTGGGATTCAAACCGATTTCAAAGACTGACAAAGTAGCTCTCCTTGAAATTGGAATGAACTCTATTGATAAAACTATTGAGAAAATTAAGTCTCAACTGAATTGGTCTGAAAATAGTGACAATGGTCTACTTATTATGAATTGTAATCCATTTACTTTAGGTCATCAATTTTTAATTGAAACTGCTGCTAAAACTATGGATAATATCCTAGTTTTAGTTGTTGAGGAGGATAAGTCATCTTTTCCATTTATAGATAGAATCAAGTTAGTTAAAGAGGGAACTTCACATTTGAAAAATGTTACTGTTTTACCTAGTACAGAGTATGTTATCTCCTCTGCAACTTTCCCTAACTATTTCCTTAGAAAAGAGGATGACTCTTTAATTGAGTTTATGAAATTGGATACAAAAATAACAGCTGAACACTTTTGTAAAAAACTTAATATATCAACTAGATTTGTAGGTGAAGAGCCCTACTGTGATATAACAAAAAAATATAATGAAACTATGATAGAAACTTTTAAAGAGTACAATTTAAAAGTTTGTATAATCCCTAGAAAAGAGATGGGAGATTGTGCTATTAGTGCTTCTCAAGTTAGAGCACTTTTAAAGGCTGATAGATTAGATGAGGTTAAATCTTTAGTTCCAAAGTGTACCTTTGACTATTTAACTTCTGAAAAAGGGAAGGAGATTACAGAGAGAATTAAAAATTCCAACTCTGTTCACTAATTATAGAATGTTTAACTTAGAAGAGTTTTTATTGATGAGAGAAAAAAGAGTAGAGATTCAAAATGAGATTATCCAGGAGTTTAAAACACCGATTTTAGTTCTTAGAGCTAACTATCCTGGAGAGGAAAAAAATAACTTTGTTCCAAAATACATTGTTGAAATTATGAAAAAGGAGATTTTACAAATCTTTAATTCACATATTATATTCACTAAAAAAATTGATTCCATTGAGGGTCCCACATATATATATGCTATTAAATCATCTGGTGAAGAGCTTAAAAAAATTGCTATGGAAATAGAGGATTCACATATTTTAGGTAGATGTGTTGACATAGATGTATTTGATAAAGATGGATACCCTTTCTCTAGAAAAGATTTTGGTGGAGAGAAAAGGCAGTGTCTTCTTTGTGACCAAATGGCTTTTCTATGTGGAAGAAATAGAACCCACACTCAAATGGAGGTACAAGAAGCTATCTCAAACAAATTAGAGAGTTACTTAATGATGGAGAACTCCAAGGCTAAAACTACTAATAGCTTTTCAAACTTGGCTTTAAAGGCTATTATTTTAGAGGTTTCTGCCTCTCCATCCTTTGGTTTAGTTTCACCACATACTAAGGGTTCTCATGAAGATATGGACTTTTTTACCTTTATTGATAGTGGATTTTCTTTAAATAACTATTTTAAAGAGGTTATTGAGGCTGGCTACTCCCCTCTATCAGTTGATTTGATTTTTAAAAAGATAAGACATATGGGAAAAATCGCTGAAACAGAGATGTTTACAGCTACTAACAATGTCAATACTCACAAAGGTATGATTTTTTTAATGGGTATCACTGCAGCACTGGCAGCTAAAGCAAAATATGAAAAACTACCTTTCAATGATATATCCCTTTTAATTAAAGAGATGTGCCGAAATATTTTAAAAGATTTTGATAATATCCACAAAAAGACTGTTCTTACACATGGAGAAAAACTCTATGTTAAACATGGTATTGTGGGAGTTAGAGGAGTTGTAAAAAATGGTTTAGACCTTATTTTTAACGGTTCTATTGAAGTGTTTCAAAACTCTTTAAACGCTGGTGAGCACATTAATCATGCTATGCTTAGAACTCTCATATTTTTAATGGGAAATCTTGAAGATACAACCATTTTACATAGACATGATATTGAAATTTTAAACTTTGTAAGGAGTAGAGCTAATGATCTACACTTAAAATTTGATAATTCAGACCTAGATATGAACCTATTAAGTGAGATAGAAAATGAATTTATCAGTAAACGAATAAGTCCTGGAGGAGCCGCAGATCTTCTTGCGATTACAATGTTTTTATCTTTTATAAAAAAATATTTTTAATGGATTTCAAAGAGGCTAAATAGCCTCTTTTTTTATCTATTTTTACAGATATTTTACAGCTTCTTTTATAATTTCAGCTGTTAATCCCCAAATTACTCGATTTTCATATACATATAAAAATACCTCTCTTGGAGAACTTTTCCATGGGGAGTGATACATTTTAGGTAGATTTAACTCCACTGCTGGAAACTCATATTTCACCCCATTCTCATAGTAGTATGGTTTTGTTTCAACCTCTAACTTTTCAACTCTTGGAGCGTTGTTTTTAAAAAATTCAACAGGAACCATAAAGCACTCCTCCACTTCACTTTTATTCAGATTTAGGTTCTTTAACTCCTCCTCTTTCACAACTCCTAAAAATGCCTCTACCATTATTCCAGATGGAATCACAAGTGTTCCTATCTTTCCCTCCACCTTTATCTCTTTTAATCCAATCTCCTCTTTACACTCTCTAAGAGCAGCTTCTAAACTTGTTTCTCCCTTCTCTATCTTTCCACCAGGAAAGGATATATCTCCTCCTTGTCTAACCTCTTTTGCTCTTATTTCAAATAAAAAATATCTCTCTTTTCCCTTTTCAACAACTAAGGCAATAACTGCCGAATTAAAATATCTTTCTTTTCCTATTATCTTTTCTGTAAAATCTATCTTTATCATAACACCCTCCTAATAACTCTATTATAATCTTTCTTTGAAAAAAATCCTTCATTTTTTTGTTTTTGATTGATTTTGAAAGTTTTTGAAAGAAAATGATTGATTTTTATTTTACACTATGATAATATAGTTTTCATAAAGGAAGTGATTTTTATGTTGAATATAGAGAGAGAAAATTCAATTTTAGAACTTTTAAAACAAAAAGAGGTTGTTAAATTACAGGAAATTGTTGAACTTTTAAGTATTTCTGAAGCTACTGCCAGAAGGGATTTAGCTTCTCTAGAAAAAAAAGAACTTATTAAGAGAGTGCATGGTGGAGCTATTTTAAATAACTCTTCAGATACTACAAAGGATTTTAACATTCAATTCAGAAGAAATCTAAATAGAGAGGAAAAAGAAAAAATAGCCAAATATGCCGCTAGTTTTATTAAAAGAGATTCCTGTATTTTTCTTGATGCTGGAACGACAACTCTTTGTATGATTAAGCACTTAAAAAACCTTAATTTAAAAGTTGTAACAAATGGTTTAAACCTAATAGATGAGTTAGAAAAATATAACATTGAAAGTTTTTTAATCGGCGGTAAAATCAAAAGTAAAACTAGCTGTACCGTTGGATTTTCAGCAGTCCAATATCTAAAAACTTTTAATTTTCAATATGCTTTTATCGGTGTTAATGCAGTTAATCTAGATGGGTATAGTACCCCTGATTCTGAAGAAGCCCTTATAAAAAGTGAAGCAATCAATAAAAGTGAACACACATTTTTTCTTTGTGACCACTCAAAAATTGGAAAAAGTAGTTTTACTATTTTTTCTACTTTAGATAGGGGAGTTTTAATTACAGATAAACCTCTTTCTAAAGAATATAAAAATATAGTAAAAGTGGAGGTAACAAAATGATTTACACATTAACTTTAAATCCTGCTTTAGATTATTTTTTAACCTTTGACTCTTTTGTTGAAGGTAACTTAAATACTCCTAAAGAAACATATAAACTTCCTGGAGGAAAGGGCATCAATGTTTCTAAAATTTTAAAAAACTTTGATACTGAATCCATTTGTCTGGGGTTCATCGGTGGTTTTACAGGTGAGTTTATTAAAAATACTTTAACCCATGATGGATTAAATACTAAGTTCTTCAGTGTCAAAGATGACACTCGTATAAATATAAAAATAAATAACAATGGTCTTGAAAGCGAAATAGCTGGAACCTCTCCAACAATTTCAAAAGATAATATGCAAGAGTTATTAAACTTTTTAAAAAATAATCTCAAAGAGGGGGATATCCTCGCTTTATCTGGAAGTGTTCCATCTTCACTACCTGCATCTATATATGCGGATATAATTGACACTATTCCAAAAGGAGTTAGAGTTATCTTAGATACAAGAGGGCTTCCTTTTGAAGCAGCTTTAAAAAAAGGTGTATTTTTAATAAAGCCAAACAGAGATGAGATAAATGAGTTTTTCAACTCTAATTTTGCAACTACCGAGGAGTTAATCCAAGCTGGAAAAAAATTGCAAAATATGGGTGCCCAAAATGTTTTAATCTCTTTAGGAGCTAAAGGTTCTATTTTTATAACAGAGAAAGAGATCTTTATAAGTGGAGTTCCTAAAGGTACTCTAATAAGTTCAAATGGTTCAGGGGATTCCATGATTGGTGGATTTATATATGGACTTAACAAAAATCTATCTTTGAAAGAGTGCTATGAAATTGGAATCGCTTCTGGTAGTGCAACCGCTTTTTCTAAGGGATTAGCTACCTTTGATACTATGACAAATCTATTAAAAGATATTGAGATTACAAGATTATAACTAGGAGGATATATAATGTTAGATAAAATGTTAGTTAAAAGTTGTATAAAGTTAAATTTAAAAGCTAAAAGTAAAATTGAAGTTATTGATGAACTTGTGGATCTTCTTTATAGTGCTGGAAGACTTAATGATAAAGAGGAGTTTAGAAAAACTATACTAAATAGAGAGGAACAAAGTTCAACTGGTTTAGAGGAGGGAATAGCTATTCCCCATGGAAAATCATCATCTGTTAAAATTCCTACTGTTGCATTTGGTCTTTCCAAAGAGGGTATTGACTATGACTCTTTAGATGGAGAACCATCTAAGCTATTCTTTATGATAGCAGCTCCAGCTGATGCAACTGATTCTCATATTGAAACACTGTCTCAACTGACATCTCTTCTTTTAGATGATGATATTAGAGAGCAACTTTTAGAGGTTAAAACAGAGCAAGATGTATTGGATATTCTTTTAAAAGAGGATAAAATTGGTGAAACTCTTGTCCAGCCTGAAGATGAGAATAATAGCTATGAAGTTCTTGCTGTAACTGCTTGTCCCACTGGAATTGCTCACACTTATATGGCTGCTGAAGCTTTAAATAAAAAAGCTAAAGAGATGGGTGTTAAAATAAAAGTAGAAACTAATGGTTCAACAGGAGTAAAAAATAGACTTACTGATGAGGATATCAAAAATGCAAAAGGAATAATTGTAGCTGCTGACAAAAATGTAGAGATGGCTAGATTCAGCGGAAAACACGTTGAGATAGTCGGTGTTAAAGAGGGGATTAAAAGACCTCAGGAGCTGATAGAAAAAGCTTTGACTCAAACGGCTCCTCTATACTCAAGTAAAGAAAGCTCAACTTCCTCTTCAGGAACTGGAGAAAGAAAAGGTTTCTATAAACACCTTATGAGTGGTGTTTCAAATATGTTACCATTTGTTGTTGGTGGAGGTATCTTAATTGCAATCTCATTTATATTTGGTATTAAGGCATCTGATCCAAGTGATCCAAGTTTTAGCCCTATTGCAAAACTTTTAATGGATATTGGTGGAGGAAATGCTTTCTTCCTAATGGTTCCTGTTCTTGCTGGATTTATAGGTATGAGTATCGCTGATAGACCTGGATTTGCTCCTGCTATGGTAGGTGGATTAATATCTGCTAATAATGGTGGTGGATTCCTTGGTGGTTTAGTTGGAGGATTCCTTGGTGGTTATGTTGTATTATTCTTAAAGAAAGTATTTGCTAAACTTCCAGAAAAGCTAGAGGGAATTAAACCTGTACTTCTATACCCACTATTTGGAGTTTTAATCACTGGTGTTCTTATGTACACTGTTGTTATCTCTCCAGTAGCCGCTGTAAATAGTGGAATTACTAACTTCTTAAACTCTCTTGGTACTGGTAACCTTATACTACTTGGTACTATTGTTGGTGGTATGATGGCTATTGATATGGGAGGTCCTATCAATAAAGCTGCCTTTACATTTGGTATTGCTGCAATCGCTGCTGGAAACAACTATCCACATGCAGCTGTTATGGCTGGTGGTATGACTCCACCATTAGGAATCGCACTAGCTACTACATTCTTTAAACATAAATTCTCTAAAGAAGAGAGAGAAGCTGGTTTAACTAACTATATTATGGGTGCTTCATTTATAACAGAGGGTGCTATACCTTTTGCTGCTGCTGACCCTATTAGAGTTATCCCTAGCTGTGTTATCGGTTCTGCTTTAGCAGGTGGATTATCTATGGCATTTAAGTGTCAATTACCAGCACCACATGGTGGATTATTCGTTTTACCAATCATCACTAATCCATTGATGTATCTATTGGCTGTTGCTATCGGTTCTCTAGTTATTTGTGTGTTAGTAGGTATAACTAAACCATCTAAAAACATATAAGATGTTGAAATTAAAGGGGTTATTATAACCCCTTTAATGTTTTTTTGTCAAATTTAAAAAATTAACTGTTATTTAACTTGACATTTAAAATTAATATAGTATACTTGATATTGATAAGAGACAAAAGGAGAGCAAAATGAACGCAAATTTTGAAAAAATTTTAATCAAAAATAATAAAATACTTGCTGTTAAAGATACACAATCTTTAGAAAAAGCTCTTTTAAGTTCTTCTAAAATAATATTTCTTCTAAGTAGTGATATCTGCTCAATAGAGGAAACTACCCGTTTTATTAAAGCAAGTGGTAAAATGTGCTTTATACACCTTGATATGATACAGGGGTTAAATACCAAAGACAGTTCTGCTATTGATTACTTAAAAGATAATACTTTTGCAGATGGGATTATAACTACAAAATCTCAAGTGGCAAAGTATGCCCATAAAATTGGATTTTTAGTTATTCTTAGGTGTTTCCTAATCGATTCACTTTCCTTAACAACAACTGAAAAACTTTTTAATGAGACATATATTGATGCAATTGAAATTCTACCTGGAGTTATGCCTAAAATTATCAAACAAATTTCGGAGCAAAGCTCTATTCCAATTATTGCTGGCGGATTAATATCTAATGAAGAGGATGTCAATCTAGCTTTAAACAGTGGAGCTGTAGCTATATCTACAACAAAACTGAATATTATAAATTAGTTTAGCTAGAGATATTAGAGAAGCTATTCAATTAAAAAGAATTTCTTAGAGTTCTCTTTTTTTGAATAGCTTTTTTTAATATAAAAAAAATAATATGGGAGGATATCATGAATGTTTTTGTAGCTGAGTTTATAGGTACTGCAATTCTTGTTTTACTTGGTAATGGTGTTGTTGCAAACGTAGTTCTAAACAAAAGTAAAGGACAAAATTCTGGTTGGATTGTTATTACAACCGCATGGGGTCTAGCGGTTATGACTGGAGCTTACTGCGTAGGTTGGATCAGTGGAGCTCATTTAAATCCAGCTTTGACTATTGGATTTGCTGTTGCAGGGCTTTTCCCCGCAAATCTTGTTTTAGGTTATGTGATTGCTCAGATTTTAGGAGCTATGTTTGGACAAATTTTTGTATATCTTGCTTACAAAAGACATTATGACGAGACAACTGATACTGGAGCTATTCTAGGTTCTTTTTCTACTGGTCCTGCAATCAGAGATTTAAAGTGGAACTTTGTAACTGAAGCTATCGGTACTTTTATGCTTGTTTTTGGACTATTAGCTATAGGTCATGTAAATAACCAGGCTTTTAGTGCAACTTTACCCAATGGTGATGTAGTAAGAGGATTTACAGGTATTTTAGGACCATTACTAGCTGGATTCTATGTATGGAGTTTAGGATTGAGTTTAGGTGGACCTACTGGTTACGCAATTAACCCTGCCAGAGACTTTGGACCTAGAATTATGCATGCTATTTTACCAATAGCAAATAAGGGTGATTCTGATTGGTCTTATGCTTGGGTTCCTATCGCTGGTCCTATCGTTGGTGGAATTATCGGTGCTATTACTTTTGCAGCTCTTTTCAATTAAATTATAAGAAATTAGGGAGGTTTTTCTATGAAGTATATAATCGCATTAGATCAAGGAACAACTAGCTCAAGAGCTATTATTTTTGATGAACAACAAAATATTGTGGCAAGTGCACAAAAAGAGTTTAAACAAATCTATCCAAAAGAGGGGTGGGTTGAGCATGACCCTATGGAAATTTGGGCTAGCCAAAGTGGAGTTTTAGCTGAAGCTATCGCACAATCAGGAGTTTCCCAACATGACGTAATCGGTATTGGAATTACTAACCAAAGAGAAACTACTATTGTTTGGAATAAAATAACTGGAAAACCTGTTTACAATGCAATTGTATGGCAATGTAGAAGAACTGCCCATATTTGTGATGATTTAAAAGCAAAAGGACTAGCTGACTATATAAGAGATAACACTGGACTCGTTGTTGATGCTTATTTCTCTGGAACTAAGATTAAGTGGATTTTGGATAATGTTGAAGGAGCTAGAGAACAAGCTGAAAGAGGAGAGTTACTATTTGGTACTGTTGATACATGGTTAATTTGGAAGCTAACTAATGGTAAATCACATGCTACGGACTATACTAATGCATCTAGAACTATGATCTATAATATCAAAGACCTTTGTTGGGATGAAAAACTTTTAACTGAATTAAATATCCCTAAATCTATGCTTCCTGAAGTTAAAGATTGTAGTGGAACATTTGGATACGCTAATCTTGGTGGAAAAGGTGGACATAGAGTTCCTATCTGCGGTGTTGCAGGAGACCAACAGGCAGCTCTATTTGGACAGGCTTGCTTTGAAAAAGGAGAAGCTAAAAATACCTATGGAACTGGATGTTTCATGCTTATGAATACTGGTAGCAGAATGTATCAAAGTAAAAATGGGCTTTTGACTACTATTGCTATTGGATTGGATGGAAAAATCGAATATGCTCTTGAGGGTAGTATCTTTGTTGCTGGTGCCGCTGTTCAGTGGTTAAGAGATGAGCTAAAATTAATCACTGACTCTAAGGATACAGAGTACTTTGCTTCTAAAGTTAAAGATAATGGTGGAGTTTATTTTGTTCCTGCCTTTGTAGGACTGGGAACACCTCATTGGGATATGTATGCTAGAGGAGCAATTCTTGGACTGACTAGAGGAGCCAATAAAAATCACATTATCAGAGCCACTTTAGAGTCAATTGCATATCAAACTAGAGATGTTTTAGAGGCTATGCAAGAGGACTCTGGAATTGAGTTAAAAGCTTTAAAAGTTGACGGTGGAGCTTCTGCTAACAATTTTTTAATGCAATTCCAATCTGATATAGTTGGTAAAGAGGTTCACAGACCATCAACAGTTGAAACAACAGCTTTAGGTGCTGCATATCTTGCAGGACTTGCAGTTGGATTCTGGAATAGTAAAGATGAGATTAAACAAAACTGGTGTCTTGAAAAAACATTTACTCCAACTATGAGTGAAGAGGAAAGAGACTTGAAACACAGCAAGTGGAAAAGAGCTGTTGAAAGATCCTTAAATTGGGAGCTTGACTAATTTAAAAAAAAGTAGTATATTTAGATTAAATAAAAATTAAATATAGCAATAGAGATGAAGAGAGCTAAGAAAGTGTTGGTAATTTTATTACCACCTTTTTCTGCTCTCTTTTTTGCTATTAAAAACTAGGAGGATATTTTATGTATGATATTTTAATCATTGGTGCTGGTATTGTTGGAACTGGTATCGCAAGAGAGCTTTCTAAGTACAAATTAAATATTGCAGTTTTAGAAAAAGATACTGATGTGGCTAATGAGACTACAAAGGCTAACAGTGCAATTGTCCATGGAGGATATGATGCCAAAGAGGGTTCTCTTATGGCTAAGCTAAATGTCTTAGGTAACTCCCTATATGAAAATCTATGCAGTGAGCTTTCTGTTCCTTTCAAACGTAATGGATCCCTTGTTTTAGCCTTTAATGATGAAGATATTGAACATCTTAATGTCCTTTATAACAGAGGTATTATAAATAGAGTCCCTGGATTAGAGATTATTGACCAAAATAGATTGAGAGAGATTGAACCCAACGTTGATGAAAAGGCGATTGCTGCTCTATATTGTTCCTCTGCAGGGATAGTTTCACCTTGGGAATTAGCTGAAGCTCTTATGGATAATGCTGTTGAAAATGGTGTGGATCTTTTTCTAAATACTGAGGTTAAAAATATTGAGAAGAGTGATGATATTTTCCATGTGCATACAACCACTGGAATTTTCCACGGAAAATATGTATTTAATTGTTCAGGGGTTCACGCCGATATCATTCATAAAATGATTGCACCTGAATCATTTAAAATACTTCCAAGAAAAGGTGAATACTTTGTTTTAGATAAAAATCAGGGAAAGAGAGTCAATCAAACTGTTTTTCAATGCCCATCTAAACTTGGAAAGGGTATCCTTGTAACTCCAACTGTTCATGGTAACCTACTTGTTGGACCTGATGCCCAAGATATCAACAATAGATATGATGTTTCAACTGCCACTGATAGACTTGACTATATTAAATTTAAAGGTAGTCACTCTATAAAAGGGATAAACTTTAGAGAGAATATCAGAACATTTGCTGGAATTAGAGCAGAATCTGATAGGGGTGATTTCATTGTTGAAGAATCATCTGTTAAAGGATTCTTTGATATAGCTGGAATAAAATCCCCTGGGTTATCAGCAGCTCCAGCTATAACTTTAGCTGCTCTTGATCTTTTAAAAGTAAGTGGTGCTCACCTTATAAAAAAAGAGGAGTTTATAGCTCCTAGAAAACACACTCTTTTTATGCAACTTTCCCCAGAGGAAAAAGCTCAAAAAATTAAAGAGGACAATAGATTTGGAAGAGTCATCTGTAGATGTGAGATGATTACAGAGGGAGAGATTGTAGAAGCTATACATAGACCTGTTAAAGCCACAACCATGGACGCTGTTAAAAGAAGATGTAGACCAGGTTCAGGAAGATGTCAAGGTGGATTCTGTGGCCCTAGAGTTCAGGAGATTATAGCTAGAGAGTTGAATGAGGATATTAAAGACGTGATCTTAGATAAAGCTAATTCTTATATTCTAATAGAGGAGTTGAAAAAATAATGAGATATGATATTGTTGTTATAGGTGGAGGTCCTGCTGGCCTTGCTGCTGCTAAATCAGCTTATGAAAATGGTGCTAAAAATATAGTTATTTTAGAAAGAGATAAGGAACTTGGTGGAATCTTACAACAGTGTATCCATAATGGTTTTGGTCTTCATAGATTTAAAGAGGAGTTAACTGGACCTGAATATGCTCAAAAATATATTGAGTTTGTCAAACAATATCCCATTGATATAAAACTTGAAACTATGGTTTTAAACATCTCTAATGATAGGGTTGTATCTATGATAAATCCCACAGATGGATATCAGGAGATTGAAGCTGGTTCTATTATTTTAGCTATGGGATGTAGAGAGAGAACTAGGGGAGCTATCGCTATCCCTGGAGAAAGACCCTCTGGAATATTTACAGCTGGAGCTGCTCAAAGATATATCAATATGGAAGGGTATATGGTGGGAAAAAAAGCTTTGATTCTTGGAAGTGGAGATATTGGGCTTATTATGGCAAGACGTTTGACTTTAGAGGGTGCGAAAGTTGAAGCTGTAGTTGAATTGATGCCATTCTCTGGTGGCTTAAATAGAAATATTGTTCAGTGCCTTGATGATTTTGGAATTCCATTACTTCTTTCCCACACAGTGATAGATATCAAAGGAAAGGATAGACTTGAAAAGGTGGTTGTGGCCAAGGTTGATGAAAATAGAAAACCTATCCCAGGAACTGAAATTGAGTATGAGTGTGACACTCTTCTACTATCAGTTGGACTTATTCCTGAAAATGATCTCTCTAAAGAGGCTGGAGTTATTTTAGATAACAGAACTAATGGCCCTATTGTTAACAACTCTATGGAAACTAGTATCCCTGGTGTATTTGCTTGTGGAAATGTCGTTCATGTACATGACCTTGTAGATTTTGTTAGTGAAGAGGGAGAAAGAGCTGGTAAATTTGCAGCTTGCTATATTGCTGAGGAAAATTGTAAGTTAGAAAACGTATCCAATATAAAAAATGGTAATGGTATTGTCTACACTGTGCCTCAAGTTATCAACTTGGATAAATTACAAGATAGATTGGAAATTTTTATGAGAGTAAACAATATCTATAAAGATAAAAAAATTGTTGTTCGAGAGGGTGATAATATTATCGCTAGTTTTAAAAGGGTACATCTAGCTCCAGGGGAGATGGAAAAAATTCTACTTCCTGAGGTATTATTAAAAAGAATTTCTAAAGATATTGTTATTGAGCTACAGGAGGTATAGTAATGAAAGAGATGATATGTATTTTATGTCCTATGGGATGCCACTTAAATATTGATATTGAAAACGATTATAAAGTCTCAGGTAATTCCTGCCCAAAAGGTGCAGTTTATGGTAAAGAGGAACTTATAGCCCCAAAAAGAGTAGTCACTTCTATTGTTAGAGTAGTGGGAGGAATACATCATATGGTTCCTGTGAAAACAGATAAACCTATTCCTAAAGAGTTAATTTTTCAATGTATGGAGCTTTTAAAAGATGTTAAAATTCAATCTCCCCAAAAGATTGGAACTATTGTCTTAAACAATATTTTAGGTACTGATGCTAATATTGTTTTAACTAGAGATATCTAGACTTGAATTTTGTATCTTTTTTGTTATAATAACTTTGGAGGTACGAAATGATACTTAATGAAAACGAGGTTATAAATAGCCTATTAAATAAAAATCTAAAAATAATTCAAAGAACTGATTATTTTAACTTTTCTTTGGATTCCCTTTTAATTTCTAACTTTATCTCTCTAACAAGAGGTGCAAATAAAATATTGGATTTAGGAACAGGAAATGGAGCTATTCCCCTTTTTCTTTCCCAGAGAACTAGAGCTAAAATTACTGGTATTGAAATTCAAGAAATCTCTGCAAACTTAGCTCAAAGAAATATAGAGTTAAACAGTTTACAAAATCAGATTAAAATCATTCATGATGATATGAAAAATTGGAAAGAACACTTTGAAAGTGGGTCTCAAGATGTGGTTATAACCAATCCTCCTTTTTTTAAATTCCATGGAAATGAAAATCAGTTAAATAATTTGGATCAACTCACTTTGGCTCGTCATGAGATAACCATTGATTTAGATCAGCTTATTGAGATCTCCTCCAAACTTTTAAAAGATAGAGGATACTTTGCAATGGTTCATAGACCAGATAGATTTTTAGAGATTGTTGATGCTATGAGAAAGTATGGTATAGCTCCTAAAAAAGTGCAATTTTGTCATTCAAAAATTGATAAGCCAGCTAAAATACTTTTAATTGAAGGAATCAGAAATGGAAAGGACTCTTTGACTATTCTTCCACCTTTTATCTCCCATGATAGCACTGGTAAATATTCCAAAGATGTATTGGATCTTTTTCAAGATTTAGATATAGAAAAAGACTAGAAACACAGATGTTTCTAGTCTTTTCTATTTTTAAGATACTCCATTAGTTCTCTTTTTAATTTCACAGACTCTCTTGGATTTCCCTTTGCTGAAATCGCAATTTGATATTCATTATTGTCTATATGGGCTGTAAATCTAGCTGACATATATGTCTTTGAAGTAATATTATTCACCAGTATGTTGCTATCTTCACAGAGGTCAACTATCATTTCATTTAATTTTTCATCATCAGTTGCTGCCACCACTAAAAATTTATCCTTTATATCTTCAGCTTTAAAACCTCTTTTTTCAATATCCACATCTTGATCTAAAATTTCAGGAAGTATAGAGGGAGCTATAACTATAACTCTAGCTCCATACTCAACAAGAGTTCTCACCTTTCTTGCAGCTATATTTCCCCCACCTACTACTAGGCAGTTTTTATTAGTCAAATCTATAAAAAGTGGAAAAAAAGATTTTTTACTTTCCATTAAATTCACCAATTTTTTTAAATGCTAACTCCATAACCTCTAATGTTTTATCTAAATCCTCTTTGCTGTGTGCCATAGATACAAAATGAGCCTCATATTTAGATGGTGGAGCTACAACTCCATTGTCTAATAGTGTATTAAAATATATTGAATAATGAGTTGTGTTAGAGTTTATAACATGCTCTAAATCTGTTATTTCATCTAAATCACTAAAGAATATTGTAAATAGAGATCCCAATCTATTTATAGTTATTGGTACTCCATATTTTTTAGCTATTTTTTCAATAGAATCAGTCATATATATAACTTTTTCCTCTAACTCCTTATAAAGAGTATCCCTATTCTCCAATAGATGACTCACCATTTCAAATCCAGCTCTAACAGCAACTGGATTTCCAGATAGAGTTCCAGCATGATACACTCTTCCCACAGGGGCTATCATATCCATAATCTCTTTCTTTCCACCAAAAGCACCAACTGGATATCCTCCACCTATTATCTTCCCTAAAGTTGTTATATCTGGAGTTATACCATAGTACTCTTGAGCTCCTCCTAAGGCCACTCTAAATCCTGATATTACCTCATCAAATATCAGTAGTGTTCCTGTTTTATCACAGATATCTCTCATCTCTTGTAAAAACTCTTTTGAGCTATTTATAAGTCCCATATTTGCAGGTACAGGCTCCATTATTAAACATGCTACCTCTTTTGTTTCTAAAATCTCTCTAACCTTTTCGCTATTACCAAAAGGAGCAACTAAGGTATCCTTTAATACACCCTCTGTTATCCCATTACTATCTTGATATCCATCTGTTAAAAGTCCTGATCCAGAGCTAACTAATAAAGAGTCTGAGTGTCCGTGATAGCAACCTTCAAATTTTAATATTTTATTTCTATTTGTAAATGCTCTTGCAACTCTAACTGCTGCCATAGTCGCTTCTGTTCCTGAAGTTGTAAATCTAATCATATCCATAGATGGATAACATTTACAAACTAATTCAGCCAGTTCAACTTCCATCTTAGTTGGTAATCCAAAAGAACTTCCCAACTCTATAGCTTCTCGAACACCTTTTAAAACTCTTTCATTATTATGACCTAAAATCAACGGTCCCCATGAGCAGATGTAGTCTATATATTCATTTCCATCCTCATCATATATTTTTGATCCTTTTCCTCTGTTCACAAAGATTGGATATGTTTTATCCACTGATTTAAACGCTCTAACAGGACTATTTACTCCTCCTGGTATAATTTTTACAGCTTTTTTATATATTTCTTCTGAATTGCTATATCTCACTTAATTTGCACCTCTTTTTAACCATTTTGCTATATCTTTAGCATGATAAGTTATTATTATATCCGCTCCCGCTCTTCTCATAGCATACATATTTTCCATCACTATTTTTTTCTCATCTATCCAACCATTTTCAGCTGCTGCTTTTACCATTGAGTATTCACCGCTCACATTATAGATGGCAACTGGATTTGATATGGAGTCAGCCACCCCTTTTACCACATCTAAATATGGCATTCCAGGTTTTACCATTATTATATCTGCTCCCTCTAAAATATCATTTTCAACCTCTATTAAGTAGTCTTTTGAATTTCTAAAATCCATCTGATATGTCTTTCTATCTCCAAATGCTGGTGCAGAGTCAGCTGCATCTCTAAAAGGTCCATAGTAAGCTGAGGCATACTTTACGCTATAAGCCATAATCGGTAAGTTTACATACCCATTTTCATCTAAAATATCTCTTATAGCTTTTATTCTTCCATCCATCATATCTGATGGGGCTACCATATCTGCTCCCGCTTTAACATGGGAAAGTGCCACTTTTTGTAAAAGTTTTAAAGTTTCATCATTTAACAGCTCTTCACCTTTTAAAACTCCACAATGTCCATGAGATGTATACTCACATAGACATACATCTGTAACCACTAAAAACTCTGGGAATCTATTTTTTATAAATCTTATAGCCTCTTGAACTATTCCTTTATCATTGTATGCTTCACTTCCTACAGGATCTTTCTTTTGAGGAATTCCAAATAGAAGCAGTGACTTTATTCCTAACTCCTTTAACTCCTTTAACTCCTCTTCCAATCTATCTATTGATATTCTATACTGACCTTTCATAGATGGAATCTCAACCTTTATATTCTCTCCCTCCTCTATGAATAGTGGGTATATAAGGTTATCTAAAGTAAAATCTATATTTTTCACTAAATCTCTCATAACTTGAGAACCTCTTAGTCTTCTTGTTCTATTAAACATACTACTCCTCTCCTATAACTTCTATCACTCCATCAACATCAAAAACTTTTGCTTCTAAGGCCACACTATATCCCAACTCATTTAAAGTTTTTGTGGTAACTGGTCCTATTGATACGATTTTTTTATTCTCTACCATTTTTAAATCGCCCTCTATACTCTCATTAAACGCTTCAACTGTAGATGAGCTTAAAAAAGTTATATACTCCACATCAGCCAAAGCCTTTGCCACTTCATCTTTAGGGTATATATGCTTTCCAGTTTTATATACTACTAATTTTTCAAACTTTCTATTATACTCTTCACTCCATTTTTCACACTTAGCTGGAGATATATCTGAAGTTATAAATAACACTTTATCATTTTCCTTTGTGTAGTTTACAACCTCTTTAGCTAACTCTGTTCCCATATATTTTTCAGGAATAAAATCTGGAACTATCTTATACTCTCTCAATAACTGATCTGTTTTAGCTCCTACAACCCCTATTTTTAAGTGTCCTAACGATCTTATATCACCTATATTTTCCATAAAATACTTCACACCATTTGGAGAATTAAATAATAAGGCACTGTACTCTTTTAAATCCTTCTCATTGAAATTATAAGCACTCTCTATCTGTATAAAAGGTAACTCTCTCACAGTGGCACCCTTCACTCTCAGTTTTTCACTAAACTCCTGAGATTGATTGATATCTCTTGTCACTAACACTTTTTTTCCTGAAAGCGGTTGATTTTCAAACCACTTAAAGCTCTCTCTCATATTTACAACTTCGCCGATTATAGTTATAGCTGGTGGAACTACTCCCTCATTTTTAGCTCTCTCAACTATATCCTCTAAAGTTCCAACTGTCACTCTTTGATTTTCACTTGTTCCCTTTTCAATTATTGCTACTGGAGTTTTAGGATTTTTACCATTTTTTATTAAATCACCTGTTATTAAATCTAAATTTTTAATTCCCATTAAAAATACTAAAGTTCCATCTAATTTAGCTATTGTAGAAAAATCGTGCCACTCTCCATTTTCCATTGTGTGCCCTGTAAATACATGGAATGACCTAGCCAACCCTCTATGAGTCACTGGAATCCCTGCATATTCTGGAACTGCTATTGAAGAGCTTATCCCTGGGACAATTTCAAAAGGAATAGAATATTTTACTATCTCCTCTATCTCCTCTCCACCTCTTCCAAAAACAAATGGGTCTCCACCTTTTACTCTCGCTACAATTTTTCCCTCTAAAGCTTTTTTAGCCAGCGTTTTATTTATCTCATCTTGTATAACTCCACCCTCAGTATTACCCTTACCTAAATATATCATCTCTGCATCATCTTTAGCTAATTTTAATACTTTTGGATCTATCAATCTATCATATACTACACAATCAGCTTCCTCTATACATCTTTTACCTTTTAATGTTAAAAGATCAATGTTCCCGCAGCCTGCTCCGATTATATAAACTTTCCCCATCTTATTATTAACCATTTATTTTCTCCCTTATTTTTGCAGCTAATTTGTGAGCTATCTCTTTTCCTAACTTTTCATCCTCTAATACTTCAGCCTTATACATAATATCATTTTGACAATACACTCCTCTTAAAAAGATTTTCCCATCAAATCTTTCTCCTGTACATCCCATTGGAGTATGGCAGCCACCATCAAATATTCTTGAAAACTCTCTTTCAATCTCAACAATTTTTTCTATCTCTGGATTATGTATAGATTTTAAAATATTTTTTATATACTCATCATTCTCTCTACACTGAATATGTAATGCTCCTTGAGCTGGAGCTGGCATCATTAAGTCATAGTCTAACTCCTCAGTTATTCTATCTCTTAATCCCACTCTTTTTAATCCTGCTGCAGCTAAAAGAATTGCATCATACTGCCCCTCATCTAACTTTCTAAGTCTTGTATGAATATTTCCTCTAAGCTGTTTTATCTCTAAATCTGGTCTCAGTGCTTTTAGTCCCATAGTTCTTCTTAAAGAACTTGTTCCTACAACTGCTCCCTCTGGAAGTTCCAATAATTTTTTCCCACTAGCTGAAACAATAACATCTCTATTGTCCTCTCTGTCAGGAGTTGCTCCACATATTAATCCAGGAGGTGAAACTACAGGCATATCTTTCATTGAATGAACTGCTAAATCGATCTCTCCCTCCAATAATTCATGCTCAATCTCTTTTGTGAAGAAACTTTTCAAAGATTTATCACTATTGTTCCAATTGCTTACTAAATCTTTATCGCCACTTGTCACTATCACTTTTATTTCAAATTTCAACTCAGGAAAGTTTTTTTCCAATCTCTTTTTAATCATCTCACTCTGAGCTAAAGCTAATATACTTCCTCTACTTCCAATTACGATTTTCTCTTTCATTACTATGCTATCCCCTCTTTGTATTCAAACCATTTTTTTAAGTTTACCATCTGTTCTCCAAGCATATATTCATACTTAGTCAATAGATTCTCTCTATTTTCTAAATTTTCATAGTATACACCCCAAACATCATCTATATTGTATAAATTTATATTTTTTAGTTCATTAAGTTCCTCTTCAATATCTCTAGGAACAGCTAAATCTAAGAATACATACTCTTTCTCTTTATCCAACAATGGAAGTATTTCATTCTTTTTTATAATTGCATGGGGAGCTGAAGTTGCCGATATTATAACATCACTCTTTGCTACCTCTTCCAATTTATTTTCAAAACTTATAACATTTGCATTATAAATGTTACTTACCTCAAGAGCTTTATGGTAACTTCTATTTGTTATTGTTAAGCTTTTATACTCCTCTTTTGTTATAAGCTCCATTATATCCCTTGCCAAATCTCCCACTCCAAGAATAAGAATTTTTTTATCCTTCAATTGAGATACCCTATTTTTTATAAATTTTAAGGAGATTGCCTCTAAAGACAAAGCATTATGGCATATTTTACTTTTATTTCTAAACTTTTTACCCAGTTCAATCGCTTTATTAAAAATTACGTTTATATTTGAACTAGAGATTTTATTTTCCATACTAGTTAACTGTGCCTTTTTAATCTGTGCTAAAATCTGATCCTCTCCCTTAATAACAGACTCAAAACCGCAGGTAACTCTAAATAGATAGTTCACTGCATCATGTCCCTGTTTTATAAAAATATCTTTTAACCCTATCTCTTTTTGAAAATCTGCCACCGAATAGTCTTTATCTAAATGCAAGTAGTACTCTACTCTTAAACAAGTTGATAAATTAACATAACCTACAACCTTTTTCTCTTTAAATAATCTTTCAACAACAGAAGTGGGGTCATTTTGTATAAAGTTTTCTCTTTGGCATAAATCTAAGTTTTTATGAGTTATTCCAAAAACGATAAAATGTTTAAAATACATCTAGATTCCTTCTCTCTATGATTTATTGATTACATATATGTATTATAATACTTTTTTTTAATAATTTTAAGCCTATTTTCGAAAAAATTATATTATTTTTGAATGATTCCTCTCTAAATCATCAAAAAATATTATAAACCACATATAAATAATATAAATGAAAGAGAGTGATTACACATCACCCTCCTAAATATTTGTATAAAAAGTTATTAGTAAATTTTTCAAATTTATAGAGCTTCTTCCCATATTTTTTAGTTCTAATAATTTTTCCAAATTTTTAGTTCTATTTCCTATAAGTGAGATTGTATAGCTTAAAATCTCTTTTATAAACTCTCTATCTGAAGTGTTAGAGATTATCTCATCCACAAAGTACAACTTATCAATCAATGTTAAGTAGTCCTTTGTATTTAAAAAATCTCTTATTGATTTGTAAACTTCAACTTTATGTTGAAACTCTCCTGTATCTACCCAGTTCTTTATGTTATGTCCCACTCTTTCAAAGGAACACCCCTCATTTAAATCAATTGTGGGATTATTTTTATACTCTTCAATCTCTTTGGATTTTCCTAAGAAAAATCTATACTCCTCCTGAGTTACTCCAATCTCCTTGGCATCCTCTTGAAGAATATTCAATAGAATAGATCTGGATTTTATAGTTGGCAAAACATTTAATCCAGTGGAAGTCAATATAAAAAAGCTTCCACTGTTTGGTTCCTCTATCATTTTTAAAAGTGCATTAGCCGATTCTTTTCTCAATTTTTCTACATCTCTTATTATATATATCTTTCTCTTCCCTTCATAAGAGTTTGTAGAATCTTTATAAGCTAGCTCTCTAATTTTTTCGATTTTTATCCCTGTTATATCATCTAATATCTCTAAATCTCCATGAGTTTCACTTTCAATTCTCACACAGCTTTCACATACGTCACAAAAATCATCTCTATAGTTATCGCAATTTAAACTTTTCGCAAAGGCCTTTGCGAACTTTTTCAAAAGCTCTCTATCCACTCCATGAAACAGATATGTTCCTGACTCTCTTTGAAAATTTAACTCCCTTTGTAAAAACTCTATCGCTTTTTTATTGGAGTTTAAATCTTTAAACATTATCTCTCTGCCTTTTCAATCTTTCTTAAAATAGATATTTGGTCAAGAGCCATTCCAGCACCTTTAACAACACTCTCTAGAGGTGAATCTGCCAATCTTACATTCAACGAAGTGTGCTTTGATATCAGTTCAGGGAAATTTCTAATTAAAGAACCTCCACCTGCCATAACTATTCCTCTATCTATTATATCAGCTGCTAACTCTGGTGGAGTTTTTTCTAAAACATCTTTTACACAAGTTACAATCTCCATTAAAGAGTCCATAATGGCCTCTCTTATCTCCTCTGATCCAACTGTGACAGACTTAGGTAATCCAGTTATTAAATCTCTTCCTTTTATTGTCATTGTTTCCTCTTCTGCTAAAGGAATAGCAGTTCCTATCTGCATCTTTATACTCTCAGCTGTTTTATCTCCAATCAACAAAGTATGTGTTTTTTTAATATATTTTATTATATCCATATCAAAGTTATTTCCAGCTGTTCTTATTGTTTTACTTACAACTGTTCCACCTAGTGATATTACAGCAACGTCTGTTGATCCACCACCAATATCTACTATCATGTTTCCTTCAGGAGCAGATATATCAATTCCTGATCCCAATGCCGCTGCTCTTGCTTCCTCTATCAAGTAAGCTTTTTTAGCCCCAGCTGAAAGAGTGGCTTCCAATACAGCTCTCTTCTCCACACCAGTAACATCTATTGGAACACAAATCATAACCTCTGGCATAAATAGTGAATATTTTCCAAATACCTTTTTTATAAAGTATTTTATCATTGCTTCAGTTATATCATAATCAGCTATAACTCCCTCACTTAAAGGTTTTACTGCCACTATTGAGTCTGGAGTTTTTCCCAACATATCCTTAGCTTCATTTCCAACAGCTAAAACTTTTCTACTCTCTCTTTCTACAGCTACAACAGATGGCTCATTTAGAATTATCTTCCCATGTTTTTTACTATATACCAACGTATTTGCCGTCCCTAAATCTATACCAATACTTCTACTAAATCCAGGTAGTTTCAATTTGAATCCCACTTACTATCACTCCTTAACCTAAGTTTTTTTCCACTATTTTATTTATTTCATCTAATTTTCCCTCTGTATAAAGCGCTCCAATTAAAGCTTCAAAAGCCGTCGCTTCCTTATATTCCATAACACTACACGATTTAGGAAAAGTTTTTATATTACTATTTTTAGCTCTATTTATCAATGTAAGTTTATCTTCATCTAGTTCATCAATTATATTTTTTAAATATCTGCTCTGAGCTTGTGCATTTACATGCTCCTTTACCAGCCTATTTAAATTTTTTATATTGTATCCCTTATTTATAAAATACGTTCTAATAGAAAGTTCCCAAACAGAATCACCTAAATATGCTAAAACTAATCCATTTGCTTCACGCACATCTAAATTGACCATGTTGTTTTTTCCTTTCCATCCTTTATTTTAATTCCCATCTCTAAAAGTCTATCTCTCACTTTATCTGAAAATGCCCAGTCCTTATTATCTCTAGCTTCTCTTCTTAATTCAAGTAAAAACTCTATTAACTCTGTTGTCATATCTCCCACTTGAACCTCAATCTTTAATAGAACTCCAAGTACCTCTTCCATAACAACTCTTATATATTCAATGCTCTCCTCTAAAACTTCAAATCCACTCTTTGAAATTTTTTCCTCTTCAGTTGCCTTATTTAACTCTTTTACTAGTTCAAAGATAGCTCCTATTCCACCAGCTGTATTAAAATCCTCATCCATACATCTAATAAACTTGTCTTTTGAGCTCTCTAAAACCTCTTTTAGTACAACTAAATCAGATCCACCATCCACTGGCTTAGAAGTTAATCTCTCTTTTCCTCTAGCTACAGCATTTTCTATTCTTTCTAGTCCAGCTTTACTCTGAATCAACTCATTATCAGAGAAATCTATTGGCTTTCTATAGTGAGAACTCAATATAAAGAATCTCACTACTCTTCCCTCAAATTGCTCTAATACCTCTCTTAAAAGGAAGAAGTTACCCAATGATTTAGACATCTTTTCCCCTTTTACATTTATGTATCCATTGTGTATCCAATATCTTGCAAAATCTCCACCAGTTCCACATTTTGATTGAGCAATTTCATTTTCATGATGTGGGAATATTAAGTCCTGACCTCCACCATGTATATCAAATGTCGCTCCTAAATATTTATTTGACATTGCTGAACACTCAATATGCCACCCTGGTCTTCCCTTTCCCCAAGGAGAGTTCCAATATGGTTCTCCGTCCTTAGCCTTTTTCCAAAGAGCAAAGTCCAGTGGATCTCTTTTTATCTCTGAAACATCTATTCTAGCTCCACTTTTTAAGTCGTCAACACTTTGACCCGATAGCTCTCCATACTCCTGTTTGTAGCTATTTACATCAAAATATACATCCCCTTGTGATTCATACGCATAACCTTTTTCTATAAGAGTTTTTATGATTTTTATCATTTCACCAATATGCTCTGTTGCTTTTGGTCTTATCATTCCCTCCTCTTTTAGATTTACTTTTGCAGTATCTTCAAAATAGGCATCTATATATTTTTTTGCTATATCTTGTAGAGTAACGCCCTCTTCATTGGCCTTTTTTATCATTTTGTCATCAACATCTGTGAAGTTTTGAACATACTTAACTTTATATCCTCTAAATTCAAAGTATCTTCTTACAGTATCAAAAAATATAGCTGGTCTTGCATTTCCTATATGTATATAGTTATAAACTGTAGGTCCACACACATACATTGAAACCTCTCCCTCTTTTAGAGGTTTAAATATTTCTAACTCACTTTTTAGTGTATTGTATATTTTTATCATTTTATGTCCTCCTATTTAACTGCATTTAATAGATTAAGTGCTGTTTGCTCATTTAAAATTGTACTTATTCTCAATCTATCCTCTTCTGCTATTCCTTTTAATTCTGCTTTCCCAATCACTTTACCTTTTATTTTAACATCTATATCTCCTGATATAAACTGTTTTTCCTCTATTTTTACATTTGTTAAACTATCCTTTGGTAAAGTATCTGTTTTTGTACTATCTTTTGGAGCATTTATATAAACATTTGAAGAAACTCCCTCTATAAAACTATTTCTAAAAAAGTAATTCAAGAAAAATAAAAATGATCTCAACTCAGTGTCTCTTGTACTTCTTAAATAAAGTTTATTTCTCTCTATAACTCTCTCTCCAGCCAGTCCATCTTGAGATATTCCATTGAAACTTTTTATAATATCGTTTTTTCCACCTATATTGGCAGCTAATATTACCTGCTCCTTTTTATTCACATCTCCTGTTAATACAAGTTCATCAAAACCACCTAAAGGATTTTTCCCAAGATTTAATATCAGCATTCCAAGGTTATTTCCTCTTTCTCTATCCAATATTTTTAAAAGATTTTGATTAAAATATTTTTCATTTTTCAAAATTCTCTCAATATCTTTCTCTTTTTTTCCTATTAAAAAATTCCCTTTTTCTATTTTTAAATATATCTTTTCACCATTTAAATATTTTTTTCTATACTCCTCTTTTAAAACATAGAAATCATTTACCTTATCAAAGTATGTCTCAACTTTTAAAGTTATAAGTGGATAGATATATCCAAAATCAACTATTCCTACACAGGCTTTTCTATCAGATATAAAACTACTATCAGAAACCATATAAAGACCTCTGACATAGCCCAAAGCTTTTTTTACTTTATCATCAATATTAAAATTAGCATTATTCAAAAGATTTATTACATTATCAAAATCTTTATGATCTATCTCTTCATTTACATATGCCACATTTATTCTATCACTTAAATAAACTCTAGGGTTCTCCTTACTCGCATAAAACACACCAGCGACAATACCAAAACCACAAAAGATTCCTAAAGCTATTTTCAAAGTTTTTTTCATCGGTACTCCTTTTAATAAATTTATCTACTTTTTTTTATTCTTCTTAACTCATTTAGTACTAAATCTATTTTTTCATTTTTACATGACCCCGATGCAAATCTAACCTTTACTATCTCTTTTTTATCAATTGAGACCTCTTGCCCATCCTCTTCAAACTGTTTCAATTTTTTTAACACATCTCCAGAAGGACTAATTGCAAAACTACCACCCCAGAAGTTTACTCCATCCTCTACCCCAACTCTATTTACTACCACAGTGAAACATCCATTACTGATAGCTGTTGTTCTACAAATACTTTCCCATACACTCTCTATCTCTAACCCTTTATCTGTAAGTCTAGTAGGACTATTCGCTATTATAAAAATCGTATGTGCTCCATCCTGTCCCAAAATATACGGATTACTCTGATGGAAAATATCTTCACAAATTAACATTCCCACTCTACCAAACTTAGTGTCAAAAGCTCTAACACTATCTCCCTCTTTAAAGTATCTTCCCTCATCAAAAAGACCATATGTTGGTAGATATATCTTTCTATGTCTATGTTTTATCTCTCCATCCTCTAAATAGAAAGCTGTATTATAATGATATAAATCTTCGCCTAATTCCACTGCCCCAAAAATTATTGAGATTTTTTTTGATAGTTCTAATAGTATCTCTGGCACCTTATCTATTGCCACATCATATACCATCTCTTCCAAAAGATATCCCGTCAAAGAAAGTTCTGGAAATACTACTATCTCTGTTCCTTTCCCAATTTGCTCTTCAACAATCTCAACTATTTTTTTTAAATTTTTTTCTGTATCTCCCAATATAGGCTTCATCTGAGCTAAAAAAACATTCATTTCTCTCTCCTTCTTAAAATTAAAGAAATTTTAAATCCTCAACAGTTGTAATTTTTAAGTTATCATAGTCCCCTATTATAACTTTGATTCGTCCACCTATTCTTTCAACTAAAGATGAGTCATCCGTTCCTAAGAATTTATCCTCTCTAGCTTTTCTATAGGCTTCTTTCAATATTTTTCCTCTAAATATCTGTGGCGTATGAATGGCTATATACTCATCTCGTCTTGGAGTTTCTATAACTTCTCCATTGGAATTAACTCTTTTTATCGTATCTTTCAATGGAACTCCCACTACAGCTCCGTCAATATCTAAATCCCTCTCCAATATCTCCAAGGCCTGTGAAAAATACTTCTCCTTCAAAAAAGGTCTAACTCCATCCTGTACTGCTATTATACTATTATCTTGACAATATTCCAACGCATTTTCAATAGAATATTGTCTTTCCTTTCCACCTGCAACAACTCTAGTCACTTTTTGAATCTGATACTCTTTGCAAAATTTCTTAACTAACTCTATTGATTCTAGTCCCGTAACAACAATAATACTTTCAATTATAGAACTCTTTTCAGCAACTTCCAAAACTTTTAGAAATAGAGGTTTCCCCTCTATCTCTAAAAATTGTTTTGGATATCCAAGATTCATCCTCTTTCCAACTCCTGCAGCAGCCACTATCAAGGTTATTTTAGAGTCACCACTGTACATCCAATTCCTCCCTCATTATGACCACCTGTTCTGTAATCTTTTACATATCTTGAAGTTTTTAAAAAGTCCATTACTCCTGTTCTAAGAGCTCCTGTTCCTTTTCCATGAATTACATAGATCTCTGTATATCCATTCATAAGAGCTCTATCCATATAAGTTTCTAACTCATATATCGCCTCATCAACAAGTTTCCCTCTTAAATCAACTTCATTTTTAACTCTTGTTTTAGCGTGAGCATTTATAGGTCTATACTCCTTTTTCTTAGGTTCTACAACTGTTTTTACATCATCCATAGAAACTTCAAGTTTCAATATTCCAGCTTGAATATTAAGAGTCTCTTTATTTAGGTTTATCTTATTTACAATAGAATATTGATTTAAGCTATTTACAAACACTCTATCTCCAACTTTATAGTCTATCTTTCTAGCTACTTTTGGTTTGACCTCAACATTTTCACTCTTCTCTTCTTGTAGGGATGTTCTAAGCATATTCAGTTTTTTCTGAACCTCTTTCAACTCCTCTTTAGTCTTATCCTCTTTTTGAATCTTATTAACTAGAGCAGCTGCCTTATTTTGCATATCTCTCATCATCAATTCAGCTTTTTCATAGGCTTCCTTCAATATTTGATTTTTCTCTTTTTCTAAAACTCTCAATTTTTCTTCATATTCATCTTTATCTTTTTGAGCCTGTGTTTTTAAGGCTTCAACTTCAGCTTGCATACTCTCTAACTCTAAAGATTTATCCTTTATATTGGATATCATTTTCTCAACTTTTTTATCTTCATCACTTATATAACTCTTAGCTCTTTCAATTATTACTTCAGAAACTCCCAATCTTTTAGCTATTGTCAAGGCATTACTCTCTCCAGGAACTCCTATTAACAATCTATATGTTGGTGACAGTGTCTCTACATTAAACTCCATTGATGCAGTCTCTATATCAACTTCGTTATATCCATAAGCTTTTACCTCACTGTAGTGAGTTGTTATTAGAGATTTACATCTCTTATCTTTTAAATAGTCAATTACAGCCATTGCAAAAGCTGATCCCTCCATAGGGTCAGTTCCAGATCCAAGCTCATCCAGTAGTACCAGTGAGGCCTTTGTAACTGAGTTTAATATCTCCTGTATATTTTTTAAATGAGCTGAAAATGATGATAGTGACTGTTCTATACTCTGCTCATCACCGATATCTGCAAATACTCCACTGAAAAATCCAATACTTGTCTTTTCATCCGCTGGGATTGGAACTCCAGCTAAAGTCATTAAAGTTAACAATCCCGCCGTTTTTAGTGCTACTGTTTTTCCTCCAGTATTTGGTCCTGTTATAAGTAGTGTATTGTAGTCTCTTCCTATTTCAAAAGTTAAAGGAACCACTATATTCTCATCTATAAATGGGTGTCTAGCTTTTACTAAGGATAGCATCTCCTTATTATTTATCTCAGGGATTGAACATTTTTTTTCTATACCAAATTGAGATTTTCCATTTAATATATCCAGATACATTATTGTATTACCAATCTCATTTATTATAGGAGTATTAAGTCTAACTTGGTCAGTCAATCTTAGAAGTATCTTTCTGATCTCCTCTCTTTCCCTAACTTCAAGCTCTCTCATCTTATTGTTTAAAGATACAATAGATATTGGTTCTATAAACACAGTTGATCCACTTGATGATCTATCGTGCTCTATACCCTTAATAAGACCTTTAAAATCTGTTTTAACAGGTATTACACTTCTTCCATCTCTTGTTGTTATAATTTTCTCTTGAATAGCCTTAGAATAATTTGCATTTGAGAAAATCTCTTCAAATTTTCTTTTTATATTTGCAACCATATTTTTCTTCTGAAATCTTAACTCTCTCAAATCAATAGATGCATCATCTTTTATATTTTTATCTGGATCTATCGCTTTATTTATTAAATCCTCAAAATTCTTAAGAGTTGGTACATTTATAAATTTACCTCTTAAATCTTTGTACTTTTCTAATGTTTCCAATCTCCCTTTGAAAATTCTAAAAATTCTAAGATTGATATTTAAAGCCCATAGATCCTCTGGCTCTAAATACATTCCAACAAGTTGAGATTTTCTAGTTATATTTACAATATCTCTCATTCCAGCTGGTTCAAATCCACCATCAAACTTTAAAAAATCCATAAAGTCCTTCACTATATCCAACTCTTTTCTAAGAGAGTTTATATCTTTAAAGGGCTCTAACTCCAATATTTTTTCTTGGTTTTCTTCAATTGTCATATAATGAGATAGCTCTTCTCTCAACTTATTAAACTCTAGTACTTTATAACTATGAATATTCATATTTCATATCACCTTTTCCATATGTATTTTACCTAATTATTATAACATATTTAATGTTTTTTATGAACTATTCCAAATAATTTAAAAAATACCTTGATATTTTCTTACAGTAATGGTATAATAATTTGCATGTTTATAACGAAAGCGAGGTGTAATAGAATGCAAAGATGTGAAATTACTGGAAAAGGAATTACTTTCGGAAATCAGATTTCTCACTCTCACAGAGTAACAGGAAGAGTTTGGAAACCTAACTTACAAACAACTAAGATTGTTATCAACGGTGTTGCTGTTAAAGTTAAAGTTTGTACAAAAACTTTAAAAACTTTAAAGAGTGCTAACGAGGTTGAAGTTATGCAAATTCTTAAAGCTAATGCTAATACTTTAAGTGCTAGACTTAGAAAAGTATTAAGCAAATAATGCTTATAAAAAAAGACAGCTTTAAATAAAAAAGCCTGTCTTTTTTTTATTTTTGTAACTATTTGTTTTATAACATAAACTATTGAGTATAGAAAAAGGGGTTGAAGATAGATATCTTCAACCCCATTATTTTTACTTCTCTACTCTTGTGTATGGAATAAGAGCGATGTTTCTAGCTCTCTTAACAGCTTTAGCTATCTTTCTTTGTAACTTAGCGTTAGCTCCTGTTACTCTAGAAGGATTGATTCTTCCTTTATCAGAAACGAATCTCTTTAATAAATCAACATTTTTGTAATCGATTTCTTCAGCTTTAACTCTTAATTTAGCTCTTCTTCTTCTGAATTCTGCCATTCTAATAACCTCCTTATTTGAGAATAAACGTTTTCTTTAGTTTTAATTAGTCGTTCTTAACTACGATGTATCTCATAACTTCTTCAGTTATGTTAAGCTTTGACTCAACCTCAGTTAACTTAGTACCGTCCATCTCTAAAGTAGTTAGTACGTAGAATCCTGTCTTCTTCTTATCGATTGGATAAGCAAGCTTTCTCTCTCCCCACTTCTCAGATTTAAGAACAGTTGCTCCAGCTACAGTTAAAATGTTGTTAACTTTAGCGATTACAGCTTCTCTTCCCTCTTCTAATATAGTTGGGTTGATGATGAACATTAATTCATACTTCTTCATGTTATTACCTCCTCCCTATGGTTTTAGCCCAAAATACACAATGATCTTGAGCAGGGCATTATTAATTCTAACATAGAATCAATAATTTTACAAGTCTTTTTTTGTTAGTCTCTTCTATTAGCTCTGATCCAAGGTGGAAGATCTAACTCATCTCTCACTTCAGCTGTTTCCTCAACTTTTGGAGTCTCTGCTTTTTTCTCTACATTGATAAATGATTCTGTTTTCTCCTGTTCATCACCAAAACTATTAGCGATTATTGTAACTTGAATCTTATCTCCATATGATTCATCAGCAGTGATACCAAACATTATATCCTCAGCTGTTTTTCCCGCAGCTTCTTTAACTATATTAGCTATTGCTTGCGCTTCCATAAGCCCTAAGTTCGACGATCCAGCTATATTGATTAAAACTTTACTCGCTCCCATAATTGATTTCTCTAAAAGAGGTGATGATAGAGCTTTTTCTGTAGCTTTTGCAACTCTGTTCTCTCCCTCTCCCTCTCCAAATCCTAAAACAGCAACTCCTGAGTTTTGCATAGTCGCTTTAATGTCAGCGAAGTCCAAGTTTATAAGTCCTCTACCTATCATTAGGTCAGCGATTCCTTTGATACCTATTTTTAAGATATTGTTAGCTTCTTTAAAAGCGTTTTGAAGAGTTATTGTTTTCTCTGGTAGTTCAAATAGTTTATCATTAGGTATGATTACCAATGAATCCACATGCTTCTCTAAGTTCGATAATCCTAAATCAGCATTATTTTTTCTCTTTCTTCCTTCAAAAGAGAATGGTCTTGTTACTATACCTATTGTTAATACTCCCATCTCCTTAGCTATTTTAGCTATAACTGGTGCAGAACCTGTCCCTGTTCCTCCACCCATTCCAGCTGTTATAAATAGCATATCTGTTTCTTCCAATAGATTTCTTAATTTTTCTACATCCTCTTCAGCTGCTTGCTTTCCAACTTCTGGGTCAGCTCCAGCTCCCAGACCTCTTGTTAATTTCTCTCCCAATTGAACTCTTATATCCGCTAAAGAGTTGTTTAAATCCTGGGCATCCGTATTTGCCGCAATATATTCTACACCTGTTACCCCAGCTGAAATCATGTCATTTATTGCATTTCCTCCAGCTCCTCCAGCTCCGATTACTTTTATCTTTACTTCACACTCGTTATTAAACATTTTCATACAGCTCCTTATTATATAAAGTTAGAAATCCATTTTTTTATTTTGTTTAAAGCTCCATCTGTAACTACTTCCTCTTCATACTCCTCTTCATAGTCCTCTTGTCTAAAGATTGTCTCATTGATAGGAAGTTCCGTAAAGACCTCTTCCTCTTTTTCCATAGCTACAAACTCATCTTTTAAACTGTCACTTTTTACTTCGTTTCTCTTTTGAAATTCCGCTTCTAATTTTGTCAGTAAAATACCAATTACTGTTGACATAGAGGGATTTACATTTTCTAGTCCTCTCAATGGGAATGGGTTAACCTTTCTAACAGCACACTCCATTTTGCTTCCCACTTTACTGAAAATCTCATCTATTGCAACAGCACCTCCAGTAAAGGCCAATCCTTTTCCTAAATAACCATTAAATCCTGATTCCTCTATAGTTTTAGAGATAAAATTAATCAAGTCACCTGTTCTAGCATCTATAATCTCTTTGATCTCATCTAAGCTATATTCGCCATTCTCTGTCTTTATTAGCCCATTTGAATACTGTTTGCTTCTCAATTTCTCAAGAATCTCTTTAGCCTCTTTTTTTGGTATTTTTAAAAGATAACTTATATCATTTACAAAATGCATTCCACCTATTGATAAAGATTTTGTATAAATTATTTTATCATTTTTATAGATAGCTATGTCTGTAACTCCCTCTCCTATATCGATTAGAGCTACTCCCATCTGTCTATCTTCATACTCTAGTGTTGACTTTGCAGATGATGAAGCATTTAAAAATATATCTTCAATCTCCAATCCAGCACTATTTACAACTTCCACAATTGGATCTAACTGATCTTTTTTTATTGTTATCAGATGCACATCCCCTTGAATACTTTTTCCAATTTGCCCAATTGGATTTTTTAGTATTCCTGAGCTATTAACTCTAACGTTATATGCCTCTTGCTCTATAACAATCTCATCGTCTTTTAATATATTACTTTTTACTAATTCAACTAAGTTGTACATATCCTGAGCTGTAATCTCTTTTTCATTGAATTCGATACAACCATGGTCAGTTTTTGACACAATTCTATCACTACTAACTCCCAAAGATACCGCTTCAAACTCTCTGCCATTTCTTTGTTCTAACTCTTTTAATCCCTTAGCTATACTTGCACTTAAAAGTTCTGAATCCTCCACTACCGATCTCTTTATGCCTTCACTTGGCACCTCTAAGTAATCTAGTACTCTTAACTTTAATCCCTCTGTACTAAGTTCTCCAAGAATAAATTTAATTTTACCATTTCCAATATCTAAAGCTAGTTTTGTAATATTATCTCGCACTTTTCCCCTCCTTTTCCCTTACTATTATATCTTTAAATCTTATATCTATATAATCTATCTCCTTAGTTTTTATCAACTCCTTATATAGATTCATTATTATCTCATACTTATTTTTTGAAACTTCTGGCTCTGTCTTTATCTTTGTCCCATCTCTCAATATAATGTAAATCAACTTTTTATTTTCCACATACAGTTGTGAAACTTCATCTCTTAAATCCAGCTCTTTTAGTTTTTCCATTATTTCTAAAAGTTCATCTTTTTCATCATTAGCTTTTATTACAAGAATTGGCATACTTTTTTTAGGATATTCATCTAGTTTTCCAAAAATTGTTCCCTCTCCATCCATTGTATATATTCCCGATTTATATTGAGCATAATAACTACTATCTTTTTCTGTAACATCAATAGTTATCTCATTTAACTTCTGTTTAGAAACACTGGCTTTTTTTATTCTGACATCTTTAAGCAGTTTTTTTTCTAAACCTTCCAAATTTAAATCATTTATATTTTTTCCCAAAATTTCATTTTTTATTTTTTCTAGGTCTAGTTTTAGATTTGGTGAAACATCGCTAATTTGAACTTTTGAAATATTGAAAAAC
>Charlie_p2__coassemble_1152_pt1 | contig 33315 bp, 33 predicted proteins | sample Charlie_p2__metabat2_low_PE_014 | metagenome-assembled genome bin Charlie_p2
AAAAAAATATTCTTATTTTTATTTACTTTAACTCTTTCTGCAAATATATTTGCCAATAGTAATAATTATAACTTTCCTAAATTAAAGGAAAAAATGGAAAAAAATGGATACCAATTGGAATATATAAAAAAAGATGAGGGATTTAACTTTAAAAAAGGGGATTCTCATGTTGAAGTTACAGATTATAAAACTTATGCTAAATTAAATGACGCAATAGCTAACTCCATAAATTTATTGGAAGAAAAAGGATTCAAATTAGTTCCACAGGAGTGCGATTTTGGAAATGGTATTTTAGTTTTCACAAATCCAACTATAAAAGAGTACGCTTTTGTCCTTTCAGCAAACTATAAAAAAAATATTATGTTAAATACTGGTGGAGCACCTAAAGATATTGAGTTTTCTGTAAAAACTTTACAAGAAACTTTAAAACCAGTGAAAAAATAAAAACTTTTTTTTATTTTTTCTTGACATATTAAAAAAATAACAGTATCATTATAAAATATAAAACAAAAAAAATTAGGAGGAAGATATGTCGCAACTGTTCATTGTTTTAAACTCATTACATCATCATCATAGATATTAGAGTTTGTTCCCTATGGATTTTCATAGATACAGACTCTTGTTGTATTGCAAACTTGAGTCTGTATCTATGATGACAATGAAAAAAAGATATATATCCTTTTTAAAGCCATCTAGATATGTTCTAGATGGCTTTTTGTTTTTTATAACTCAATTTTAAGGAGGATTTTTATATGAAAAAAATATTTAAACTTTTGTTATTAACATTAACTGTATTTTCTATATCTTTTTCTAAAGACAATGCACTACAAACTATTCAAAATAAGGGTGAGATTATTATCGGTCTCGATGATACATTTGCTCCAATGGGCTTTAGAGATGAAAAGGGTAATATCATTGGCTTTGATATTGATTTAGCTAATGAAATTGCTAAAAGAATGGGAGTTAAAGCTATTTTTAAACCTTGCGAATGGGATGGAATCATTTTTGATTTGAGAAGTAAAAAAATCGATTTAATTTGGAATGGACTTACTATAACTCCTCAAAGAGAGCAACAGATTGCCTTTTCTACTCCATATTTTGACGATGATCAAATTGTTATAGTGAAAGATTCTCAGATAAAATCTTTTGAAAATTTAAAAGGTAAAAATATTGGTGTACAGCTGGGAAGTGCTTCATACTTTGCATTTGAAAATTCCAATCTATCTAAGATAACAGGTAATATTAATAAATACTCTACAAATGTTGAAGCTCTTTTAGACTTAGAAGCTGGTAGAACTGATGCAGTTGTTATTGATGCAGTTGTAGGTAAATACTATGTTGCCAAAAAAGATGGTTTTACTATTTTAAATGAGGTTTTAGATAAGCAGCAGATGGGAATTGGTATGAGAAAACAGGATTTAACTTTAAAAAACAAGATAGATCAAACCTTATCAGATATGAAAGCTGATGGATCATTTAATGAAATTTACCAAAAATGGTTTGGTAATAACTAACACTCTATTTTAAGGAAGGATTATTTATGGAAAATAACTTATTTTATATACTACAAGGATTAACTTTAACTTTAAAACTTTATTTATTTACTTTAATTTTCTCTTTGCCTCTAGGGATTTTACTTTCTCTTGGAAGGGTTTCAAAATACAAGATATTAAACATTGGAATTCAAATATATACATGGATATTTAGAGGTACGCCTCTCTTATTACAACTTTTCTTTGTTTACTACGGATTACCTGTATTTGGAATCGTTTTAGAACCTTTTCATGCAGCACTTATAACTTTTACAATTAACTATGCTGCATATATATCTGAAATCTTTAGAGGGAGCATCTTAGGAGTTGACTCTGGACAATTTGAGGCTGCTCAAGTTTTAGGTTATAGTTATTGGCAAACTATGTTTAAAATAATTCTTCCACAGAGCTTAATTACAGCATTACCTGCTCTTTCAAATGAGGCTATCGCTCTTATTAAAGATACCTCTTTAGTTTCAGCTATTGGGATGGCAGAAATTTTAAGAAACTCTAAAGAGATTGTTACAAGGGAGTTTACCATTGCCCCATTTATTATATGTGCTGTAATCTATTTAGGATTATCAACTATTATTATTTTAATTTTAAAAAATATTGAAAAGAAGGTGACTGTATAATGGCTATTAAAGTTAAAAATTTAAATAAATCTTTTGGTGAAAACACTATTTTTAACAATTTAGACTTGGAGATTAAAAAAGGGGAGATTGTATCAATTATTGGTCCTTCTGGAAAGGGAAAATCAACATTTTTAAGGTGTTTAATTGGTCTTGAAGATTTTAGTTCTGGAGAGATTGTATGCAACAGAAAAAAAATGGGTATGGTCTTCCAAAATTTCAATCTTTTTCCAAATAAAACAGTCTTGGAAAATATTACAGAGCCTCTTATATTGGTTGATAAAATGGATAAAAATATAGCTATTGGAAAAGCTAAAAATCTTTTAGAGAGAGTAGGACTATCTGATAAAGCAGATACCTATCCTAAATATCTTTCTGGAGGACAAAAACAAAGGGTGGCCATCGCTCGTGCTCTAGCAAAAGATCCTGAAGTTTTGCTTTTTGATGAGCCGACTTCAGCTTTAGATCCTTTTATGACTGCTGAAGTTTTAAAGGTGATTGAAGAACTAAAAGACAATAGGGATATGACTATGGTTATAGTTAGTCATGAGATGGATTTTGTCAATAAAATCTCAACTAGAATAATTGAGTTTTAAGCCTAATGCTTAAAACTCACTTCCTACATATACTTTACCATCAATAAATCTGACTATTATCTTAGAGCATTGCCCATAGTTTTCTCCTTGGAAAAACTCTAAATAATCACTTTTATATCTCTCAAATGTATTCAAATATCCAAAAAGTGCTCCATTTGAACTTCCAGTTGCTGCTTCCTCATCTATTCCATAAAGTGGTGCAAAATTTCTACAATAAACTCTATTGTTTTCAATAGTATAAACATGATATCCCACTGTATCATAATCTTTTGATATATATTTTATTTTTTCTAAATCAATCTTTAAATTATTTAATATCTTTCTACTTTTAACTGGAATTAATATATCTCTTAATCCACTATATCCAATGACTATCTCTAAACCTTCATACAACTCCTCCTTTTTTACTCCTATAGAATCTAATATTTTCTTTATTTTTGGTACGCTCTCTATTCTTATACTATCTTGCTCTAAAAATATCTCTCTTTCCTCTAATATAACTTTTAAATCCTTAAAACCTAATCTTTCTATATACTCTCCCTCTTCAATAACACCAGTTTTTTTCAAAACATAAAAAGCTCCTAGAGAAGCGTGTCCACAAAACTCTATTTCACACTGAGGAGTATAAAATTTTAGTTCAAATATCTTTTTTGATATTTTTTTTACAAAAACTGTCTCTGAAAATTCTAACTCTTTAGCTTTTTTTTGACACTCCTCTTTTGAATTATCCTCTTTTATCATTACTACTCCAGCTTTATTTCCACCCTTTCCATTATACGTAAAAACATTGATTATAAACTCCATAACTCTCCCCTTTAAAAATAAATGGGCATACATATATGTATACCCAACTCCTGCTATCTATTCAATCTTTTTGCTAACTCTTGAACAGCGTATGAAGCTACATCATCCGCATATGTACCAGCTCCAAATCCAGCATCATATCCAAGTTCTTTAGCTAATTCATGCGTTATTCTAGCTCCACCACAAATTACTAGCATCTGATCTCTTAATCCTTCAGCTTCTATCATCTCAATAAGTTCAACCAAATTTTTAATATGCACATCTTTTTGAGTAACTGTTTGAGAAACTAAAAGTACATCAGCTCCAATTTCAATAGCCTTAGCTATGAAATCCTCATTTAAAACTTGGCTTCCCATATTTAAAGCTTCTATCATCTCATATCTCTCTAATCCATAGTGACCTGCATAACCCTTCATATTCATTACAGCATCAATTCCAACTGTATGGGCATCCGTTCCTGTACTCGCACCTAAAACAACTATTTTTCTACCAATACTCTCTTTTATAAATCTATCTGTTTCTTCCATTGACCAAGTTGTTGACTCAACTTTTGGAACATAGATAGATTCATAATCAACTGTATGAGTACAATTTCCATAACAGTTAAAGAATGTAAAGCCATCTGTCAACTCTTTGAAATATGAAACCTGTGGATTTTCAAATCCCATTTTTTTCATAAGTTGCTTAGCTGCTTCAACTCCCTCTGCACCTGCTGGTACTGGCAAAGTAAACGAAAGTTGAGTTTTCCCATCATTCATTGTATCCCCATATGGTTTAACAGCTTTTAAATCTAATGTTGTATCGAACGTTCTTTCCTCCATTGAATATAATCCACCACCCATTATTTATCCCCTCCTAACATTTTTGGAATGAATAGATTCATATAACTAGAACCTTTTTCTACAACTCCTGATAATCCTTTACCACCTGTTCTGCTTCTCTTTATATCTGCAAAAGTTCCCTTCTCCAGTGAATTAAATAGACCATCTCCAACCATCTTTTCAAGTAGTTCCACAGATTCATCCAAAACAAGTTGCGCTCTTTTTTGTATTATTCCATCAGCTCTAAACTCTATCTCAGAACCAAAATCTCTCATATTATTAAATATATATCTTGCATTTTCTATCGATAGATATCTATCTGACATAAATGGTGTATGAATAGCTTCTGTCATCATACCTAACAGTTGTAATCCCTGCCCTGTCATTATAGCTACTTGATTAAATAGTGCGTCCTGTATATGCCCCTTAAATATATTTCCAGTCATAAATTTTGTAGGTGGCATATATTTTAGTGGAGCCTTAGGGAAAATCTCTCTTGTCATTTGAGCTTGTGCCAATTCCAATAGGAATCCATTCTCTAACTCTGGATCCATCTCAAAGGCGTGTCCTAATCCCATCTGTTCCTCTGGAATACCAGCCATAAATGCCAATTGTTCATTTATTAAATCTGATGCTAAAACTGTATGAGCATTCTCAACAGCATCAGCTGTTGTTAAATAGTTGTCCTCCCCAGTATTAATTATAACTCCTGCAAATCCATTTATCACTCTTGAGAAAAATTGATCCACTAGTGTTCTTTGCATATTTATATCTCTGAATAGTATTCCGTATAATGCGTCATTTAGCATTACATCAAGTCTTTCTAAAGCACCCATCGCCGCTATCTCTGGCATACAAAGACCTGAGCAATAATTACAAAGTCTTATATATCTTCCAACCTCTTCTCCCACTTCATCCAGGGCTTTTCTCATAATTCTAAAGTTCTCTTGAGTTGCAAAAGTTCCTCCAAATCCCTCGGTTGTTGCTCCATAAGGAACATAATCCAACAGACTTTGTCCTGTTGTTCTAATTACTGCAATTATATCTGCTCCCTGTCTTGCTGCAGCTTGCGCTTGAATAACATCCTCATAGATATTTCCAGTTGCAACAATTACATATAGATAAGGCTTTGGTCCCTCTCCAATCGTTGCTAAATATCTCTCTCTTTGCTCTCTATTTGATTTTATTCTATCGACTACTCTATTTACAGCTGGTTCTACAGCTCTTTGAACCTCATCTTTACTATGTTGTTTTATCTTAGTTAAATCCAACTCACCTGAACTCACTTTTTCAGCTATATCTTGAGGGGATAATCCTGTTTCAAGCATTGCATTTCCTATAAAATACATAACTCCTTCAGATAGCACCCCTTTATCTTTTAAATGGTCTACAACAATATTTGGCAATGGTACCTCATCACAGTCTACGCCATCTATCTCTAGCAGTCTACAAATTGTTCTTTCCACTGCAACTGTTGTATAAGAATCCACAAATTTTTGTACATCTATAGCTATATCTTTAGCCAACCCTCTGGCTCTATCCACTTTATTAAAATCTAACCCTAACTTGCTTTTAAACATCAACGTCCTCCTTATAAATACTTATATGCGTTATTTATAATATCCTCATCTATTTTTAATAACTTTCCTATTGTCAATGCTTCTTCTGGAACACTATCATCATCTACTTCAACTAGAGCATAGTCTATATAGTCCTCTATATTTTTATAGTTTATATCCTCATCCAATTGAGTTTTTTTAATTCCAACAACCCTTAATTTTATAACATCTTCTCCCACTTGATCATAATGAGTGGTTATTACAGATTCTATAAAATAATTATTAAGAATTGTTATTACACTTTTTAAAAGTGCTCTTCCTTCTTGAGGATTTGTTGTTCTAGCTAATTCATCTATTAAAACAAGAGGTCTAATCCCTTTTTTTATCTTTTTTACTATTCTATCTATCTCTAACATCTCTGCTGCAAAGGAGGATAGCCCCTCCTCTAAAGATTGAGTATCCCCAATTGACAAACATATCTCATCAACAAGCTGTATCTTTCCCTCTATAGCTGGAATATAAAATCCCATCTGTGCCATATTTTGAACTAAGCCTAAAGTTTTTAATGTCAATGTTTTCCCTGACATGTTCGCTCCTGTTATAACTGTCACTCCATTGTGCAATGTTATATCAATTTTTTGATATGTCTTATCTTTATCTTCCAATATTTTTAAAACCTTTGGATTGAATATCCCTTTTAGCTCTGTTTTTTCACCAAAAGTTGGTCTTACTAATTTTAACTTTTGGGTTTGAAGAGCTTTTGCTAAAACTAGGTCCAAATATCCCAATCTTTTTATAGAACTTTTTAAAACTTGATTATAGTTTGATAATTTCCTACTAATAACCTTTCTTACATCATCTTCCAACTGCATCTCAGTTTCATATAATGTTTCATCTTTAGTTTCTTTTATAGCTTTTCTAACTTCGGACAATTCTATTGAGTAGGAACTATATATATGAAAACTCGCTATTCTAAGTTTATCTGGATCCAATATATCAATTACTTTTTCCAAATTTTGAGGAGCTAAAAATTTATAGTTTTCCTTCAAAATTTCATATATCTCTTGGGAGATCATGGAAAAAATTTTAATTTCAAAAAGTTCAATATCATCCAATATATATCCATTGGATAATCTATTTACAATATTTTCAATATCCTTCAATGCCGATAGTTTCCTTTTGATTGTAGTATATATCTTAGAATTACTTTCCAACAAAGTTATCACACTGTGTAAATTTTCATACTCCTTTTCTAATTTCTCAGAATCTTTTGAAAACTCGATACTTTTTAATGTTTTTTTTCCCAATCTACTGACTATATCTAAGGTATCAATTATATAATCAAAACCTATCTTTTCAAAGTTCATAACCTTCCTCCCTTAGATTGATAACAGGTACCTCAGCATACTCCTCAATCGCTTTTATAAGCTCCTTCGAATCCAATATATGTCCTGTTGGAGCTACTGGATTTACTGTTATCGCCACTAGTTTTGTTTTTAACAGTACTTTTAATTTCCCACCTTTTCGTATAAAACGATTTAAAATATCTCCCGATACGAATATTTTCGTAAAATCTTTTACAACTATCTCCACATTTTCTATAAAACTTTGCTTTGTTAAGCTCTCAACAAATCTTTCAGTTAAAACTCCAGTTATATAGAGAGTACATCTTTCTAAAAAAATATTTTCTTCCAATTGAGAAAAATTTAATATTGATTTAATGGGTAACTTATTTATAATATCTTTTTCCCAAAGTATTTTATAGATTCCATCTTCTAAATCCATCACTCTATCTTTTCTTTTTTCCTCAACACTTTCCAATTTAAGAAGATCTATAATATGCTTAGTTTTTTTTACAATCTCCTTTGGATTAATTGAAACAGCTGCTCCCGTTGATAAAACTATACCCTCTGTAATAATAGGAGACCCTACACTTAAACGTGATAGGGCCCCATCTACTAATACACTGTCTACACCTCTATTCAACACTTCATCTATGACACTCTTTACCCAAGTCCCATTGGATGGTCCTGATAGTAATACCTTTCCCTCTCCTAGGGCTCTTGCTGTTACAAGACGCCCTAGAGCAGTGGATTTTTCACTAACATCTAAAATTTCAGCTTGAAATCTCTTTTTTATATAGTGCTTTTCACTAGTTATAAAAATCATTCCCTCATATATTGTTATCTCAGGTTTTGCTGTTTCTGTTACCAAATCAACTGTTTCTCCATCTATTCCTATTGAAGTAACAGCTGTTACAACTCCCTCATTTTTTAATCTTTTCAAGATATAATTCATAGTTTCTGTCTTACCAACATTTTTTTCTAATCCAATTGTTGCAATACTTTTATATTTTTTTATATCTTTTATAAAGGGCATGCTCCTCTCCTTTCAAGCTTACTATATTTTAGTGTGCATTTCTTTTTTTTCTATCAAGTTGTCTTGGCTCTAAAGTTTCCTCACATCCACTCATTAATCCTGCAACTCCAACCTGTTTTTTCTTTGTCTCTCCTTGACATATATCACATTCACATCTATTTTCATAGTTTGCAGGTTGAGTATATGTTGTAATAACACCTTCAAAATTTCTTAAGACAACTTTCTCTGGAGATTGAGATATTAAATAGTTTGGCATCACTGGAATTTTACCTCCTCCACCTGGAGCATCTACAACAAATGTAGGAACAGCATATCCCGATGTATGACCTCTCAATCCCTCAATTATCTCGATACCTTTAGATACTGGAGTTCTAAAGTGTTCGATTCCCATTGATAGATCGCATTGATAGATATAATATGGTCTTACTCTCATTTTAACTAGGTTATGAACTAAATCCTTCATTACGTGTACACAGTCATTTACTCCTCTCAATAAAACCGATTGATTTCCTAGAGGAACTCCTGCATCTGCTAGCATATTACAAGCTTTAATTGCCTCTGGAGTGATCTCTTTTGAATGATTAAAGTGAGTATTTAACCAGATTGGATGGTATTTTTTTAACATATTGCAAAGTTCTGGAGTTATTCTTTGAGGCATTACAACTGGTGTTCTTGATCCTAGTCTCACAATCTCTACATGTGGAATCTCTCTCAATTTACTGATGATATACTCTAAATTTTCATCGGATAAAAGCAAAGGGTCTCCTCCAGATAATAATACATCTCTTACTTGAGGCGTATTTCTTATATAGTCAATAGCTTTTTCAATTCTTTCCATTGGCAGAGCGTGATCTGTCTGTCCTGCAAATCTTCTTCTTGTACAGTGTCTACAATACATTGAACACATATCAGTTACAAGTAGTAACACTCTATCTGGGTATCTATGAGTTAATCCCGGAACAGGTGAATCTCCATCCTCATGTAATGGGTCTAACTGATCTGCTGCTGATCTATGTAGCTCATTTACAGATGGTACTGCTTGCATTCTAACTGGGCATTTCGGATTATCTGGATCCATAATGCTTAGATAGTATGGTGTAATTCCCATTCTAATAGTCTCTAATGATTTTTTTATCCCCTCTTTCTCCTCATCTGTTAAGGTCATTAAGTTTTCTAATTGCTCCAAAGTTTCTACCCTATTCCTAACTTGCCATTTCCAGTCATTCCATTGCTCATCTGTTACGTTAAATCTCTCTCTCAAATTCATCATTGATAAACTCCTCCCGACTTTTATATTGAAACCTTTTTTATTTTTTAATTAAACGTATAGCTTTTCAAATAACTCTCTAATTGCTTTTGATTCTCTTATAATTTCCAAAGTTAAATTGGCATGTCCCTTTGTGTATCCATTTCCAACTATCATACTCACATCTTTTCCTACACCCTCTGCTCCCAAAGCTGCCTTTGTAAACGAAGTGGCCATTGAGAAGAAGTAAACTACTCCATCATCCTTTGTTATCAATATAGATGACATCTCAGTTCCTGGAACATTTACATTATTTATTACAACATCACATAACTCCCCATTTGTGATTTCATTTATTTTATTATAAATTTCTACTGGTTTTGTTGCATCTCCCACTAAAACAGTGTGAGCCAATCCTAAATCTCTAATTCTTTGTGCATTTGCTTCAGAATATTCAAACACTATAACTTTTCCAGTTTTTCCAACATTTTTCATAGCTTGATAACAGCAAAGGATTCCAGATTTTCCTCCACCACCAATTATACAAACCGTATCTCCCTCTTTAACTAGTTTTTCAACTTGAGCAGGTGCTCCAGCTACATCCAGTGCTGCAAGTGCTAATTTTTCAGGGATATCCTCAGGTAAAACCGCATATATACCGCTTTCAAATAAAATTGCTTTAGCCTTTACATCCACCTGATCATTTGAGATATTTATTTTCTTTATCTCCTCTATCTTTAAAGGCGTCAATGAAAGTGAAACCAAAGTTGCTATTTTATCTCCAACTTTCAAGTTTTTATCTGGAAAATCTGGTCCTATTTTTTCAACAGTTCCAATTAACATTCCTCCTGATCCTGTCACAGGGTTTTGCATCTTTCCTCTTTCAGCCACTATACTTTCAATCATTTCAGCCATTTTTTTCTCATCTCTATTACATGCTTCTTTAATCTGTGTAAAACTAGCTGAATCAATATTTAGAGTTTGTACATTAATCAATACTTCATTTGACATAATTTCCATATCATTGGATATTTTTAATGCTCCTTGTGGTAGTGATCCAACAGGCTCTATTACTCTATGTGTTCCAAATTTGCATCCTTTTTTCATAATATCCTCCTCAATTTAAACCTAATATTTTTCTTGCCTCAGTTGGATTTGCTATCTCTCTTCCAAACTCTTTTGCAAGTCTTACAACTTTTTCAACTAACTCACCATTACTTTTTGCTAATACACCCTTCTCAATATAGATATTATCTTCAAATCCAACTCTTACGTGACCTCCAGATATTATAGAAGCCACAGCAAGAGTGAATTCATATCTTCCTATTCCAGCTACCGAATATGTAGATCCACAAGGTATACTCTCTTTTAAAAAGAGAAAATCCCTCAATTCTCCAGAAATTCCACCATTTACTCCCATTACAAAACTAAAGTGAATCGGCTCTTTAATAAATCCTTTTTTACACAATCTAATTGCCATGTCTATCATTGATTTATCAAAAACTTCAACCTCTGGCTTAACACCCAAATCTATCATCTTTTTTCCAAACTCTTTAATCATACTCTCAGTGTTCACAAAAATTTCATCTCCACCAAAGTTTAAGGTCCCACAATCTAATGTCGCCATCTCTGGTTTTAAATCAACTGGCTCTAATCTTTCAGCTGAGGTCATCCCCACTGACCCCCCTGTAGAAGGTTGAACTATTACATCTGGACATCTCTCTTTTATAGCTCTTATGCACTCATCGTATCTTTCTTTTCTTTGAGTTGGAGTTCCATCATCCTCTCTAACATGTAGATGAATGATACTTGCTCCCGCTTTATATGCACTGTAAGCCTCTTTTACAATCTCCTCCACTGTATACGGTACAGCTGGATTATGTTCTTTTGTCACTTCAGCACCACAAATGGCTGCTGTTATTATTAATTTTTCCATAATCTACCCCTTTCTTTGAACAGACTTTGGAACGACACAAGTACCAACTGCTTTACATACTACAATGGGCTCTTCTAAAAAATCTGCTGCTGAGTCACAGATATCAGCTCTTGGAACAATTACCTTTCTAGCTTCAAAAGTCATAGCTCTTGAAGTATTTCCAACTTTTGTAATCTCTCCGATAACCTCTAAATAATCTCCAGCATATACAGGAGCCATGAACTCTACCTCACTATAAGCCTTGAATAAACCCTCATCCCCATCATGTTTTATCAATAGCTCTGTCGCTACATCCCCAAATAACTGTAAAATTCTTGCTCCATCTACTAAATTTCCACCATAATGAGCATCTGCTGAACTCATTCTTAATCTTATCATTGATTTTGTCATAACTCCTATCTCTCCTTTACATATTTTTTATTATGCTAACTCTTCCGTTTCTGCTGTTATCTCCTCATTTTCTCCTACTAATTGCACATCTGGTTCTGCCGGTAAAGCAAATCTTGGAATAAATCTATCAAGTCCCGTTAAAGTTAGTATTAAAATGCTTCCCACAGCTATATAAGCCATAAAATTGTATTTTATAATACTTATTGCCGTAAATGAAGCCAATGGATATACTGCATTTGCAATTCCTAAATAAAATCCTATATACACATGCCAAGGTATTAGTTGGGATCCAAAAACTCCTAGAGCATCACTGAATGTAGCATTTCTAAGTCTCAAAGTTTCAATATCTTTTGGACTTCCCTTTACATTTTTTTCAACAAGCTCCTTTATAATTGGTCCTATTGTTACAATTTGTGCCATCTCATCTGCTAAAGCAGCATTTCCTAAGATTGATAAAACACCGTTGTAAAACATCAGCTGTCTAACACTTCCAGATATCTTTTTAATCAGAATTGATACTGGTCTAAAGGCATCCATAATTTTCATTATTCCACCAAATGCTGCAACCCACATCATCATTACAATAACCCAAGATCCTGCTCCTTCAAATCCTGTATAAATAAGATTTAAAAATTCTGAAGGACTTTCAACAGTTCCAGCAAAAGTTCCGCATATAAAAGATGCAAAAATTCCAAGGAATAAACATAAAAGTGTATTTACTCCTTTAAATGCTGAAACTAAAACTAAAATTAGAGGAATTACCATATAATAAGGCACTCCACTTTTAACTTGATTAAGTAATGCTACTGCACTCTCTCTTTTTTCTGCTAGAGCGGCCCATGCTGACTCAGGTATCTGATTTATAGCCTCAACTGGACTTCCAACCTCTGTTGGTAATCCCATAGCAACACTCACTACATAGAAAGTTACTACTGCACACACAAGTATCGATGCTGACCAAAATCCTTGATGTCTTATTCTTTTTACAACTTCAACTCTTTGAATTCCAGAACTTACAATTGTTGTATCTGATATAAGACCAATATTGTCTCCAAAGCATGCTCCTCCAGCTATTGCTGCCAAAGTTAAGAACATATCTCCTTGGACAATGTGATTCAGCCACAAAAATATTGGTGCACAGGCTGCAAATGTTCCCCAGCTCGTTCCTGTTGCAATGGATAGGATTGATGTTACTATAACTCCTACTACTGCAACTGTTCTGGCTGTTAATCCAAATCCTAAAGCTATGTTAATTATGGAAGCTCCAACTCCTGTTGACATAAAAGCTTCTGCCATTGCATAGGCCATCATTAGGATAAAAAAGGCTATTTGCATCTCTCTTGCATTTTTTATACACGCATCTATAATGTCACTTATTTTTTTCTTTGCTACAAGTGATGCCACAAGTGCTGCGTATACTGTTGCTAAAGGTGCTGCTAACAATGCATCATACCCACTCATCATTAGTCCTGCCAAAACTAAAACTGGACTAAGCTTTATTATTGCCATTACCGTTCCCATATCTTCCTCCTAGATTGTTTAATTTCTCATAAAATTTTCAAGTAGGATGTAAGTGAGTGCTTACTTTAGTTTTGTCAGTAGCTATATATACCTCACCTTTTTTTTAAGTCAATAGTTATTTTAAACTTTTTTCTTTTTTTAAGTTTAATTTTAGCACTAAAAATACCTATTACAGACACTTAGAGATACAAAAAATATTTTATAAATAAAAAAATTTGACAAATTTAAGTTTTATGAGGTAATAAGGGTCTCGTTAAGTATTTTTTAACTACACTTTAGTTATCAAGGAGGAAAAAATGGTATTTAAAAATCTTTTAACTGAAATTCATGGAAAAGTCTGTATAGTTAAAATTAACAGACCAGAATCTTTAAATGCTCTAAATGAAGATACTTATAAGGAGATTCACCAATGCTTTTCTCAGTTGGAAAAAAATGATGAGATTGATGTCATCTTACTAACAGGTGAAGGACGTTCTTTTGTGGCAGGAGCTGATATCTCTTTCATGAAAGATTTAAGTACAAAAGAGGCTAAGGAGTTTGGTATTTTAGGAACTAATGCCTTTAACACAGTGGAAAATATCAATAAAGTTGTTATTGCTGTCATCAATGGTTTTGCCCTTGGGGGCGGATGTGAACTTGCTATGGCCTGTGATATTAGAATAGCTTCCGACAAAGCTAAACTTGGGCAACCTGAAGTTACGCTAGGTATAACTCCTGGTTCTGGCGGAACTCAAAGACTTCCAAGATTAGTTGGTTTAGCTAAAGCTAAGGAGCTTATATATACAGGGAATATTATCGATGCCTATGAAGCCAAATCTATCGGTTTAGTTAACCAAGTAATTGAACATGATAAACTTATGGAATATGCACTAAATATGGCAAATAAAATTAGTTCCAATGCTAAATTGGCAGTTCAATATTCAAAAGAGGCTATTAATAAGGGAATTCAAGTAGATGAAACTACATCAATGTTTATTGAAAGTAGTTTATTTGGTCTATGTTTCTCAACTGCAGATCAAAAAGAGGGTATGTCGGCCTTTTTAGAGAAAAGAAAAGCAAACTTTATTAACAAATAAACTATACAAAGGTTATAAGGAGGAAACAATGAAAGTATTTATTGTAGGTGCTGGTGTTATGGCAAGTGGAATTGCTCAAGTTTTTGCAACAGGTAATCATGAGGTTTTAATGACTGATATCTGTCCTGAAGCTCTTGAAAAAGCAAAGAAAGGTTTTGTAAAAAGTTTAAGTAAATTAGTTGAGAAGGAAAAAATTACTGAGGATAGAAAAAATGAGATCTTATCAAAAATACATACAACATCAAATATAGAGGACGCAAAGGATGCCGATTTAATCATTGAAGCTGTATCTGAAAAAATGGCAATAAAAAAGGAGCTATTCTCCAAATTAGATGAGATTTGTTCTCAAAAAACTATCTTTGCCACAAATACCTCATCTCTTTCTATCACTGAAATCGCTTGTGCTACTAAACATCCTGAAAGAGTTATTGGAATGCACTTTTTTAACCCTGCTCCCGTTATGAAACTTATTGAAATAATCAAAGGTTATACTACGAGTCAAGAAGTTTATGAAACTATCTTAACTCTCTCTAAAGAGTTGGGAAAAGAACCTGTTTTATGTGAAGAAGCTCCAGGTTTTGTTGTAAATAGAATTTTAATTCCTATGATCAATGAAGCTATTGGAATTTTAGCTGATGGAGTTGCCACTGCTGAAGATATTGATAATGCCATGAAATATGGTGCTAACCATCTTATTGGTCCATTGGCACTTGGGGATTTAGTTGGACTTGATGTTGTTTTAGCTATTATGGATGTTTTAGCTACTGAGTTTGGAGATCCTAAGTATAGAGCACACTCGCTTTTAAAGAAAATGGTTAGAGCTGGAAAGCTTGGAAGAAAAACTGGTGAAGGATTCTATAAATATTAATAAAAAAAGAGAAAACCTATCTTTTATGGTTTTCTCTTTTTCATTTTTCTCTATTTTGCTTTTTTATATTGCTCAATTGAGTTTTGATAAAATTTAATCTTTTCACTTAAAAAATACCCTTCCCTTTCTCCAGTGAATTTTCCCTGTGTTAAAATTTTTAAAAGAAAGCCACCCATAACACTGCTCAACATATCATTTACAAAAACTTCTGGTAAGTAGTTAATCTTATTCTCATGGAAAACTCCAGTAAAATGATCAACTAAATAGTTTTTAAAGTCAATTGTTCTCAGAAATTTTTGATTCTCATTATCTGAAAGTTTTAACTGAAGTCTAAATATTATCTCATGTTGTTGTAAAAAATTTTGATACAGTAGAATACTTTTGGCAATATCTTGTTCTAATTCTCCTGTCAGACTCTCATGCAGGGATTTTATAATTTTACTCTCTTCTACAAATTTATTTATTATCTCCTCTAAAACCCTATTCTTAGTTCCAAATAATCTAAAAATAGTAACCTCATTGCACTCCGCTTCTTTGGCAATACGTTTTGTTGAAACTTTATCAAAGCCCTCCTCTGAAAAGAGTCTTTGTGCACAATCTAAAATTTTATCCCGTGTTTTCATCATCCCTCCAACTCTGCCTATATTTTTCAATATTAACTCAATTTATACCTCATTTTTGACTCATTTGTCAATTTTTTTTTAGAAAAGTATATATCTTTTTCATTTTACAAACTCTCTCTCTAATTATATGTTTGTAACACCTTTTTTTTGTTCGGAAAAAATATTTTTTATTTAACTATTGACATTTCATTTCTACACGAGGTATATATTCATACTGAAATTAAGCAAGCATGTACTTGCTAACTTAAACAAAGGAGTGAAGTTATGAAAAAATTGGTCTCTGTTGATTTTGCAGCATCACTTATTAAAGATGGTTCTTCTCTTATGACTGGGGGGTTTTTGAAATGTGGGTCTCCCAAAGAGGTCATTGAAAAACTATTAGAAAATGGTACTAAAGATTTAACTCTTATTGCCAATGATACTAGTTTTCCAGATTTTGAAAGAGGAAAACTTGTTGTTAACAAAAGAATTAAAAAAGCTATCGTATCTCATATTGGAACTAATCCTGAAACAGGAAAGCAGATGCATAGTGGAGAGATGGAAGTGGTTTTAGTTCCTCAAGGTACTCTTGCCGAAAGAATAAGAGCTGCTGGAGCTGGACTTGGTGGAATTTTGACTCCAACTGGAATCGGTACTGTTGTTCAGGAGGGAAAAGAGATTATTGAGGTCGATGGTAAAAAATATATCCTTGAAAAACCATTAAAAGCTGATGTGGCACTTATTTATGGGACAAAAGTGGACTCTTTTGGAAATGTTTCCTTTCATGGCTCCACTAGAAATTTCAATACAATAATGGCTACTGCTGCTGATACAGTTATTGTTGAAGCTGAAGAGATAGTTGATGGATATTTAGATCCTAACGAAGTTGTTATTCCAGGTATATTTGTGGATTATATCGTTAAGGGAGGAAGATAGATGGAACTTACAAAAGAAAGAGTTAGAGAGATTATTGCTAGAAGAGTTGCCAAAGAGTTCAAAGATGGAGATGTTGTAAATTTAGGAATTGGACTTCCTACTGAGGTTGCCAACTATATACCTGATTCAATACATGTCGCATTACAATCAGAAAATGGACTAATTGGAATGGGACCAACACCTTGTGAGGGAGAGGAGGATTGTAGAATATCTAATGCTGGTGGTTCACTGGTTACTATTGCTCCTGGTGGATGTTTCTTTGATAGTTTTACATCTTTTGGAATAATCCGTGGAGGACATGTTGATGCTACTGTTTTAGGCGCATTACAAGTTGACGAAAAAGGAAATTTAGCCAATTGGATGGTTCCTGGTAAAATGGTTCCTGGTATGGGAGGTGCTATGGATTTAGTTGTTGGAGCAAAAAAAGTTATCATAGCTATGGAACACACTGCTAAGGGAGCTCCAAAAATATTAAAAAATTGTACTTTACCTCTTACTGCTACCAATGAGGTTAACCTGATTATCACAGAAAAAGGGGTTATGGAAGTTACTGATAATGGCATTGTTTTAAAAGAACTTAGCCCTTACTCATCCATCGAAGATATTAAAAATGCCACTGAAGCTGACTTGATTATTGATGAAGATTTAAAAATTATGGAAGTATAAACTATTTTAGGAGGGTTTTGAATAAATGGAAAAAATCTACATTGTAGCCGCTAAAAGAACTCCCATTGGATCTTTTTTAGGATCTTTAAACAAAGTATCTCCAAGTCATCTTGCTGGAGAGGTCATAAAGAATATTCTTGAAGAGACTAAAATAGATCCTAGCACTTTAAATGAAGTCATTATTGGAAATGTTTTATCTGCTGGACATGCTCAAGGAATTGGAAGACAATCTGCCATTAGAGGTGGTGTTCCCTATACTGTTCCCGCTTACTCTTTAAATATTATATGTGGTAGTGGAATGAAAGCTGTAATGTCAGCTTATCAAATTATAAAATCTGGTGAAGCTTCCCTTATACTAGCTGGAGGAACAGAGTCCATGTCTCAAGCTCCTCATCTGATTAACCACAATATTAGAACAGGTATTAAAATGGGGGACTCTTTAGCTAAAGATCATATGATTTTAGATGCTCTAACTGATGCATTCCACGGGATTCATATGGGTATAACAGCTGAAAATATCGCAGAAAAACATAATATCTCTAGAGAGGAGCAAGATCAATTCTCTATAGAATCTCAGGAAAAAGCTATTGCCGCTATTGATAGTGGACGTTTCAAAGATGAGATTGTCCCTATTGAAGTTAAAGATAAAAAGGAGATAATTTTAGTTGATACAGATGAATATCCCAATAGAAAAACATCTCTTGAAAAACTTTCAGCACTTAGACCTGCATTTAGAAAAGAGGGGACTGTCACAGCTGGTAACGCTTCTGGTATAAATGATGGGGCTGCTATTTTACTTATAGCTTCTGAATCAGCTATAAAAAAATATAATTTAACCCCTTTAGTTGAAATTATAGGTGTGGGACAAGGTGGAGTAGATCCTTTAGTTATGGGACTTGGACCTGTTCCAGCTATAAAAAATGTACTGGATAAAACAGGTTTAAAACTTGAGGATATGGATATCTTAGAACTTAATGAAGCCTTTGCTGTTCAATCTCTTGGAGTTATAAAAGAACTTTGTGAGATGTATTCAATGGATCCAGTTTGGTTTAAAGATAAGACTAATGTCAATGGTGGAGCTATTGCATTGGGACATCCAGTTGGAGCTAGTGGAGCTAGAATACTTACAACTTTGGTACATGAAATGAAAAAAAGAGGTTCTCAATATGGGCTAGCTAGTCTGTGTATTGGTGGAGGAATGGGTACTGCAATAATTGTAAAAAATGTTCAATAAAATATATTAGGAGGAAATAAATGGATTTTACATTAACTAAATCGCAAGAACTTTTTAAGCAAATGATTACAGCTTTTGCTGAAAATGAAGTTAAACCTCTTGCTGCTGAAATTGATGAGGAGGAGAGATTCCCTATTGAAACTGTAGAAAAAATGAGTAAAACTGGACTTATGGGAATTGTTGTACCCACTCAATACGGTGGTGCTGGGGGAGATCAAATTATGTACACTATGGCTGTTGAAGAGCTTTCAAAAGTTTGTGGTACCACTGGAGTTATCCTTTCCGCTCATACATCTTTGGGTATTGCTCCTATCTTAGAGTTTGGAACTGAGGAACAAAAGCAAAAATATCTTCCTAAAATGGCTTCTGGTGAATGGATTGGAGCTTTTGGTTTAACTGAACCAAATGCTGGTACTGATGCTGCTGGACAACAAACTACCGCTTGGTTTGATGAAAAAACTAATGAATGGGTATTAAATGGTTCAAAAATATTTATAACAAATGCAGGATATGCCCATGTTTATATTATATTTGCTATGACTGATAAATCAGCTGGACTAAAGGGTATATCAACTTTTATAGTTGAAGCTGATACACCTGGATTCTCTGTAGGAAAAAAAGAGAAAAAACTTGGAATTAAAGGTTCTGCTACATGTGAGTTAATCTTTGAAGATTGTAGAATTCCAAAGGATAACTTAATTGGAGCTTTAGGAAAAGGATTTAAAATTGCCATGATGACTCTTGATGGAGGAAGAATTGGAATTGCTGCACAAGCTCTTGGAATTGCAGGGGGAGCTTTAGATGAAACTATAAAGTATGTAAAAGAGAGAAAGCAGTTTGGAAGAGCTCTTTCTCAATTCCAAAATACACAGTTCCAGATTGCTGATATGTATGCAAAAGTTGAAGCATCGAAAAACCTAGTTTATAAGGCTGCTTGGAAAAAATCAAAAAAAGAGAACTACTCACTTGACGCTGCTACAGCAAAGCTATTTGCTGCTGAAACAGCTATGGATGTAACTACAAAAGCTGTTCAACTTCATGGAGGGTATGGATATACAAGGGAGTATCCTGTTGAGAGAATGATGAGAGATGCTAAAATTACTGAGATTTATGAGGGAACATCAGAGGTTCAAAGAATGGTTATTGCAGGATCAATACTAAAGTAAATTAGGAGGATTAAACAGAATGAAAATAGTTGTATGTATAAAACAAGTACCTGACACTACAGAGATTAGACTGGATCCTGTTAAGGGAACTCTTATTAGAGATGGAGTACCAAGCATCATAAATCCAGATGATAAGGGTGGATTGGAAGAGGCATTAAAACTGAAAGATAAATTTGGAGCACATATCACTGTTATAACAATGGGCCCTCCACAAGCTGACTCAGCTTTAAGAGAAGCTATCGCTATGGGAGTTGATAGAGCAATCCTTTTAACAGATAGAAAATTCGCTGGAGCTGATACCCTAGCTACATCTCACGCGATATCAGCAGCTTTAAAAGAGTTAGATTATGACCTTATTATCGCAGGAAGACAAGCAATAGATGGAGATACTGCACAGGTTGGTCCACAGATAGCTGAGTTTTTAAACCTTCCACAGATTACATATGTAAATGATATTAAATTTGATGGAAAGGATACATTTGAAGTAAAAAGAGCCACTGAAGAGGGATACATGTTACTTCAAGTTCAAACACCTTGTTTAATGACAATCTTAGCTGAAGCAAATAAACCTAGATATATGAATGTTAGAAACATTGTAGAGGCTTTTAATAAAGAGGTTGAAATTTGGGGAGTAGATAGATTATCAGATGTAGATGAGGAAAAATTAGGGCTTAAAGGTTCTCCTACAAAAGTTAAAAAATCATTTACTAAGGGTGTTAAAGCAGCTGGACAACTCTATGAAGTTGACCCTCAAGAAGCAGCAAAAATTATTGTTGAAAAATTAAAGGAAAAATTTATAATCTAAAATTTTAAAGAAGGAGAATGTCATGAATTTAAATGAATATAGAGGAATCCTTGTTTTTGCTGAGCAAAGAGAGGGGATACTACAAAATGTTGGATTGGAGCTAATAGGAAAAGGAAAGGAGTTGGCAGCAACTTTAAATGAAAAGGTTACTGCGGTACTTTTAGGATATAATATCCAAAATTTAGCTAAAGAGTTAATTGCCTATGGTGCAGATGAGGTTGTAGTTGTAGATTCAAAAGAACTTGCAATCTATGATACAGAAGCGTATACTCAAGCGTTTTCAACGGTTATTAATGAGAGAAAACCTGAGATTGTACTAATTGGAGCTACAACTTTAGGAAGAGATTTAGGACCTAGAATCTCATCTAGAATAGAGACTGGGCTTACTGCTGATTGTACAAAGCTAGAGATTGGAGAAAATAGAGAGTTTTTAATGACAAGACCAGCTTTTGGTGGAAACCTAATGGCTACAATAATCTGTCCTGATCATAGACCACAGATGTCAACAGTTAGACCAGGTGTTATGACAAGACTATCAAAAGATGAGAGCAGAGAGGGAAAAATTACAGATTTTAAAATTAATTTTGATCACTCAAAAATGAAAGTGAAAGTTTTAAATATAATAAAGGAAGCTAAAGCAAAAGTTGATATTACAGAAGCTAAGATACTTGTTTCAGGAGGAAGAGGTGTTGGAGCTCAAGGTGGATTTGATAATTTAGAACTTCTTGCCAATGAACTTGGTGGAGTTGCATCAGCTTCTAGAGCGTTAGTTGATGCTGGAATTGTTAGCCATGACAGACAGGTTGGACAAACAGGAAAAACAGTTAGACCAGATGTATACTTTGCATTTGGAATCTCAGGAGCAATACAGCACTTAGCTGGTATGGAAGAGTCAGAGTACATAATAGCTATAAATAAGGATAAAGCGGCACCTATTTTTGGAGTAGCAGATTTAGGACTAGTAACTGATTTAGGAAAAACAGCAACTTATTTAGTTGAAGAGATTAGAAAAGCTAAAGCTGAGAGATAAATCTTAAAAGTTACCACTTTAAAGCAAAGGATAAAATTATCCTTTGCTTTTTTAAATAAGATATTGGGGGTATGAAAATTGAATAAAACAGTTAAACATAAACAATTTAATCTTTTTGAAAAATTCACTCAACTATGTGTTACTATAATGCAAAAATATCTACCTGATGCTTTTCTTTTTGCAGCTATTCTTACATTTATAGTTTTTATTGCTGCAACTATAACAACTAAACAGTCTCCTTTTCAAATGGCTATGCACTGGGGAAATGGAGTTTGGTCTCTTCTAGCATTCTCAATGCAGATGGTCATGGTTCTTGTTACAGGTCACACCTTAGCAACTGCTCCTTTTTTTAAACGAATTTTAGATAAGCTTTCTAATCTACCTAAATCTACAATACAAGCTATTATCTATGTTACATTTATATCTGGAATAGCTTGTATTTTAAACTGGGGATTTGGTCTTGTCATTGGAGCTATCTATGCTAAAGAGATTGCTAAAAAAGTAAAAGGTGTTGACTATAGACTTCTAATTGCTTCTACATATTCTGGATTCCTATTATGGCATGGAGGAATTTCAGGTTCTATACCTCTTACTTTAGCTTCTGGAAATCTATCTAAAGCTACAGCTGGAGCTTTAGATAAAGGGATTAGTACCTCTCAAACAATATTTTCATCATATAATTTAATTATTCTTTTCGTTTTATTATTTACACTTCCTCTATTAAATGCTGCTATGCATCCTAAAAATAAGGAAGATATATTTCAAGTTGATACATCACTTTTAGAAGATGATGTTCAACCTATAATTTTTGATAAAACAGGGATGACTCCTGCTGATAAAATTGAAAATAGTCCTATTGTCAATATTCTTATAGGAATTCTTGGATACACATATATAATAGATTATTTTATTCAAAAAGGTTTTGATTTGAATCTTAATATTGTAAATATGATATTTTTAGTCACTGCTATTGTAGCTCACAAAACTCCTAAAAATCTACTTTTAGCTTTTGGAAATGCATGTAAGGGTGCATCTGGAATTATTTTACAATTTCCTTTCTATGCTGGTATCATGGGAATGATGGTAGGACAAAATAGTGATGGGGCGTCTTTAGCAGGTATTATATCCCAAAGTTTTATCAGTTCATCTACAGCTCTTTCATTCCCAGGTTTAACTTTCTTGAGTGCTGGAATTGTTAACTTCTTTGTTCCATCTGGTGGTGGACAGTGGGCTGTTCAAGCTCCTATTATGATGCCAGCTAGTGTAGAACTTGGAGTTTCTACAGCAAAAACTGGTATGGCTATAGCTTGGGGAGATGCATGGACTAATATGATTCAGCCATTTTGGGCTCTACCTGCTTTAGGTATAGCTAAATTGGGAGCAAAGGATATCATGGGATATGGTGTTATTATTACAATCTACTCTGGTATTATTATTACGTTGGGGTTAACTTTTCTATAAAAAAAAGGACAAGGATTAAAATCTTTGTCCTTTTTTAAAATTTCTTTATTTTACTTTAATAAAACTATACTGTATAATATGAGTCAAATCTAAATTTTTAAGGAGATAATATGAATGGGAAAAATAGAAAAGATATCAAGACTGGTTTAAAAGTTTTGATAGTAAAAAAAGAAGATCAACGAACTGGAAAATTAACTGAAGGAGTTGTAAAAGATATCCTTACAAATTCTAACACTCATCCTCATGGGATAAAAGTCAGACTTCAAGATGGGACTATTGGAAGAGTACAAGAGATTAAAAATATCTAAAAATTATTATGGCGTTATATATAATTAAATATTTAAAAAGGGATGCCTCTCAAAGAGACATCCCTAAAAAATATAAACACTACTCTAATTTTTTTAGAGTTTGTAAATTTAAGCAAACTTTTTAACAGTACAAAACTGTAACACAAATTTTCTCTGTGTAACACATGTGTTACATCTTTTTTATTATTTCTATCAAACTATTCTGAGCCTCATGTATTCTCTCGGTGTTAGAAGTTGCTTCCCAAATACTTTGCCCTTTTTCTATAAGAGTTTCAATTTGTGATAATTCCTTTATTGGTTCAGGAAGCAATATTGTAGTATTACCTATAATTTTTTTTAAATCTTTTAAGTATTTATTTTGATTTACTGTATTTCTATACTTATTTACTATTATTGAAAATACTTTATCAATACCAACTTCCTCAACTACCTTTATAACTCCTTCAACTGTAACTCTATCGCAAAAACAAGGTATAATAACTTTATCTGAACACTCTACGAATATGGTATCTAATTTTATATTTGGATCGCTATCTATCAATATATAATCATACTGTGTTTTCATTCTTTCTATAAAATTAGGTAAATCACTTAAAAATGCTGAGGAAAATTTAGAGTCTTCAAGTGGAATAAAGCTAACATCCCTTCTTATTCTCACAATATCTCTATCTACTCCTTTTACAAAAGATTTTAACCCTCTATTAAAAACATCTTTATCCTCCCGCGCATCTGTATAATCTAATACATTGCTTTGAAAGTCTGATGTCAATATCAAAACTTTTTTCCCTATCACCTCTAGTCCTATTGATAATTGAACTGTTAAAAAAGTTTTTCCTACTCCACCTTTATTAACTTTTATTGTATATACTTTCCCTTTTTTATCCATTTTCCCCTCCATCTTTGGCTTTATTCTCACAATATTGTCTAAAGTATTTACTCTAACCTCTTTGTAATAGGTAAAAGAAATTACTAACTTAGGAGATTTATATTTCCTAACTTTATTAAATTTTTACCATAAGTTACTTTTATTACAACTCTCCCAAATTTTTAGAAAAATTTAATGAATTTTTTATTGTGAGTAGAAAGGATTTATCATTAATTTTTCTATATATTCTTTTAGTATGATAATATTTCTTTTTTTATGCTATGTCAAGCCTAAAAATATATTTTTATTAACTTTATTGATTTAAAAGATTTTTAATGTTATCATTTGTGCGCGAGTAGAAGGGATTTATCTTTATGATAATCTCTTTTTTTTTTATACTATTTTGTACCTTTCTATTTGCTCCACATACTCTCCTAAAAGATTGAAATCGTTTTTAAAGCTATAAAAGTCATTGATTACTAAAAAAGTTACAACAAAAAAAAGACAACTTGAAAGTTATCTTTTTCTATAGTTTCCTTAATATAATAAAAAAACTTCCTTTTGGGGAAAGGAAGTTTTTTATAACACGGGGGAGTGTTAAAATAAAAAGATTTAAATAAATTTTGGGGGGTATTAAATTTACTTAATCATCGGTTTCAAATTATAATACCATATCCGCACTAAAAAGTCAATAGTGTATCCAAATAGAAAATAAAAAAATTTTTATTTACTTTTAGAGCGCGCTTTTTAAAAAGTGATTTAAAACAGGAAAATTATAGACCGAATTTTAACTTTAAAAATAAAAATTTGATTTTTAAGAAAAAATAAGATATATATTATTAATCATAATTTTAATTAAAATTAAATACATAAATATTGGAGGAACTATGGAAAATTTCAAGAAATTAGATATTCTAAAATATATTTTTTTAAATCTTATAGGAGTTTTTATGTTTTTTATACCAATTACTGTACAAAAGAAAAATACAATTCCTTTAGATCATCTTGCAAACTTTATTACAACTTCATTCCCTGAAATCATAAAAATTTATATTTTAATTCTTATGGGATTGGGGATAGCTATACCTATATTCATTGAAAAAAATTGGTCAAAAAATAAAACTAATCTATTTTTTACAATAGCAAAACTATGTGGATTTTTTATTGGAATTTGTACATTTTTTAATATAGGACCAGACATATTATTTGAAAAAGATATGTTACCTTTCTTATTTGATAAGCTTGTAACCCCTTTAAGTGTTGTTATTCCCCTTGGTGGTGCATTTATAATATTTCTTGTAGGATTTGGATTACTTGAGTTTATGGGAGTTTTGATGGAAAATGTAATGAGACCTATTTTTAAAACTCCGGGTAAATCATCTATAGATGCAGTTGCTTCTTTCGTAGGATCCTACTCTATTGGACTTCTTATAACTAATAAAGTTTACATGGATGGGAAATATTCTTTAAAAGAAGCGGCTATAATAGCAACAGGATTTTCTACTGTTTCAGCAACTTTTATGATAGTTGTTGCAAAAACTCTTGGGCTAATAGAATATTGGAATTTTTATTTTTGGAGTTGTATATTTATAACATTTTTAGTTACAGCGATTACAGTACGTTTATTTCCTTTGAATAGAGTGAAAAATAGTTATTACGAAAATAGAAAGTTTCAAGATGAAGCAATAAAAAATGGAAATATTTTTGAAAGAGCTTTTATCTGGGGAATAAATAGTGCTCAAAAAAATAACGAACCAGTTTTCTTCGTTTTTTAAAAAATTATAGAGATGGATTTATAATAACAGCTGGTATACTACCATCAATTATGTCTATAGGATTATTAGGACTGGTTTTAGCTAAATATACCTCTATTTTTGATTTTATAGGTTATATATACCTCCCTTTTACAAAAATATTAGGTTTTGAAAATCCACATTTAATAGCAAAAGCTTTATCGACAAGTATTGCTGAGATGTTTTTACCAGCTATTCTTGTAACTAAAGAGAGTTTAATAGTTAGATATGTCGTTGCAATAGTGTCTATTTCTGAGATACTGTTTTTTTCCGCTTCAATTCCATGTATATTATCTACCAATATCAAAATCAAGATAACAGATTTATTAATTATTTGGGTTCAAAGAGTTATATTTTCTTTGATATTAGCCACAATTTTTGGACATCTGTTTTTAAAAATGATATAAAGACATCTTTATTGATAAAATGGCATTATTATAAGGGAGATTTGTAGAACCCCATTTTTAATACTAAATTTTATAATTCTCGTATTATAAAAATAATACGAGATTATGTAGATTGATTTTTATAATATTAAATGATATAATTAAACTCAATGTGAAGAGAATAATATAATGCCAACTACAGAGGTGAAAAATGGGGAAAATAACTAAAGCAATTTCACAAGAAGAAATTGATAAAATATTAGGCTCTAAAAAAATAAAACAAGATGTGAGAAATGCACTTTTAATAGAATTAAATACTGGACTTAGAATACAAGATATTGCCAAACTTAAATTTTCAGATATTCAATTTGGAAAATTAGAGATTATAGAAAAGAAAACAAAAAAACCTCAAATAACAAGAATTAATATAGAGCTAGTGGAATATCTTTTTAAAAATAGAACACGAGAAGACAATTATATATTTGCTTCAAATGAAAAAGCTGTTCAGGCTTTTGTAAGAAAAGTTCAATATCAAATAGCACAAGCTTGTGATTATGAAAATATAGATAATAGTTTTATAAGTACGCATAGTTTTAGAAAAGCATTTGCTACATTGGCATATGAGGAAACAAAAGATATCATGTTTGTACAACAACTTTTAAATCACTCCAGTGTTTCTGTAACCCAAAGATATATACAAATTAATAAAGAGAAAGCAGATACATATAGAGATAAACAAAGATTGGGATTCTAAAATTAAAGTCAGTAACAAATAGAGTAAAAAACTCTATTTGCTTACTGACTTTTTATCTTTATAAAAGTATTGAAATATAAAAGGAGTCAATATCACTAAAGTAAAGCATGTTATTAATATACCTAAATAAAGATTTATTTCATTTTTAGGAATTGAAGATGGAGGTAAAAAACTAGCTAATAGAATAAAAATTATTGTTATTAAAGCCAAAATTCCAACTATTCTTTTTAAAAATATTGGTATTTTAAAAATATCTTTTGAATTTGCATTTTTAAATGTTAATTTAATATATGATAAAAATATGAATACATAAACACATGAATATATGGCTACATCTAAATAAATAGCAACTAAAAATGCAGTATTTCCAGATTTTGAAAGTGATAATAATAAGGCTAATATTATAAATAGGATACTTTGAGAACATAGAATATGAGTTGGTGTCTTAACAGAATTTTCGTAGATAAAAAATTTTGGCAACACTCCATCAACGGCACTATTTTGTAAGGCAAGTGCTGGACTGATAATCCAATTACTAACTTTAGGAAGTAATCCTAATACAATAAAGAATGCGATTACTCTTGCAAAAACTAAAGGAATTCCAAAATATCGAAATAAGAAGTCTACAGTATTAATAAAGCCTGTACTTAAATCTATTTTAACAGCTGGAAATACCATTATAATTGAACTACTTCCAATTAAATTTGTAACAATGACTGTTGTTATTATAATTAAAATAGCTTTAGGGAATTCTTTAGTTATATTTTTTAATTTGCTTATAAAAGGACCACAAGCTTCAATTCCAGTTAAACTAAGAACAAAAGGAACAAAAGTTAACAATGTTTCTTTTGAGTCTATAGGTGGAATAAAACTATTTTCCTCCACTGGAAAAGGTAAGGAGTTTACTTTCAAAGCATAAATAATGCCTAAGATAAAGCAGATTATTAATGGACCTATAACACATATCCAAAATCCAAATGCTTCCACTTTTATTACAAATTTTGGTTCTGTTATTTGAAGACAAACTAAAAATAAATAAAATAGTATACAAACCAAGGCTTTGTACAAAGTATTTGAATTTATTTCAGGAGCTGATATTGCATATGAAAATGTTCCACTGACAAAATATAGCATAGGAATACTCATTATAATAGATTGAAACCACTCCCAAAAAGTGGTTGCTAATCCAACTTTATTTCCAAATGCGTAACTTATCCAGGAAAAAACATTGGTTCCATATCCTTCAGTTGTTGATAATCCTGCTACTACCACTGCCAAAGGAATAAAAAATAAGATTGCAGTGGTTATTAAATAAAATATTAGTGTTCCTCCACTTGTAGCTAAAGTTGGTAAATTTGAAGTTGTGAATATAGATGATATAGCTAGAGCCGTAAACGCAATTGGAGTTATATTGTTATCTGAGTTATTCATGGGACCTCCTTTGAACATGCTCTTTGAGCATTAGTTTACTTTCTATCTACAAATAAAAAATGAAAAAGCCTTGAAAAATATTTAGTTTTTTTTAATTAAAAAAAGGTTCTAATAAAATTCCCCACTTCAAGAACTTTAAACTCTTAAGTGGGGAAGATAATTCAAAATAATTTTTTATTTATTTACAACTTATATCGATTTTCATATTTTTATAATAATATTCTAAATCCTTTTCGTTAATAGGACGAAGCACTTTACATGGATTTCCAACGGCTATCACATTTGAAGGAATATCTTTAGTAACAACACTTCCAGCTCCAATAACTGAGTTATCCCCAATAGTAATTCCAGGCAATACCACTGAGCCTGCTCCAATCCAAACATTTTTACCGATAGTTACTGGAAGGTTATATTGAGCTTGTTGACTTCTTAAAACTGGATGAATCGGATGTGATCCTGCACATAGAGTTACATTTGGACCAAACAATACATTATCTCCAACATATATTGGGCAGTCATCAACTAAAGTTAAATTAAAATTTGCATAAATATTTTTTCCAAAATGAGCAAATTTTCCACCCCAATTTGCATGAAACGGTGTTTCTATATAGCAATTTTCTCCAATCTCTGCAAACATCTCCTTAAGTAATTGTTGTTTTTTTTCTTGATCACTTGGTCGAGTATTGTTATAATCAAATAATCTATCTAGTTGTTGCATCTGCTCTTTAGCTAAAGATGGATCATCACAAAAATACAGTTTTTTCGTATTCATTCTTATTTTTATTTCTTCAAGTTTCATTTTGAACTCCTCCGTATTAAATAAAATTGTATAATAGGATTATACTATATATTTCTATAAAAAAAAAGAGAGTTCCCTCTCTTATGTCTTTTTATCAATTTAAACATTCATTTTCTAAACTCTTCAAACTATTTTTAACTCTTTTTAAAGTATCTAAAAATCTATTTTTTCTATTTATATGATATATCGCCTGTCTTTTCCATGGATCGACTTCAAATAAGTCTTGACTTAAGAGATAATAGTATTCTTGACAAAATTTAATATACCTTTTATAAAACACTTTTGAATTATTAATACTTTTATATTTTTTTAAATAAAATAATAGTAATTGTTCTTGAGGTGTCATTTTAACAATATGGTATAGAAATTCTTGACGTCCACTCATTGCTAATAAGTTCTTTTCTAAAAAAATTATCAAATCTTTATAGGTTTTAAAAGTATGTATAAATTTATCAAATTCCTTGAACTTATTATAATCCCATTTTAAATCTTTATTCATCTTTCTCACTCCCTAAGCGTAGAGAAGAAGACAAAAAAATCTACTAGATAAACTCCATTAGATTTTTACACACATTTGTCCACTCCTAACAATTTTTGTGTAGTTTTTAGGTAAGTCTCCTGACTTAGAATCTCTTTACTCCTATCCTTCCCAGAGTTTATAACTCCAGTGGTTTTATAGTTTCATCCTCATTACAGTAGCGGAGGCTGTGTAGGATTTTCACCTACTTCCTTGTTATGCCTAAGCACCTAAAAACTTTTATTTAATTTTATATCTTATTTTTAATTATTTGTCAATTTATAAAAGGAGATAAATCTATTTTACTTTTTTATTTAGAGATTTATATTTTTTCCTTCTACTATAACATATTTTGGTGATGTTACTGATATAAATGGTTTTCTTTTCCAAACTATAATATCAGCTACTTTTCCAACCTCTAAAGAACCATATTTATCATCAATCTTCATAATTTTGGCACCATTTATAGTTACTGCTTCCAATGCCTTCCATTCATCCATCCCATTTTCAATAGCCAATCCAGCACAAATAGGTAGATACTCTAAAGGAATTACTGGAGCATCTGTTGTTATGCAAATATCAGCTTTTTTGCTAACAGTTGCTACATTTTTAAAAGATTTACCTTTTAGTTCAATTTTTCCACGTGCTCCTAATGATGGCCCCATTATCAGAGGAAATTTTTCATTTAAGACATCATCCAAGACATCAGTTACACATGTACAGTGATCTAAAGTCATATCTAAATTGAACTCTTTGGCTATCCTTATAGCACTTATAATATCATCACCTCTATGAACATGAGCTTTTAAAGGAATCTCTTTATTTATAACAGGTATCATAGCTTCTAACTTTGCATCAAATTTTCTTTTAGGATCATTTTTATATTCTATAGTTTTTTGAATAGTTTCTCGTAATAATGCTGCTATTCCCATTCTTGTTATTGGTGTTTTATTTTTTGAATTATAATTTTTTTTAGGATTTTCTCCAAATGATACTTTCATAGCCATTGGGAATTTTATAATCATTTTATCAATTGAAGTTCCAAATGTTTTTATACAAGCATATTGTCCTCCAATAACATTAGTTGATCCAGGACCACTTCCAACAACTGTTATCCCTGCAAAAAGAGCTTCTTTAAATGTTATATCTTGAGGATTAATTCCATCTATGGCTCTCATATTAGGCGTTATTGGATCATTTTTTTCATTATGATCAATTCCTTCAAATCCTTGACTATCTCCTTTCATCCCTAGATGAGTATGAGCATCAATTAATCCAGATGTAACATATAAACCTTCAGCATCTAATATTTCATCATATTGGAAATCTAAAATAATATCTGTAGGTGTTATTTTTTTTATAACTCCATTTTCATAGTAAATATTAGATAAATCATAACTTTTTGTTTTATAGTTCATTATCAATGCATTTTTAAGTAATTTCATAATATCCCCCTAGTATTTATTATTTTTATAAATGTAAACTGAAGCCTGGTCCAATAGGTAATCCTAAGAAATACCATACTACCATTAAAGAGATTAATGAAGCTAATATTACAATTGAATATGGAAGTGTCAATGCAAAAATTGTCCCAAATCCAGCTTCTCCCTCTTCTTTTGTATTAGGTATTTTTCCTTCAGCTTGATACTGTGCTAAAAGCCCTAAAATTACAGGAATTGATGAATGTAGTGGTGAAATAATATTTGTTGATGAGTCACCTATTCTAAATGCTAATTGCGCATAGGCTGGAGAAATATTTAATAAACTAAACATTGGAACTACCATTGGCGCTAATAAAATCCATTTAGTTGATCCTGATGTCATCATAGGGTTTATTAGTGTTGTTATAAATACAACTAATAATAGCAATGGTAATGGTCCCACATTAGCTTCTTTTAATATAAATGATCCTTTCACAGCAAATATTTTAAATATATTTGATTTGTTTAGTAAGTATATAAAAATTGATGATGACAATAATGTTACCATTAGAGGTATAGCTTGAGTCAATCCAGCCTGTAACAGTTTAGGAATATCTCTTGTTGTTTTTATCTTGCCTTCTCCTATTCCATATGATATTCCTATAACAGAGAACATCACAAAAATTATTGGAACAATTGATGACAATAATGGTGATTTTGGTAAAAATCCACCTTCTGGATTTCTAAAAAATGCATTTTCTGGATAACATAATAATAAAAATATTACTAAAAATCCTAAAAATCCATAGAAAGAGAATTTTAATCCTCTCTCTTCTTCAGAGGTTAATTTATAACTTTTTAATAATTCGGTATTACTCCCTAAATCAGTATCACCCACTGTTTTTACAACAAATTTTTCTGTAAAAATAGTTAATGTTATTGTTAAAATAATAGTTGCAGCAGCCATAAAATAATAATTGCATAGTGGGTTTATTGTTAAATTCACTCCAACTGCTGCTGCCGCTTGTTCTGTTATTCCAGCCAATAAAGCATCAGTACCTGCAACAAACATATTTGCAGTAAAACCTCCACTACAAGCTGCAAAGCCAGCTATTATTCCAATTTTTGGATTTCTTCCTAATGCTGCAAATAAAACTCCACCTATTGTAAAAGCAAATATAGTACCTGCATCAGACATAATATTAGCATTTACAGCTGTAAATATTAGTGCCGCCGTTATAATACTTCTAGGAGCATTTAATAGGTATCTTCTCATTAAAGCTGTAAAAAAACCTGTTTTTTCAACTAATCCAATAGCCATCATCATCAAAACAACTATTTTTAGAGATGGAAAATTTACATATATATTTGGAATATCTTGAACTAATGCTCTCATATTTTTAAATGTTAACAAGTTTTCAACTATAACTGTTGTATTTTTCCCAATTTCTCCTGCTGTTCTAGCACTTTCAAAATATGTCACTCCAAACCCCAATTTGTTTAAACTAAAAGATACAAATAGGGTAATTATTGAAAATATTCCAAATAAAATAAATGGATGTGGAAGCTTATTTCCTGTTTTCTCAACAACTCTAATTGTTCTACCCAATATTCCTATATTAGTATTTGACATTTTAACCTCCTAAGTAAAATAGAATTTGTAAAAATTTATTGATGTATATTTTTTGCATCTTACCCATATTCAAATAATAAAACACTTTTTTTCATTCAATTCCCCCTGTTTTATATTTTTTTAAAATAGTATTTTTTCAGTACCAAGT
>Charlie_p2__coassemble_1163_pt1 | contig 32902 bp, 31 predicted proteins | sample Charlie_p2__metabat2_low_PE_014 | metagenome-assembled genome bin Charlie_p2
TTTGTTATTTTCATAACTTCTGACTATTTTCTCTATTCGGTTGTTAATGTCCTTACATTTAATTTTCGTCTGCGGTGTTTCCCGCTGACAAAAACAATAGTACCATAATTTTTAAACTAAGTCAATAACTTTTTTTATTTTTTTTTATTTTTTTGTTTTAACAATAAAAAAAGATAGAAAGGCTTGTAACTTTCTATCTTTTATATGACTCTAAAACTATTTTCTTAAATCATCTACAAGCTTTGTTTTTTCAGATGTTTTCTCATCCTTCGTCTTTACAATTTTAGCTGGATTCCCAGCTACAACCGCTCCTTCAGGAACATCTTGTAAAACAATAGCTCCAGCTGCTACAACTGCTCCTTTTCCTATTCTTACACCCTCAATAACTACAGCATTTGCACCTATCATAACATCATCTTCAACCACAACAGGCTGTGCTGAAGGGGGCTCTATTACTCCTGCCAATACTGTCCCAGCTCCTATATGACATCTTTTCCCTACTATCGCTCTTCCACCTAGTACAGCATTCATATCTATCATAGTACCTTCACCTATCTCAGCACCGATATTTATAACAGCTCCCATCATTATTACTGCATTATCTCCTATTTTTACTTTATCTCTTATTATAGCTCCTGGTTCTATTCTAGCATTTATATTTTTAGTATCAAGTAGAGGTACTCCAGAGTTTCTAGCTACATTTTCTACAAAGTAACTCTTTATAGTTGCTTTATTCTCCTCTAGTATCCCCTCAATCTCTTTCCAATCACCAATTAAAATACTGCTATCCTCACCTTTAAAAACAAAAATACTCTCATTTTTAAACTCTATTGTTCCATTTATATAAACTTTTGAAAGTGTCTTTTTTTGCGAATTTTTTATAAAGCTTATTAGCTCCTCTGCTGTTTCTAATCTCATAGCTCCTCCTATTTAAACATATCTTTCATTGTGTATAATTTTGCTTTTTTTCCAACCATATAGTCAGCACATTTTAACGCTCCCACAGCGAATATTTTTTTTGATAGAGCCTTATGAGTTATCTCAATTATCTCATCCTCTCCAGCAAAAATAACTGTATGTTCTCCTACAATAGTTCCACCTCTTACAGCATGTACTCCAATCTCTTTTTTATCTCTTCTTCTCATACCTTCACGTCCATGAACAATGCTATATCTTTCAGATAAAGCTTTTTGAATAGTTTCTAAAAGAGTGATAGCTGTACCGCTAGGTGCATCAATTTTTTTATTGTGATGTTTCTCAATTATCTCAATATCAAAATTCCCCTCCAATTTTGGAGTCAACTTCTCTAAAATATCATTTATTGCATTAATTCCAAGTGAAGTATTAGAAGATAGCAGTATTGGTATCTTTTTAGAAGCCTCCACTATCTTTTCTAAAATCTCTCCATCATATCCAGTTGTTGCAATCACTAAAGGATAACCTCTTTCCACACAAATATCCAATAGTTTACTGATTTTACTAAAATGCGAAAAATCTATAACAACATCTATCTGCTCATCTTTTTTTATTTGATCCAAATCATCAACAAAGGCAACTATTTTATCTCCACCAAGTTCTTTGATGGTAGTTCCCATAGTTCCCGTTCCATGCATAGCTATTCTCAAACTGCTTCACCCACTTCTTGAAGCTCTTTTTTTACTATCTCTCTATTTTTTTCATCTAAATCACCTAGAGGTAAACGACATTTTCCAACATTTTTTCCCAATATATTCATAGCCTCTTTTACAGGAATTGGATTGACCTCCACAAATAATGATTTAACTAATCCATTATACTTCAACTGTATTCTTTGTGCTTCTTTCACATCTCCATTTAAAAAACTATGAACCATATTATGAACAACTTTAGGTTCAACATTAGCTAAAACAGAGACTGTTCCAACTGCTCCTATGGACATCAAAGGAACTGTTATATCATCATTTCCAGAGTAAAGGGCCAATTCCGGTATCAATCTAGCCACTTCACATGCATAGGATATATCTCCACTAGCCTCTTTTATCGCTACAATATTCTTCTGTTTTGCCAATCTTTTCAATAGGTTTATAGATAAATTTACTCCAGTTCTTCCAGGAACGTTATACAACATTATAGGAAGGTTTACAAACTCCGCTATTGATATGAAATGTTTATAGATTCCATCTTCATTTCCCTTGTTATAGTATGGTGTTACCAATAACAATCCGTCTACTCCCATCTTTTCATATTTTTTTGCCATTTCAATAGCCTGGATAGTGTTGTTACTTCCAGCTCCAACTATTATAGGTAGTCTTTTCTTATTAGCCTCTAAAACAGTTTCAACAATTTTTACTTTTTCATCATCTGTAAGTGTACTAGCCTCTCCTGTTGTCCCTAAAACTACAAGAGCATCTGTACTATTTTCACAGTGATATTCTACTAACTCTGATACTTTTGAATAGTTTACACTCATGTCTTCATTAAATGGTGTAATCAATGCTACTCCTGACCCTTTAAACATACGCTACCCTCCATTTTTATAAGTTGTAATACTCGAAACAGCATAATTTTGCTGCCCCCTATCTTATCTTATCCTCTAGCTCCAGAAAATTCAATTCATTTTTTATTTTTATTTTCTAATTAGTTATATAAGTCCCATTTTCACTTCCTAAACTTTCTCCAACAAATATTGGTACTCCATATTTTTTCCCTATTACTACAGCTTTTGTTTCCATGACTTTAGCACCATTTCTAGACATTTTTTCCATTTCATCATAGGATATTCTCTCTATTTTTGTAGCCTGACTATTTTTTCTAGGATCGTCTGTGTAAACTCCATCCACATCAGTATATATTTTACACTCACAATTTAAAACTCCAGCTAAGGCCACTGCAGTAGTATCCGATCCCCCTCTTCCCAATGTTGTTATATCACCTAGGCTATTTACCCCTTGAAATCCAGCAACTATCACTACCTTATTGCTCTTTAACGCTTTCTCTAACAGCTCTTTATCTATACTTACAATCTCACTATCTCCATGTTCTCCCTCTGTTCTTAACCCTATCTGGTACCCTGTATATGATATAGCTTCACAGCCAATAGAGTTTAAGGCTAGTGATAGTAGCGCTATACTCTGCTGTTCACCAGTGCTTATTAGCATATCTATCTCTCTTTTATTTGGAGTGTCAGTGAAATGAAAAGCTTTTTTCAACAACTCATCTGTTGTTTTTCCCATAGCTGAAACTACCACTACAATCTCTTCCACTCTCTCTTTTAATCCCTTTATATAATTGGCTATTTTTGAAATTTTTTCCAAAGTTGCCACTGAACTTCCACCATATTTTAATACTAATCTCATAATTCCACTCACCTCATAGATTTTTTTCTATATTTTACTTCTTTTAAATCTGATTTTTAATTTATCAATTTTTTATTTTTTTTGTTCATAGTATATTTTATAAGATATCTATTTTACTATATTTTTAAAAAAATATATGTTCATATATTTTGAACTTTTATTTTTTATGTTTGTTTTTATTAAAAAAAAATAATATGATTAGTTAATTATTCTTTAGGAGGTAGCTATGGATTTTCTATTAAATGATATTATTAAATACAGAAGAGATTTACATCAAATACCTGAAGTGGGTTTTAAAGAGTTCAAAACTCAACAGTATATAATCGATACTTTAAAAAATATGGGATACTCTCCAAATATAATCTGTGAAACTGGAGTATTTGTCTATATCCCTGGAAAAAAGGAGGAGTGTATAGCTTTTAGAGCTGATATTGATGCCTTGGCAATACAGGAGGAAAACAGTTGTGAATTCGCTTCAAAGCACTCTGGTTTTATGCATGCCTGCGGACATGATGGACACTCTGCAACTCTTTTAGCATTTGCTAAATATTTAACTATAAATAAAAAAAGTGACCACAGTGTTCTTCTTATTTTTCAACCTGCCGAAGAGGGACCTGGTGGAGCTAAGTTTATTTGTGAGACCAATATTCTAAAAGATTTTAATGTAAAAGAGATATACTCTTTCCATCTTTTTCCAGATTTGGAGGAGGGTATAGTTTCAACTAAATCAGGACCTTTCTTTGCTCAAGCCACTGAGTTTGATTGTAAAGTTATCGGAAGAGGTGGACATGGTGGAATGCCTCAAAAGACAAATGATCCTCTTATACCTTTTACTAAAATTATAGATTCATATCAGAGTATTATCTCTAGAAATATCTCCCCTTTTAATGCAGGGGTTATAACTGTTGGTAAAATAAGTGGAGGTACAGCCAGAAATATAATATCTAATTCAATAGATTTTTATGGTACAATTAGAACATATTCTCAAGAAGATACAGAGTTTATCATAAAAAGAGTTAAAGAGATACATAGTGGAGTTGAGATAGCTTTTAATGTTAAGGTTGAAGATGAATTTAGAATTCTTTATCCCCCTGTGATAAATGATGAGGCTCTTTATAATAAATTTTTAAAAATCTCCTCTGAATTTAAATTTATTCAGGGAGAGGCCCTAGCTTTAGCTGAAGATTTTGCTTTTTATCAGGAAAAAGTTCCTGGAGTATTTTTTCTATTAGGTACTAAAAATAAAGAGAAAAACTTTATCTCTCCTCTTCATAGTTCTTCATTTAATTTTGATGAAAAGGTTCTTCTTGAAGGAGTCAAACTTTTTGCAAAACTTTTGGAGGGAACAAATGAAATATAAAATGATTGTAACTGACCTTGATGACACACTTTTAAACTCTCAAGGGAAGATATCTTTAAAGGATAAAGAAGCTATAATGAAAGCCCAGAATGAAGGTGTTATATTTGTTCTTGCTTCTGGAAGACCTACGTATGCTATGAGAGATTTAGCCAATGAGTTAGATTTAGGCAAATACGGAAGTTACATCCTATCCTATAATGGTTCTATCATAACAAACTGCAAAACCAATAAAAATATTTTAGAGGAAACTCTTACTAGAGATGAGATTCATACCCTCTATGATTTTAGTAAAAAAAATGGTGTGGAGATAATAACATATCTGGATGATACCATTGTTTCTGAAGATTATAGCTCCTATATTGAAGTGGAAGTTGAGCTGACAAAGATGCCTTTTGAAAAAGTAAAAAATTTCAAAGCTACAGTGGATAAGGATTGTGTTAAATGCATAATGCTAGCTGAACCCACATATTTAAAAGGAGTTGAAAAAATTTTAAAAGCGGAATTGGGAGAGCAATTTTCCATTGCAATTTCAAAACCTTTCTTCTTAGAGGTTACAAAATTAGGTGTTGATAAAGGAAGTTCACTTTTAAAATTAGCAAATAAATTGGGAATAAAACAGGAGGAGATAATAGTTGTTGGAGATTCTTATAATGATCTTCCAATGCTTAAAGTAGCAGGTCTGCCTGCCTGTGTAGAAAATGCAAAACCTGAAATAAAGGAGATTTGTAAATTTATATCTACCTCTAATAATGCCAATGGTATGGCAACTCTCATTGAAAATTTAATATTTAAAAAATAGAGTGGTTATCCACTTTATTTTTTAATAAAAATATTTTGATTATAAAAATAATTGACATATAAAGTTTATTATGTTAATATTTCTATATAAAATTTTTGGAGGTAGCCTATGCAAGTTTTTATTCATCATATATATGAATTTGAAAAGGGAATAAGAAATTTGATTTTACATACTATTTCTGAAGACTTATTAAGTTTTGTGGAAAATAGATTAAAATCAAAAAATATAGCTTATAAAATATATCAAATTAGAAATGGTAGATACAACATCTTTTTTGGAGATGAATCATGTATCGCTGTTATAAAAAAAATCAATAAATCTAACCTATCAGAGTATACTGCAGAAGAGGATTTTATTTTGGGAATCATGTTAGGATATGACAGAAAAAAACAGTGTGATCGATACATCCAGTTTAAAAATAAAGAAAATATAAGAGTTTCATAAAGGAGGAGAGAAAAATGATTGCTATTGTTGGGGGTTTAAAAAGAGGAGAAAGAGAGTATTTAGAGTTATTAAAAACCTATAATTTAAAGGGAAAAGTTTATAACACTCAATGTCCAAATTTTTGTAAAAAAATTAAAAATTGTGAAATGTGCATAATTTTTACTAACTTAGTAAGTCATAATCTTTTGAACAACTGTAATAAGGTTTGTAAAACTCAAAATATTCCAATTGTTCATTTAAATAATAATAGTATCTCAAAACTAAAGGAAAACTTAGATAAGATGTATAAGTAAAAAAGATTGCACTACACATGCAATCTTTTTTTTATAAATCCAATCCAGCTTAAAACCCTTTTGTTTTTTAATATAATTAACAATAAAAAATATAAAACTCCATATACTATAGGTACAGTTATCAAAGTTATTAAATTTCCTAGCTCTCTAATATAACCAATCTCTAAATATAGTCCATAAGCTATTATAAATCCTATAAAAACTGTTAATACTCTATCTTTTGTCAATATCTTATAGTCACTATACAGTCTCTTCATCTTATGAATTTTTATTAGAGCTACTATTATTTCAGTGATTAAAGTGGCTAAAGCTGCTCCATTTCTTAGATAGGCTGGAATTAAAAAGTAGTTTAATCCTATATTTAAAAACACTCCAAATATGGAGATTATCAATATATCTTTTTCCAAATCATTCGGTAACATCACCTGTCCACCAATAAAAGTTCCCAATGCTAAAAAACCTATACATGGAGACATTATTATCATAGTTTCTATCGCACCTCTAAAATCAGGTCCCGAAAATAATAGCGTAAACTCTCTAGCTAATAACATCATCAATAACATAGCTGGAACTCCAACAATAAAACAGTAATCTATAAAGACATCCATATTTTTATAGATGTTCTCTTTCTCTTTTCTTTTTATTGCTCCAATTATTCTAGGGGATAAAACTGTTCCCAGTGTCAATATCACGGGAAGAACCATTTTATACATCTTAACTGCTGCTGTATACAGACCAACTTCAGTGTCATTTATCATAATCCCTAACATTGTTGTATCGATACTTCCATATATTCCTATTGTAAATATATACAAAAATATTATCAACATACTATTTGTATGTCTTTTAAAATTTAAATCTTTAAAATAGAAGTATTTTCTCACACTGAACACATCTATAACTCTTGCCAATACCTCTGGAATAACTAGAAGTAGTGCATATAGATAGTAATCACTTGGAGTCTTTATAAAATAAAATAGAAATCCTAAAGATAAAATCCTTATTGTAAAGGATCTTATAAGCCTTCTTTTATGATTTTCCATAACAATAAAAAAATGATTTATATGGAAGCATTCAAATAAAACTTGAATTGCAAAAATATAAAACAATAATTTTTCCTGATAAAACTTTCCATACATTTGAACTGTTACCAATAGAAGTATTAAAGAACCCACGCTACTTAAGATTGTCATTATGAATAGTTCAGTAAATATTTTTTTAAACTCTAACCAATCACCGACACCTTTGGCTTTAGATAACTCTTTTATACCATAGTTTGGAGCTCCCAGTACTGAAAGTATTAAAAAATAAGCTATAACACCCTGTACAAAATATACTTTACCCAGATACTCTGGCATCAATATTCTGGAAATATATGGGAATGTTATTATAGGAAAAATTGTGTTACTTATTATAAGTAGAACATTATAAAGATAATTTTTAGAAACTGACATTTAACATCTTCCCTCTTATGATTCTTTTGGATTATATATAATATATCCTATTGTAAATATAGCTAATATCATTTGATACCACAATAGAGGTATTATATCAAATGGTGAAACTTTACCTCCTGCAAAACTCAACATTATAAGCATTTGAGCTCCATATGGAATAGCACCCTGAGCTATACATGAAAATATATCCAATACAGATGCGCTCTTTTTAGGATCCACTCCATATCTATCAGATATTTTTTTAGCTATTGGTCCATTTATTATTATTGATACAGTGTTATTAGCAACAGCCATATCCGTTAGAGTCACCAAAAGGGCCATTCCCATTTGAGCACTCTTAACTCCCTTTATTCTTTTTTCAATTGCATTCATTATCCAGTCAACTCCACCAGCTTTAGTAACCAGTGCAGCTAGACCACCTGTTAAAAGAGATAGTAAAAATATCTCAGTCATCCCTGTAAATCCATTGTAGATCTCTTTGGCATATCCTAACCAAGTAAAATCTCCATAAAATAATCCAATAGCTCCTGACAGTGCAATTCCAGCTGTTAATACAACAAAAACATTCACTCCAATTAAAGAGAGAGTCAATACAAATATATAAGGTAATACTTTTATAACATTAAAAGCGTATACTCCAGTTTCAGGAGCGATATCTGGCTTACCAAAAACTATCAGTAGGATCAATGTTAAAATCGCTGCTGGTGCTGCAATTTTTATATTTACTCTAAACTTATCTTTCATCTCAACGCCCTGAGTTCTTGTAGCCGCTATTGTCGTATCAGATATTATTGAAAGGTTATCTCCAAACATTGCTCCACCCATTAGAGCCGCTAAAACTAAAGGCATTGAAACACCACTTTTTTCAGCTAATCCAACAGCTATTGGGGCTAAAGATACAATAGACCCCACAGATGTTCCTGTGGCTGTTGAAATAAATCCAGCTATCACAAACAATCCAGGTGCTATATAGTGAGAGGGCACATATGTCAATCCCAGGTTAACAGTGGAATCAACTCCTCCCATAGATTTAGATACAATTGCAAATCCACCTGCCAGCAAGTAGATTATACACATTGTTATAATATCCTGATGACCACACCCTTCTAAGAAAGTTTCAAACTTCTCTTTTATACTGCCTTTAAATAGTAAAAATGCTACAACTATCCCTGGAAAAATTGCCACTGGAGCAGGTAATTGATAAAATGCTAACTCTACGCCCATGGAATCTAAAACTACTCCACTACCTAAATAAAATCCAATGAAAACTAAAAACGGAATCAATCCCTTAAAGTTTCCTTTCCTTTCTGTACTCATTTTTTTGCCCCCTTTTATTTTTTATACATTTTTACGAGTATACATCATTTTTTATTTTTTATCAAATTTTTAATAAAAAAAGTTCCAGCAGAACTGGAACCTCTCTAAATAAACTATTATCCTCTTATTTCAGAAACAGTTTTAATCTTATAGTTTTTAAATACAATTGATCCTACATATCCTGTTAAGATACCTGCAACTGCACATAATCCAGCTGTTATCAATACCTCTTTAGCAGGGTTAAATCCAAACATTACTGCGAAACCAGCGATTGGTGTTGCTGTTCCTGTAGCATTGTTAATTAATCCAAAGTAGTTAACGATCATACCAGCGATTCCTCCACCAATAAAGTTAGTAGCGAATACTGGGATTGGGTTTGCAGAGATTATATCTGCTTGAGTTAATGGCTCAATAGCAACAGCGATTGTTGTTGATCTATCTCCAAACTTCATTCTATCAAAGAATACGAAGTTCATGAATGATGAAGCCATTACTGATAATGCTCCAATTGCCATTGGTAAACCAGTTAATCCTAACATTGCTGTCAATGCCATTGAACTTATTGGAGCTGTTGCAACTACTGTTATAACTCCTCCTAAGATAAATGCCATTACATATGGACTAGCTGATTGAGCCGCTATAATTATATCTCCAATTGTTTGTAAAGCAAATGTAACTCCAGGAGAAACAAACTGTGCTATTCCTCTTCCTAAAGGTGCTGCTAAACAAATAATTACAATTAAATCTAATCCATCAGGGATTTTCTCTTCTAATTTAGGAATAATGAATGACATTACGTATCCGGCGATAAATCCAGGGATGATTCCCATTCCTCCACAAACTACACCTAACATAACTGCATAAACAGGGCTTACACCTAATGCTAATGGTACTAAAATTGCTGCTGCAACTCCTCCCATTGATCCTGCTGACGCTCCAACCTCTCCTAAAAACTTAATTCCTAAAAGATCTCCACCAACATATAATTGGAAAGCTTCTACTAGGAAACTTGCTGTTGCTGCTCCTGCTAGAGCACCCATAGCTTTCATTCCTTTTGGTGCTTTTAAACTAAATCCAGTAAAGAATGCTAAAACCAATAATAATAATACTGTACCTTTTAATAATTCCATTTTCCCTCTTTCCTTTGATATGCTTGTTAAAAAAATAACAATACATCAATTTTGACTTTTTTTCTCACAGAAGTCATTATACTCTACTTTTTACAAAAAGTAAAGTTTTTTTTTTATTTTTATGTTTATTTTTAAAACAATTCAATATATGTTTAACACATTTAACATATACTTTACATTGTAGAGGCTTTCATTAATGCTGCAAAAACATTTTTTTATGAAAAAAAGTTACTTTTTTCACATTTAATAGTTTTAACCCTCTCTTAAATTAATATTTTGTAGGTTGTGTATGTAATAGTTTTATGTTAGAATTTAACTATCTAAAACTAAATTTAATTGGGAGGTATTTATAATGAAGAAAGTTATTAACACTGCCAAAGCTCCTGCAGCTATTGGACCATATTCTCAAGCGATTGAAGTGAACGGAACTCTTTATGTTTCTGGACAGATTCCATTCGTTCCTGAAACTATGACTGTTGCATCTGAGGATGTTAAAGAGCAAACTAGACAATCTTTAGAGAATGTTAAAGCTATCTTAGAGGAAGCTGGATATTCTTTAAATGATGTTGTTAAAGCTGGTGTTTTCATTAAAGATATGAACGATTTTGCTGCTATCAACGAAGTATATGCTGAGTATTTAGGAGAGGTAAAGCCTGCTAGAGCTTGTGTTGAAGTTGCTAGATTACCTAGAGACGTTAAAGTTGAAATCGAAGTTATCGCTGTAAAATAGTAAAAAAGATGAGGTTTCCCTCATCTTTTTTTATAGATTTTGAATATTTATTTTTATAGCTGAGAATTTACACTTATCATAACATAACTGACAACCAATACATTTTGATTGATCAATTTTATGCTTTTGTTTAACCTCTCCCTCTATACATTTAACTGGACAAACTCTAGCACATGCTGTACATCCTATACATTTCTCCTCTATTATTTCAGCTTTTTTTATCTCTTTAACTTCACTATTAATAGCCTTAGTTGGACATTTTACAGCACATAATCCACACTCTACACACTTTTCTGGATCTATTCTTGCCACATTATTTTTGATTTCAATCGCACCTACTGGACAAGCTTTTTGACAAAGCCCACACGCTATACATGCAGCTGTACAAGCTTTTCTTGCTACAACACCCTTATCTCTTGACATACAGCTAACTGTTACTCTTTTATTTGCCGGCAACATCTCAATCAATCTTTTTGGACATGTAGCTACACATTTTTTACAAGATATACACTTCTCTTCATCTATACTTACAATACCTTTTTCTGTAACTGTAATTGCATTCACTGGGCAAACCTTAGCACAATCCCCATATCCTAAACAACCATATTTACAAGATTTATCTCCACCTGCATATAGATTTATTGCAGCACAAGTTGTTAACTCTCCCTCAAACTCATATGTTTTACTTGTCTTTGTACAATCACCTTGACATAGTAACTTTGCTACCATTTTAGGTCCTGATACATCAACTGTAGCTCCCATAACTTTTGCTATTTCTGCTGCTACTGCTGGTCCTCCAGGTGAACATGATGTCATCTCCGCTCCATTTAAAGCTATTGCCTCTGCATATCCAGAGCACCCTGGATAACCACAAGCTCCACAATTTATTCCTGGAAGTATCCCTTGAATAGCTTCTACTTTCTCATCAACTTTAACCTCAAACTTCTTAGAAGCATAGGCTAAAAATAGTCCCATTGCTAACCCTGTTCCTCCCAATGATAAAACAGGAAATAATATTGATTCCATTAACCTACCTCCAATCTATATTTGCATTCCGCTGAATCCCATGAAAGCCATTGCTAAAAGTCCTGCTGAAATAAACGCGATTGGAACTCCTTTAAATGGTCCTGGAATAGCCGCATATTCTATTCTTTCTCTTATTCCTGCCAACAGTACTAGAGCCAGTGTAAATCCAATTGCTACTGCAGCTCCATTTATTACTGATTCTATAAAATTATACTCCTGTTGAATATTTAAAATAGCAATTCCTAGTACAGCACAGTTTGTTGTTATAAGCGGTAAGAAAACACCAAGAGCTTTATATAAGTTTGGCGAAGTCTTTTGAATTGCCATTTCAACAAATTGTACCAATGAAGCTATTATTAATATAAAGGCTATTGTTTGTAGATATTCTAAGTGTAATGGTACCAATAAATAGTTATAAATTGTCCATGTAACTCCTGAAGCCAATGACATAACAAAAGTTACAGCCATTCCCATTCCTATTGATGACTCAACTTTTTTAGAAACTCCCATAAATGGACAAATTCCTAAAAACTTAGCAAATATTATATTTTGAATAAAAATTGCTGTTACTATTAAACTGAAAATTTTTGCAAAATCCATCTTTATTTCACCCCACTCTTTTTCGCTTTAATATAGTTCTGAGTAGCGATTATAAATCCAATTGTTATAAATGCTCCAGGTGCTAATATAAATATTAAAGCTGGTGTAAATGAAGCTGGTGTAACAGAGATACCAAACGCAGTTCCATTTCCTAAAATTTCTCTTATAGTTCCTAAAAGAGTTAGTGCCAATGTAAATCCTAGACCCGCTCCAATTCCATCTAATATTGATTTAAACACTGTATTTTTTGAAGCAAAACTTTCCGCTCTACCAAGTACTATACAGTTAACAACAATCAGAGGTATAAATAATCCTAAAACTTTATATAATTCTGGAACATATGCCTTCATAACCATCTCTACTATTGTTACTAGAGATGCTATAACCATAATAAATGCCGGTATTCTAACTTTATCTGGAATAAAGCTTTTTATCATAGATATCAACATATTAGAACAAACTATTACCGACATTGTTGCAAGTCCCATAGCCATACCATTTATTGAAGATGATGTAACTCCAAGTGTTGGACATAGTCCAAGTAAAAGCACAAATACTGGGTTTTCTTTTATTATTCCATTTAATAATATCTCTCTATTTGACTTTGCCATTATTTTTTATTCACCCCACTATTAAAGCTGTTAAGAGCTCTTTTTATCCCTGTATAAACAGCATTTGGTGATATTGTAGCCCCTGCGAATCCATCTGCTGATTTATTAAACTCATAAGAAGCATCCTTTCCAATAGCCTTCTTTTGCCACTCTGGATCCAATATTTTTGATCCTAATCCCGGTGTTTCTTGGCTTCCTATTATATTTAATCCTGTAACTCTTCCTCTTCTATCAATACCCAATACAAAATCTATATTTGCAGCATATCCAGGTTGAGAAACCGTTACAACATAACCTACTGGTTTTCCATTTGAACCATTTCCTGGAATGAACTCTAACTCATCCACCTTTACAGTGGCGTTCTCATCAAATGATACAGCCTTTGGTAAAACCATTATTCTAGCTGCATTTACTGCCGCTTTTTCATTTTCCTTTATAACTTTCTGAGTAGCTCCATTAACTACAGATAAAATTCCTGCTGAAATTGAAGCAATTAGAGTTAGAACTAAACCATAGTGTATAAATCTATTTTTCTCCATTACTTCACCTCCCCAAACTTTTTAGGGCTTGTATATCTATTGATTAAAGGCACAAATCCATTCATTATTAGTATTGAATATGCCACACCCTCTGGGTAACCACCTTTAAATCTTATTAAAGATACTAAAACTCCTATTCCAAATGCGAATATCGCTCTTCCCTTTGGTGTATGTGGAGATGTTACCATATCTGTTGCCATGAAAAATGCTCCTAAAAATAGACCACCAGAGAAAATATGTAAAACTGGATTAGCCCCAGCTATAAGAGAACCTACAAATACAGTTCCTATCATTATCACTGGTACTTTCCAGTCAATCTGCTTTTTATATATTAAATAAAGTCCACCTATAAGTAGTGCTAAAGCTGATGTCTCTCCTAAACATCCACCCATTCTACCGATAAATGTGTTTAAATATATGTTTCCATTTTCAATTAGAGCTATATCAGTTGACATCCCTCTCTTCATAGCATCTAAAAGAGTAGCTCCACCTACATCATCATACATAAATGTTGTTATTGCAACTGGCCAAGAAGCTTGTACAAAAGCTCTTCCCACTAAAGCCGGATTAAATATGTTATGCCCCAGTCCACCAAATACCATTTTTCCTAAAGCAATTGAAACAACTGCTCCAATTACAACATATACTAAAGACATATATGGCGGTATTACAAAAGCATATAAAATTCCAGTTATAATAGCACTTCCATCAAAGATTTGAACATCCTGTTTCATTAATTTTTGGCATACAAACTCTGTTACCATACAAGATAAGATTGATACAGCTGTAACCACTATTGCTCTAATTCCAAAAAAATAGCATGCTGCTAAAAGTGCTGGTAATAATGCTATTATTACATCATACATTACATCATCAACAGTTTCCTTAGTTCTTATATGAGGCGATGGCCCCATTTTTAAAATTTTTGCCACTTTCTTCCTCCTACTTTTTCATTGTTCTAAGTTTAGCTTTTCCAATTTTTATTGCTTCTGTTAGCGGTCTATTAGCTGGACAAATATAAGCACAAGAACCGCACTCAATACAGTCCATTAAGTTGTATTTTGCCATCTCTTCCCACTGTGAAAATTCAGCTAATCTAGCATACATTATAGGTTCTAAAGACATTGGACATGCGTCAACACACTTTCCACACCCTATGCAAGCCTTAGGTTTACAATAATTTGTTTCCTCTCTTGTTAAAGCCAATAATCCAGATGTTCCCTTGATCACTGGAACTTCTAAAGTTAACTGAGCCATACCCATCATAGGTCCACCCATAACTATTTTCTCCACATTCTCCTCATTATAACCACAACTCTCTAAAAGTGCTGAAATAGGAGTTCCTATAACCGCTTTTAAATTTTTAGGTTCCTTTATACCCTTTCCAGTAACTGTTACAACCTTATCTATCAATGGTAACCCATTTACAACTGCATCATATATAGCGGCTGCTGTTGTTGTATTATTTACAACTACTCCCACTGCTGACGGTAACTTCCCAGATGGAACCTCTCTATTTAAAATTGCTTTTATTAAAGACTTCTCTCCACCCTGTGGATACATAGTTTTTAATGGCATAACCTCTATATCTGTTCCTTGGCATGCTTTTTTCATAATCTCTATGGCTTCTAATTTATTATCTTCAATTCCAATAACAGCACTATCCACTTTTAAGATATGCTTCATTATTTTTATACCCTCAACAACTTTTGCTGATTCCTCTATCATAACTCTGTTATCAGAGTTTAAATATGGTTCACACTCAGCACCATTTAATAGTAACGTATCTATTTTTACATCAGATGGTGGATTTAATTTTATATGAGTTGGAAATGCTGCTCCTCCAAGTCCCACTATTCCCTTTGCTCTAATTATCCCTAATAGCTCCTCTTTAGTTGAGTTTTTCCATTCTGGTAACTTCTCTAAAGTGATCCATTCCTCTTTCTCATCATTCTCAATTACAATTGTTTGCACATTTCCCATCAATGGAAATGGTAAGTTTTCAATTTTTTTTACTATACCACTTACTGTTGCATGTACAGGTACTGATAAGAAAGCTTCTGAATCAGCTATTATCTGCCCCTTTAAAACTCTTTCTCCAACCTCTACACATGGCGTTAAAGGAACCCCTATATGCTGAAGAAGTGGGATGAAAATCATCTTTGGTGCAGCTAAAATCTCCACAGCTTGATTTTCTGTTTGGATCTTATTTTCAGGTGGATGTACTCCCCCTTTGAATCCGAAGAATTTCATAAAAATATTCCCTCCTTTGTAGTTAACAAACTATATTCCATTGTTAGAATAACATATTTATTTATATTTAACAACTTTTTTGAACTATTTTTTTGCTTTTTTGTGTTACTTTTTGTTATATTTCTGCATAATTTTATCTATTTGTATGTTTTTCAATACATCTTCCAACAATGAATTAACGGTCGAAAACATTGGATCTACAATCTCTGACTCCTCTTTTGTAAACCTACCCAGTACAAAATTTATATTTTCATCCTTACTTTTAGCTTTTCCAATCCCACACTTTACTCTTATAAAGTCTTGACCTAAATGGGAGATTATAGATTTTATTCCATTGTGTCCTCCTGCGCTTCCATTAACTTTTACTCTTAACTTCCCCAGAGGTAAATCCATATCATCATACACCACTATTAGGTCAGTAGCTGGATCTATCTTGTAAAATTTAACCACTTGAACTATTGAGTTTCCACTTAAATTCATATAAGTTTGCGGTTTTAATAGGATAACCTTTTCCCCATCTATCGTTTTTTCAGTTATTAACCCTTGAAACTTATCCTTAAAAGAGTTAAATCCTTTTTTCTCTGCAAACTCATCAATTATATCAAATCCAACATTGTGTCTCGTTCTTTCATACTCTTTTCCTGGATTTCCCAATCCTACTATTAATTTCATTTTTCCTCCTAAATATCTAAACTATAAAGAAAGAGAGAATCTAAGATTCTCTCTTTCAAAAGGTTTTATTAGCAATTTCCATCAAACTGGTATTTTGCAAGTCCTCCTAGAGAAGTTTCTTTATACTCCTCTTTTAAGTCTCTTCCTGTCTCTCCCATTGTCTTTACAACTTGGTCAAATGAAATGCTGTGCTTTCCATCTGTGTATAGAGCGTATTGAGCTGCATCTAATGCTCTAACAGCCGCTGCTGCGTTTCTCTCAATACAAGGTATTTGAACATATCCTCCAACTGGGTCGCATGTTAATCCTAAGTGGTGCTCTAATGCCATCTCTGCTGCATATTCGATCTGCTCTAATGATCCACCTAATATGAAACATGCCATTGCTGCTGCCATTGCACAAGCTGATCCAACCTCTGCTTGACATCCACCCTCTGCTCCTGAGATAGTAGCATTTTCTTTTATTATATTACCTATTAATCCCGCTATTGCAAGACCTTTTAATACCTCATCATTTGATAAGTTATACTCCTCTTTTAATGCATACATTAATCCAGGAATTACTCCAGCAGCTCCACAAGTAGGGGCAGTAACAACTCTACCTCCTCCTCCGTTCTCCTCTGATACAGCTAGTGTATAAGCGAATATTCTTCCAACAAATCCACCTCTAGATTTATCATTTCTTGCTTTTCTGTAGAACGATTGAGCTCTTCTTTGTAATCTGATAGTTCCTGGTAAAATACCATTTTTAGAAAGTCCTGATTGAACTGATGCTTCTAAAGCAGTTCTTATTTGGTCTAAGAAATACCAAATTGATTCCCCTTCATTTTCAGTAACAAATTCCCATAACTCTTTTTTATTTTTTTCACACCATGACATTATCTCTGCCATTGTTCCAAAAGAATAAACTCTTGATCCACCCTGTCTTTGTTGTCCTTCTTCCATGATTGTTCCTCCACCAACAGAGAATACCAACCAAGAATTTAACTCATTTCCATCCTTATCTAAAGCGATAAACTTCATTCCGTTAGTGTGATACGGATGAACATACTCTGGCATCCATACTATTTCTGTAGATTTAGGTTTTAACGTTTCTATTATTATATAGTCAGTTAAATGTCCTTTTCCTGTAAGTGCAAGTGATCCGTATAACTCAACTCTAAAACTTGCTGCTTCCGGGTTTTCTGCCTTAAATCTTTTTGCCGCTCTCTCTGGCCCCATTGTGTGAGAGCTTGATGGTCCATTTCCGACCTTAAATAATTCTCTTAGTGAATCCATTTTTCCTCCTGAACTTTTAATTAAAAATTTTACTGTCTAATCTCTCCATTATAGTTTTTAGCTATTAATTTTAAGATTTTATCAACAGTTATATTGATATCGTTTTCCTCAAGAGTTCCATCTTTTTTTCTCATAACGATGCTTATAGCAACTGATTTTTTGTCAGTCTCTATCTTCTCTCCTTGGTAAACGTCAAATATAGCAACACTCTCAATTAGATTTGATGACTTTTTAATGTCCTCTAACATCTTTCCAACCAGTACATCTCTATCTAAAACAACTGCTAAGTCTCTAGTAACTTCAGGATATTTTACAATTCTCTCATATTTAACTTTTTTAGCTCTGTAATTAAGTAGAGTAGTTAAATCAAGTTCAGCTACATAAGCTCTCTCTCTTTTAATGTCCATATTTTCAGCTAACTCTGGGTGAATCTCTCCAAAAGTTCCTATTTTAACTTTTCCTATTCTTATATCAGCACTTCTTCCTGGATGGAAGTTGTTATCCTCTGATCTATCTAGTTGATATCTTGTCACTCCCATATACTCTAGGAATTTTTCTACAAAACCTTTTAGTGTGTAAAAATCCATTGCCTCTGGTTTTGGATTCCATAAAGTTTTGAAAGATTTTCCAGCTAGAGCAATTGAAGCTCTCAATGTCTCATTTGCTAATCCATCCTCTTTAGGAGTAAATACTCTTGATACTTCAAAGAATTTTAAACCATTTTGATTTCTATTTAAATTATCTCTTACATTTGTTAATAAACTATATACTAAAGTTGGTCTCATAACAGCCATATCATCACTTATAGGATTTGTTATCTCTAAAGTTGGCTCTGTTATTCCCAGCATTTTTATAGCATCTCTTGATATAAAGCTATAGTTTATTACCTCTTGTAATCCTAATTTTGCCAATATCTCCTTAGCCTCATCAACAACAACTGTCATTGAATCTTTTACTCCAGGTCTTATATTCTCCTCTGGCATCTTGTTTTCTATATTATCAAAACCATACATTCTTATAATCTCTTCATAAAGATCTGCTGTTCTAGTCAAATCTCCTCTATAAGATGGTGGCGTTGCTATTATTGTAGTAGAGTTTAATGTTTTTATTTTAATTCCTAAGTTTGTAAGAATTTTTCCAACTACATCAATCTCAATATTTTTTCCCATAAACTTTCTTAATTTTTCAATATTTAAAGGGATCTCTATTTTCTCATACTTATCGATATATTTATCGATATATCCTTCTAAAATCTCTCCACCTGTTAATTGAGATATTAAATCTGCCGCTCTTTCTAAAACTTCAACAGTATTTTCTATATCCAATCCTCTTTCAAATCTATATGAAGAGTCACTTGATAATCCAAGCTCCTTTGATGTTCTTCTGATATTATCTGGAGTGAAATATGCACACTCTAGGAAAATCTCTGTTGTTTCCTCTGTTACTTTACTAGATTCTCCACCCATTATTCCAGCTATTCCTAAAGGCTTTTCAGCATCTGCTATAACAAGCTCTTCTCTATTTAACTCTCTTTCAGCTCCATCTAATGTTACTATTTTCTCTCCCTCAGCAGCTTTTCTAACAATGATTTTTCTATCAGCAATCTTTGTTAAATCATAGGCATGTAAAGGTTGGTTACATTCAAATAATATGTAGTTTGTAGCATCTACAACATTATTTATAGGCTTTAATCCCATAGAAAGTAGTCTGTTTTTTAACCACTCAGGAGACTCCTCTACCTTTATGTTTTTTATAACTTTTCCAGAGAATCTTTTACATCTCTCTTTATCCTCTATTCTAACATCTATATGACCAGTATTAATGCTCTCTATAATCTTTTTAGATTCAAACTCAGGCCATTTTATTTTTCTGCCATAGTAAGCTGCAATCTCTCTTGCTATTCCAATATAAGATAAACAATCTGGTCTATTTGGTGTTATTTCCAATTCAAATATAATATCATTTAATTTTTTATAAGCTCTATACTCAACACCTAATGGAGCATCCTCTGGAAGAATTATAATTCCATCTCCATCATTTCCAAGTCCAAGCTCAACCTCAGAGCAAAGCATTCCTTGAGACTCAACACCTCTTATTTTACTCTTCTTTATTTTAAAATCTCCAGGTAAAACCGCTCCAATTGTAGCTACAACAACTTTATCACCAAGTTTATGATTAGGAGCTCCACATACTATTTGAAGTTCCTCCTCCGCTCCAATATTAACTTTTAAAAGAGTTAACTTTTCAGCTTCAGGATGTTTTCCATACTCCGTTATCTGACCTATAACAACTTTTGCTAAGTCTTTTCCCTGCTCATCTATTGCTTCAACCTCTTGACCTATCATAGTCAGAGTATTTTCTAGCTCTTTTATGTCCTCTTTTATATCGACATATTGCTTCAACCAATCCAACGAAATTAACATTATATGCCTCCACCTTTTATTTAAATTGCTTTAGGAATCTTACATCATTTTCAAAGAACGCTCTTAAATCATCAATACCATATCTTAGCATTGTTATTCTCTCTATTCCCATTCCAAATGCAAATCCTGATACTTCCTCTGGGTCATATCCCACGGCTTCCAACACAGCTGGATCAACCATTCCACATCCCATTATTTCTAACCATCCACTGTGTTTACAAAGTCTACAACCCTCACCTTTACAGATAACACACTGCACATCCATCTCAGCACTTGGCTCTGTAAATGGGAAAAAGTGTGGTCTAAATCTAACTTTTGTTTCACCGAAAACTCTTGTTACAAACTGTTCTAACATAGCTTTTAAGTTGGCAAATGATACCTCAGGACCCACCATTAACCCTTCCATCTGATGGAACATTGGTGTATGAGATATATCATAGTCATTTCTATAAACTTTACCTGGGCAAACCATTCTGAATGGTGGCTGATGTTTTTCCATATATCTAGCTTGAACTGGAGATGTATGTGTTCTTAAAACAACATTCTCACCCATATAAAATGTATCTTGTAAATCTCTTGATGGATGTGTTTCTGGAATATTTAACGCATCGAAATTATATGATGTAAACTCTACCTCTGGCCCTTCAGCTACGTCAAACCCCATCTCCACAAATATATTTTTTAAGAAGTTCATAGTCTCTGTTATTGGATGTAATCCACCAGTTGAAACCTCTCTTCCTGGTAAAGATATATCTAATGTTTCAGATTTCAATTGTTCTTTTTTCACTTTTTCTTTAATTTCATTTGTTTTCTCTTCAATTAAAGTTGTTATAACGCTTTTAACATCATTTACCATCTGTCCAAAAGCAGGTCTCTCCTCTGGCGATAGATCTCTCATTGATTTAGAGATCTCAGTAAACTCACCTTTTTTCCCTAAATACTTAACTCTAATCTCATCAATCTCTTGTAGTGTTTCTGCTTTTTGGATATTTAAACTAGCATCATCCCTCAAAGCATTCAGCTTATTTTTCATCTGTTTCCTCCTAAAACAAGGCTTTATTATTTTATATCTTTATAATTAAAAGTTAACTCTTTGTCCTTTATCGTCAATACTCCGTATCTATTATCCTTTAAAGCTCCTGGATTAAAATATTTTATTCCATTTTTCTCCTCACAGTAAGGGATATGAGTATGTCCAAAACAAACAGCATCCACTTTATATTTTTCAGCTATTGTCTCTAATGTATGCATCTCTCTTTTTACATTATAAAGGTGTCCATGTGTTATCAGTATCTTCACTTCATTGATCTCTACTATCTCATTATCATTAAATTTTCTATCAAAAACATCACAATTTCCTCTAACAATATAAAACTTTATATTTGGGAAGGCATAGGAACACTCCTCACCATCCCAACTATGATCCCCTGTCCATATTACTATATCAGGATTTTCTTGTGTTATTATATCATAAATTTTACCCATGTTTCCATGAGAATCTGTAATTATTAATAATTTCATTCCTCTACCCTATAAATATTGATGTCTCAGATTTTTCCATAATATTTAACCCTTTTTTTCCAGTTATCTTTTCAAAGAAGTACCCTCTGCTTAGATTTCCCATTATTAAAAGGTCCAATTTATTGACCTCTTTTAAGTAATCCTCTTTTGCTGATGCACCATTAAAGTTTTTCCAATCTACAACTTTCTCTTTGCTTTTTAAATATCTCAATAAAGAGTTTTCCTCTATCTCATAAAGAAGAGTTAACATTTCAAAGTTTTTTATCTCTGGGAAAATATTTATAAAAGAGAATACACTCTTATTTATTTTTACTCCATCATCACTTGAAATTCCAACCTTATCTAAAGAGGTTATAGCTTTCTCTCCAATCATAACTATAGGTTTAAAGTGATTCTTTAAAACAGTTATCGCTGATTCTGACAGAGCCTCTCCCTTTTCAAAAATTAGTAGATCTGCAAGTTTCATATACTCTTTTATTATATCCCAAGGAAAACCAAATTCCACATTTAGTCTAGAGTATACTCCTCTCACTTTAAGTTTGTCTTGTAAGTGCTTAACTTCCTCTTCTTCATAGGCATCTCTTTCCTGTGAAAAGGAGTTATTACTCAAGTTTACTATCATTCCATCCATTGTTGCTGGTATAATCTCGTCCCTTCTAACATCTTTAACATATAAAGGGACTATCTCGTATCCAAATTTCTCCTTAAAAAATATAGCGCTATCTATTAACACATTTTTTTTTGATCCTTCTCCAAATACAACTAAAACTTTTTTCATAATAACTCCTCCTATAGACTAAATTACTCTTGAGTTGCTTCTTCCTCTTCATCCTCTTTAAAACTTGCTATCGATACAACTTTTTCAGACTCAGATTCATTTACTCTCATAATTTTTACACCTTGAGTTGCTCTTCCAATTATTGAGATTTGATTTACTGAAGTTCTTATAACAATTCCAGAAGATGTTATTACCATTAACTCCTCCTCATCCTTTACAGGTTTAACTGCTACAACCTCTCCATTTTTATCACTGCATCTTATATTTATAACACCTTTTCCACTTCTAGATTGTAATGGATACTCGTCCACTCTCGTTCTTTTTCCATATCCATTCTCAGTTATAGTTAGAATAGTTTCATTTGCTGCGTCATCTATCAACAGTGCCGAAATTACTTTATCCTTTGCTCTAAGTGAGATTCCTTTTACCCCACTTGTATCTCTTCCTGTAGCTCTTACATCATCCTTAGAGAATCTTATTGAGTGTCCCAATTTTGTTGCTAAGAATATCTGTTCTTTAGAGTCAACTGGTAAGATTCCAACAAATATTATATCGTCACCATCTCTTAGTTTAATCGCCTTTAATCCAGCACTATTTATATTTTTATACTCGCTTAAATTTGTCTTTTTAACCATTCCATCTCTAGTTACAAATACAAGCTCTTTATCTTGGCTAAACTCTCTTATTTTTATTATTTCTCTAACTTTCTCATCTTCCTTTAATTTGATCAAGTTTCCTATAAGTCTTCCTCTAGCCTGCTTTGAAGATTCTGGGATCTGATAAACTTTTAAGTGGAAAACTCTACCTTTATCTGTGAAGATCATCATTGTATCCAGATTTGACATAACTTCCATTCTTTCAACAAAGTCATCTTCAATAGTGTTTTGAGTTGAAACTCCCTTTCCACCTCTTTTTTGAGCTTTATACTTATCTAGCTCCATTCTCTTTACGTATCCTCTGTTAGTTACAGTAACAAGAACGCTATCATCCTTTATTAAATCCTCAGGTCTGATCTCTAATCTCTCTTTTTCAATTGTCGTTCTTCTTGGATCATCATATCTATTTTTTATCTCATTTAACTCATCTTTTATGATCTCATAGATTCTATTATCATCTGCTAAAATCTCATTTAATTCAACAATTAAAGCTTTTAAATCCTCATGCTCTCTGTCGATTTTATCTCTTTCAAGCCCTGTCAATCTCTGTAGTCTCATATCTAATATCGCTTTAGCTTGCTCTTCACTGAATCCATACTTATCGATTAATGCCACTCTCGCTGCATTACCATCAGCAGACCCTCTAACAATCTCTATAACTCTATCTATATTTTCAAGAGCTATTATAAATCCTTTTAATATATGATCTCTTTTTTCAGCTTTATTTAAGTTAAACTTTGTTCTTCTAGTTATAACTTCAAATCTATGTTTTAAGTATTCATCTAAAATCTCTTTTAAATTCAATACTCTTGGAACATTGTTAACAAGTGCTAACATAATTATTCCAAATGTTGTTTGAAGCTCTGTATATTTATATAATGAGTTTAAAATCAGCTCTGACTCCTCACCTTTTTTTAACTCAATTACTACTCTAATTCCATCTCTATCTGATTCATCTCTTAAATCTGATATCCCAACTATTTTTTTCTCTTTAACTAAGTTAGCTATTTTTTCAATTAAAGAAGCTTTATTTAACTGATAAGGAATCTCTTTTATTATTAGACTTTCTCTACCGTTTTTTCCCTCTTCTATCTCAATTTTTCCTCTAACTCTAACTCTTCCTCTACCAGTTGTATATGCATCATATATCCCTGCTTCCCCATCAATTATTGCTCCTGTTGGGAAATCTGGACCTTTTATATACTCCATTAATTGCACTGGTGTAATCTCTCTATTATCAATTAGAGCTAATATTCCATCTACAACCTCCCCTAAATTATGTGGAGGAATATTTGTTGCCATTCCTACCGCAATTCCAGTTGCCCCATTTAGTAATAGGTTTGGAAGTTTTGCTGGCAATACCACAGGCTCATCCAATGAATCATCAAAGTTTTTTCTAAAGTCTATTGTGTCCTTATCAATATCCTCCAATAACTCATTACTTATTTTTGCCATTCTAGCCTCAGTATATCTCATTGCTGCCGCTGAGTCTCCGTCAATAGAACCAAAGTTTCCATGACCATCCACAAGCTCATATCTATATGCAAAATTTTGTGCCATTCTAACCATTGTATTGTAAACTGCCGAATCTCCATGTGGGTGATATTTACCTAAAACCTCTCCAACAATTCTTGCAGATTTTTTATATGGTTTATCACTTGTCATTCCCATTTCATTCATAGCAAATAAAATTCTTCTATGTACTGGTTTCAATCCATCTCTTACATCTGGTAATGCTCTACTAACTATTACACTCATAGAGTAATCTAGATAGGATTGCTTTAACTCTTCCTCTATATATCTATTATTCACATTAGACATTATTCTTTTCCTCCTAGAACATTATTTTTATTACTGTGTATATACATTTATATATCCAGATTTTTTACAAATTCCGCATGCTCTTCGATAAACTCTCTTCTTGGCTCTACTTTATCTCCCATTAGTTTATCAAATAAAATATCTGCTTCTCTTGCATCATCTATTGTAACTTTTAATAAAGTTCTTGTATCTGGATCCATAGTTGTTTCCCAAAGCTGTCCTGGATTCATCTCTCCTAATCCTTTATATCTTTGAAGAGTATATTTTTTATCCTCACCTTCAAGCCCTGTTATTATATCCTTTAACTGTCTGTCTGTATAAGCATAGGATACCGCTCTACCTTGAGTTATCTTAAATAGCGGTGGTTGAGCTATAAAAACATTTCCATTGTGAATTAAATCCACCATATATCTGTAAAGGAATGTTAATATTAGAGTTCTTATATGTGCTCCATCCACGTCCGCGTCTGTCATTATTATTATTTTTCCATATCTTCTTTTCTCTATATTGAAGTTATCTCCAATACTAGTTCCAAAAGCTGTAACCATGGCTCTTATTTCAGCATTTTCTAGCGCTTTATGTAATCCAGCCTTCTCTACGTTTAGTATTTTACCTCTCAGTGGTAAAATAGCTTGGAAAGATCTATCTCTTCCCTGTTTTGCTGATCCTCCTGCTGAATCTCCCTCAACAATATATACTTCACATTCATCTGGATTTTTTGAAGAACAATCCGCTAATTTTCCAGGTAAAGATCCAATGTCTAAAGCTGATTTTCTAAGAACTAACTCTCTTGCTCTTTGAGCAGCTTCTCTTGCTCTTTTTGAATTTAGTATCTTTTCAACTATAACTTTTAAATCATTGGGAGCATCTTCTAAATACATCTTTATCTGTGCTCCAGCAACTGTTGAAACAATACCAGTAACTTCACTATTTCCTAACTTAGTTTTTGTCTGTCCCTCAAACTGTGGTTGTGGAACCTTTACAGAAACAATTGCAGTTAATCCCTCTCTTATATCTGAACCTTGTAATTTTCCATCCTTATCCTTTAAAAGTCCAGTACTCTTACCTAAATCATTTACCACTCTTGTCAATGCAGTTCTAAATCCACTTACATGAGTTCCGCCCTCATGTGTATTTATATTGTTAACAAAAGAGTATATTGTTTCTCTCTGGTTTGTATTATATGTCATAGCTATTTCCACTGAGACATTATCAACCTCTCCACTCATATAAAAAGGTGTTTTTATTATAGCTACGCTATCCTTCTCAATCTCTTTTATATAGTCTAAAATTCCACCTTCAAACTCTAAATTAACAACTTTTGCAGGCTCTTTTCTTAAATCAGATAAAACTATTGTAAGACCTTTATTTAAGTAAGCTAACTCTCTTAATCTTGTCTCTAAAGTTGAAAAACTATATACCAATGTTTCAAAGATTTCATAGTCAGCTTTAAATCTAACTGTTGTTCCACTATCCTCTGCTACACCGATCTCTGCAACATCTTTTTCAGGTACACCTCTATTATATTTTTGGTAATAAACCTTACCAGCTTTTCTAACTATAACCTCTGTCCACTCAGAAAGAGCGTTAACTACTGACACTCCAACTCCATGAAGTCCTCCAGAAACTTTATAGTTATTGTTTTCAAATTTTCCTCCTGCGTGAAGAACTGTTAATACTATCTCCAATGCCGATTTCCCATATTTTGGATGTATATCTACTGGTATTCCTCTTCCATTATCTACAACCTCTATTATATTATCCGGTAGTATTGATACTTCTATTTTTGTTGCATATCCTGCTAATGCCTCATCCACTGAGTTATCTACAATCTCCCATACCAGGTGATGTAAACCTCTCTCTGAAGTTGTTCCTATATACATTCCAGGTCTTTTTCTTACAGCTTCTAATCCTTCTAAAACTGTAATATTTTCTGCTTGATAATTATTTGTTGTCATCTCCATCCTCCAATATCTTATCTGCAATATTTTTTAAAGAACACGGTTTACAACTGCTCCCTTCTCCAAAAAACATCATTCCACAAATATCACATTTCTTATACCCTTTTAATCTCAAGGCATCTTCTCTCTCTTTTGCCTTCTTTTTTAAAATGCCTATTTTTTCCTCTAAACTCAAATCTTTAAGTTCTGAGATAAACTCCTCTTTCTTCTCTTCATTAGAACTTTTCTCTATAAAATCTATATAGTCACAATTTTGAACTTTTGAAACTTTAAATCGTATATCTTTCACATAATCCTTTTTTAAAATTTCCTGTATTCTCTTTAAATATTTATTTTTGTTCATAGACATATGATGAAGGTATATACTATCCTCAACCAACACGTATAGAATCCCCTCTTTAATCCAAAGAGGTTCACTTTTTTTAGAAAGTTTTTCAACAATTTCTCTCCAATGTCCTCTTATTATTCCCTCTTTTAACTTTCTACTTTTTACAATAGCCTCTTCCACTGCTTCACTTACATTCATGATGTCCATCTTGAATCTCCCCTTTATCAACCCTAAAGTTTTTAGATTCTATATTTAAATCAGTTGTAGAACTAATGAAAACTTGTAACTCTCTTTTTTTTAAGTAATTTATAATACTCTCTTTCCTTATAGAATCAAAATATGAAGATATATCATCTATCAAAAAAATAGGTGTTTCTCTCTTTTCTTTTATTACCATATCAATTTCTGAAAGCTTTAAAGAAAATATTATAGACTTTTTCTCCCCTTGAGAGGAGTATGATTTTGCCTCTTTTTCATTTAAGAGAAATTTAAAATCATCTCTTTGAGGTCCTACCAACGAATACCCATAACGTAACTCTTGATATCTCAATCCTTCAATTTTTTCCCTTAGACTTTCCTCTAATTTGGTAAGAGTTATTCCTTTATACTCATTAATAATACTTTCATATTTTAATCCTAATTCTTTCTTATCATCAAAAAGTTTTCGATAATTTAAATTTAATATTATTGAAATGTTTTTTACATACTCTACTCTCTTTAGCATCACTTTGGCTGCTAGCTTAATAAATTCCTCTTCATAAATTAAAAACATCTCATCTTTAATATTTTTGTCTTTTAAATACTTATTTCTGATTTTTAAGAGTTTATTATAGTCTTTTAAATTTTTAAAATACTCATAGTTGCTTTGGGCTATCTCTCCATCAAAAAAACTTCTTCTAAAACTGGGACTTCCCACTATCAACTCTATATCCTCTGGAATAAATGTTACCACATTAACTTTTCCATAGAACTCATCAAAAGAGGTTTTTTTTCCATTATATTTATACTCTTTATGTTTTTTATCGATTTTTACACTTAAAGTTTTCTCAGATACTAAATCTCTATATGAAATATAACTTCCCATTTTTTCTCTGTTATACTTTATTAACTCTATATTTTTTGAGGTTCTAAAACTTTTTCCAGTTGCACTAAAATAAATAGCTTCTAATATGCTTGTTTTCCCCTGCCCATTTTTACCAAAAAATAGGTTAAATCTTGGAGAAAATTGTATATTTCTATCCTCTAGATTTCTAAAATTTATATAGTTCATTTCAAGAATTTCCAATGTTTATTTCACCCCAAAATTAAAATAAAATTAAGCTACTACAAATGCTAATCCTAAAAATTCAACTTTATCTCCTGGATACAGCTTTTTTCCACGTCTCTCTTCCACTTCTCCATTAACTTTAACTTGTCCATCTAAAATAAGCTCTTTGGCTTGTCCACCAGTACCAATTTCACCAGTAAATTTAAGAAATTGATCTAATTTAATAAACTCTGTAGAAATTTTTATTTCTTGCATCTTAACCTCCTAAAATATTTTTAGTCTATTATACATTTTACCATAAAACTAAGTTTATTTCTATAAGATTTCTAAAGGGTTTACGAGCTAAATCTACTCAAAAAGATTATTTTTTTTATTTTCATTAAAATTTTTTTATTTTTTCAATATATATACATAAAGTATTATTTCAAATCTTTTTTTTAATATATTTTTCCGTATATTTTGGATTTTTTTTAATAAAAGTATCTTATTTTTATTACAAATAAAAAGTGTACATCTTAATTTTTTTATGCTATTTTCTAAACTTTTAGTTTTATTTAAGTTTTTTTTGTTATATTTAAACATTTAAAAGTGTACATTTTTTAACGTTTTATTTTTAACCATATACATATATTTTTTTTACTAGGCAACTTGTCCTATGTATATTGTATATTTTAGAATATAATTAAAAGGATAAAGTAATTTTTGATAGTAATATCAAAATAATATTATAGTTATAGAGGAGCTGGTAATGTGTCTATACTGAGAAGTATATTCGGGATTTTTGTAATTTTATTTTTAGGTTATCTTCTATCTTATGATAGAAAAAATATCAAATGGAGAACTATCTTAGCTGGTTTTGCACTACAGTTTGTTTTTGCTTTTATAGTTATGAAAACAACTGGTGGAGCTTTTGTTCTAGAATCTGTTTCAAATGGATTTAATAAGATAATCGCTCAGGCCAATGAGGGTATTCAGTTTGTTTTTGGTGGTCTTTACTCTCCAGGAACTAATATCGCATTTGTTTTTGCTTTTAATGTTTTACCGCTTATCATTTTCTTTGGTGCTTTAATATCTGTTTTATATCACCTTGGAATAATGCAACTTGTTATTAAATACATCGGTGGAGGAATTTCAAAACTTTTAGGAACTAAAGAGGCTGAATCGGTATCTGCCGCAGCTAACATTTTCCTAGGTCAAACTGAAGCACCACTAGTTATAAAGCCTTATATCGCAAATTTAAGTAGATCACAACTTTTTGCTGTTTTAACTTGTGGAGTTGCCTCTGTTTCTGGTTCAACTCTTGCTGCTTATGCCGCTCTTGGTGTACCTATGAAATATTTGATTGCAGGTTCTTTTATGGCTGCTCCAAGTGGATTGGTATTCGCTAAACTGATTATGCCTGAAACTCAAGCTGAATCAGAGGATGAAAAGATTGAGTTTACAAAGAGTGATTCTGTTAACGTTATCGAGGCTGCTGCAAAGGGAACTATAGATGGTATGAATATCGCTCTTATAATCGGAGCTATCCTTATCTCATTTATCGCATTAGTTTCACTAGTTAATATGATTTTAGGTGGAATTGGTGATTTAATTGGAATTCAATTAACTCTTCAATCTATTCTTGGTTATATCTTTGCACCTATTACTTACGCTATGGGAATCCCTTGGCATGAGGCTGTTTATACAGGAAGTTTACTGGGACAAAAGATGGTTCTTAATGAGTTCGTTGCTTATGTTGACTTTACAAAAAATTTAGCTGGACTTTCAGAAAAAACAATTGCTATAATGAGTTTTGCTCTACTTGGATTTGCTAACGTAGCTTCTCTAGGACTTCAAATTGGAGCTTTAGGAGCTATTGCACCTAATAGAAGAAGTGAGATTGCTCAAGTGGGTATGAGAGCTGTTTTAGCAGGTTTCTTAGCTTCTCTTTTAAACGGAGTTATTGCTGGAGTATTCTTCTAAAAACTATATATCTATATATTTTAAGACAGGAAAATTTCCTGTCTTTTTTATTATATATTTTTTATATTCTATTTATTTTCTATTGTTTTTTAAAACTTTATATTATATACTCGTACAGATAAAAACAATAAACTAGGAGGAAACAATGAAGAAAAAAATCAGAATACCCGATACCTATGTCATTATCTTTTTTGTAGTTATCTTTGCAGCAATTCTTACCTATCTTGTTCCAGTTGGTAGTTTTACCATGGAAAAAATACAGTATGCCACTGAAGCTGGTATGAAAACAAGAACCGTTCCTGTTCCAGGAAGTTTTAAATATGCAGTGAATGATTTAGGGCAACCGCTTATTAAAGGTGTGCCTATATTTGCAGCTGGTGGAGATATGAGCATCACTAACTATATCTTTGAAGGTCTTGTTAGTGGTGATAAATGGGGAACTGCCGTTGGTATTATAGCCTTTATCCTTATCACTGGTGGTGCTTTTGGAATTATTTTAAAAACTAAAGCTGTAGAGGCTGGAATACTTAATATGATCAAAAAAACAAAGGGATCTGAAGCTCTATTAATCCCTCTTGTTTTCCTACTTTTCTCCCTTGGTGGAGCTGTGTTCGGTATGGGAGAGGAAGCTATTCCATTTGCTATGATACTTATTCCAATAGTTGTTGGTATGGGATATGACTCTATCACCGGTATCTTTATGTGCTATATTTCAACTCAAATTGGATTTGCAACATCTTGGATGAACCCTTTTAGCGTGGCTATTGCCCAGGGAGTTGCTGGAGTTCCTGTACTTTCTGGAGCTATGTTTAGAATCGTTATGTGGATATTCTTCACAGCTTTTGGAATCGTATACACTATGAGATACGCTAAAAAAATTAAAGCCAATCCAGAGCTATCTATCTCTTATGAAACAGATAAGTTCTTTAGAGATGATTTTAAAGCTGATGAAACTGAGGATTTAGAGTTTAAATTTGGACATAAACTTGTATTTTTAACTATATTTTTAGGTATGTCTTGGATTGTATGGGGAGTTGTTTTCCATGGGTATTACCTACCTGAGATTGCTGCACAGTTCACTATTATGGGAATTGTTTCTGGAATCATTGGAGTTATCTTTAAACTGAATGATATGACAGTGAACGATATAGCCACATCTTTTAGAAAGGGAGCTGAAGACCTTATTGGAGCTGCAATGGTTGTTGGAATGGCAAAGGGTATAGTGCTTGTTTTAGGTGGAGTAGACGCTGGAACTCCTACAGTTTTAAATACAATATTAAATGCTGTAGCTGGAATTTTAAGTGGCTTACACGCATCTATATCAGCTGTTGCCATGTACTTCTTCCAGTCTTTATTCAACTTCTTCGTTGTGTCTGGTTCAGGACAAGCGGCCTTAACAATGCCAATTATGGCTCCACTTTCAGATTTAGTTAGCGTTCCAAGACAGGTGGCTGTACTTGCATTCCAACTTGGAGATGGATTTACAAATATGATTGTACCTACATCTGGTATCTTAATGGCTATTTTAGGAATATCAAAGGTGGAGTGGGGAGTTTGGGCAAAACAGCAGATTAAATTCCAAGGTATTCTATTCGTATTAGGATCTATATTCATCATCATCGGTGTTTTAACTAATTTCCAATAGTTACCTATTAGAGGTAGAGCAACTTTGCTCTACCTCTAATTTTCATCTATTTTTACAAAAAAATTAAAAAAAAGATGTATCGCTACATCTTTAAAAATCCTTAATGGCGGGAGTGACGAGGGTCGAACTCGCGACCTCATGCGTGACAGGCATGCGCTCTAACCAACTGAGCTACACCCCCATTAATGGTGGAAACAACTGGACTTGAACCAGTGACCCCCTGCTTGTAAGGCAGGTGCTCTCCCAACTGAGCTATGCTTCCAAGTCATATATTTTTTAGTGGTGCCCAGAGGCGGAATCGAACCACCGACACGGGGATTTTCAGTCCCCTGCTCTACCGACTGAGCTATCTGGGCATCTTTTGTTACCTGCTATAGGTACCTTATATGGCGGAAGGTCAGAGACTCGAACTCTGAAGTCTTGCGACGCCGGTTTTCAAGACCGGTTCCTTACCAGTTAGGATAACCTTCCATATTAATGGTACCCCGTAGGGGAATCGAACCCCTGTTTATAGAGTGAAAATCTATTGTCCTTACCACTGAACGAACGGGGCAGGTGAGTGGTGGATCCAGCTGGAGTCGAACCAGCGACCACTCGGTTATGAGCCGAGTGCTCTAACCAACTGAGCTATGGATCCGTTAGTTAATGGCGTGTCTGAAGAGATTCGAACTCCTGACCCACGCCTTAGAAGGGCGTT
>Charlie_p2__coassemble_1195_pt1 | contig 30508 bp, 26 predicted proteins | sample Charlie_p2__metabat2_low_PE_014 | metagenome-assembled genome bin Charlie_p2
GTACTACTAAAGTTGTTGTTGAAAAGATTTCAGAAAGTATCTCTGAATCTCAAAATTTTTATACATTAAATCTACTTACAGAACCAGTGATTAGTGAACAAATTTTTGGACCTAACGATCTTGTTATCATAGGTGTACCAGTTTTTGTTGGCAGAGTTCCAGAGTTTTGTACAAAACAGTTAGAGCTATTTAAAGGGGAGAAAACTCCTGTTATAGCCACTGTTATCTATGGAAATAGAGCTTATGAGGACTCTTTATTAGAGTTGACTAACCTATTACATGAAAGAGACTTTATGGTTGTTGGAGCTGCTGCATTTATTGCCCAGCACTCTCTTTTCCCAAAAGTAGGGGCAAATCGTCCTGATGAAAGTGATTTTAATAAAATAGAGAATTTTTCTAAGTTATGTTTAGAAAAAATCAGTAATGTAGATGAAATTAAACATCTTGAAATAAAAGGTAACTATCCATACCGTGAGTATATGGTAGTACCTATGATACCCACTGGAAATGAGAGCTGCACAAATTGTAAAAAATGTGTGGATATCTGTCCTGTTAAGGCTATCGACTCTCTAACTCCAACTGAAACAGATGGTGATTTATGTATCAGATGTACAGCCTGTATCGCGGTCTGCCCTGTCCAATCCAGAAAATTCTATGGTCCTATGTATGAAGCTTCCTATACTCGTTTCATAGAAAATTTTTCTAAGAGAGTTGAACCAGAAATATATATATAAAAATGGAGGGTTTAATGGATCAAAGTTTTAAATCTGCACATACTGAAAATATAGGTAGAATCACTTCAGTACATAAAGATTTTTATATGGTATATAGAGATAGTATTGGAGAGATACTTTGCACCCTTAGTGGAAAAATGAGATACAGTAGCGATACTAAACTCTGTGTTGGAGATTTTGTAAAACTTTCTGAAAGTGTAATTATTGAACTTTTACCAAGAAAAACAAAACTCTCTAGAAAAGTATCCGGTTTAAAATCTGAAGAGCAGATTATAGCCGCAAATATTGATTATATTTTTATAGTTACATCTTTAAATGATGATTTTAATCTCTCAAGACTAGAGAGATACTTAAATATAAGTTATGAAAGTGGAGCTAAACCTGTAATTATTTTAAGTAAAGCTGATTTATGTCCAAGTACAGGTACATATTACTCTCAGGTAACAAAAATTGCATTTGGAGCTCCTATCTATATCATAAGTTCTAGGGATAAAGAGTCTATTGAACAACTCAATTCATACTTTGTAAATAAAAATACAATTGTTGTTATCGGTTCATCTGGAGTTGGAAAATCCACTCTAATAAATAAAATAGTGGGAAGAGATATAATGAAAACTGCAAAGATTAGAGAAAAAGATGGAAAAGGAAAGCATACAACAACTCACAGAGAACTTTTTTTCTTAGAGGACTCGTTTATTATTGATACCCCCGGTATAAGAGAACTCAGTATCTGGAGTAGCTCATCTAGCACTATCCCTTTTCCAGATATAGATGAACTTGCTATAAAATGTAAGTATAAAAACTGTTCCCATGAATCAGAGCCTGGATGTGCTATAAAATTAGCTTTAAAAAATGGAGAACTAGACCTTAGAAGATTTCAAAGTTATAAAAAACAGTTAAAAGAGATTAAATACTTGGAAAAAAGGAAACAGCTTCAAGAACTTAAATCTCGTAAAAAATAGTAACTGATAAAACCCCTTCAAGCTAGATAATAGTTCTATCTTAACTTGAAGGGTCTCCTTTATTTTACCTATTTTTTCAAATCAAATCTATCCGCATTCATAACTTTGTTCCATGCCTTTATAAAATCTTTTATGAATTTTTCTTGTGAATCTGAACTTGCATAGATTTCAGCAATAGCTCTTAACTGTGAATTTGAAGCAAATATCAAATCCATTCTTGAAGCTAGCCATTTTTCATCTCCATTAGCTCTGTCCACTCCTAAAAATACCTTCTCATTTTCATCCATTTTTTTCCACTCTGTGTCCATAGATAAGATATTAATGAAAAAGTCATTGGATAGAACTCCAGGTCTCTCTGTTAAAACTCCTATTTTTTCATCATGACTGATATTTAGCCCTCTAAGTCCACCTAATAACACTGTCATCTCTGGAGCTGTTAATCCTAATAGTTGAGCTTTATCCACCATCAACTCCTCCTCTGGAGTTTTAAAAATAAATTTAGCATAGTTTCTAAATGGATCAACAATTGGCTCTAAGACAGCAAATGATTTTACATCTGTCTGCTCCAATGTCGCATCTGTACGTCCTGGAATAAATGGAACCTCCAACTCTATTCCAGCTTTTTTAGCAGCTTCCTCAATTCCAACATTTCCAGCTAAAACAATGATATCTGCTAAGCTTACTTTTTTATTTTGATTCTTTTTAGAAGCATTAAATTCAGCTACAATTTTTCTCAATACCTCTAGTATCTTCTTTAATTCCTCAGGTTTATTTACTTCCCATCCATTTTGTGGAGGATATTGAATTCTAGCTCCATTTGCTCCCCCTCTAAAATCACTTCCTCTAAAAGTAGACGCAGAAGCCCAAGCGACAGAAACCATTTGTGGTATTGATAATCCTGATTCTTGAATTTTTTCCTTTAAGTCTTTAATATCTATCTTTTCAATTAAAGAGTAGTCTGCTGATAGAACAGGGTCTTGCCATATAAACTCCTCTTTAGGAATCTCCTCCCCTATATATCTAGACTTTGGCCCCATATCTCTATGAGTCAACTTAAACCACGCATTTCCAAATACTTTTTCAAACTCTTTTGGATTCTCATAGAATCTTCTGGCAATTGGTGCATAGATAGGATCCATTCTAAGAGCTAAATCAGCTGTTGTCATTATAGTTGTCTCTCTCTTATTCGGGTCATGAGCTGATGGAGCTAATTTTTTTGCCTCTGGGTCTGTTGGTACCCATTGCCAAGCTCCCGCTGGACTCTTAACCAAATCCCAATCATATTTAAATAGAGTTTCAAAATATCCCATATCCCATTTTATTGGATTAGGTGTCCACGCACCCTCTATTCCGCTTGATATTGTATCATTTCCCTTACCTTCACCATAACTGCTTATCCATCCCAATCCCACAGCGTCAAGAGGAGCTGCTTCTGGCTCTGGCCCTACATGAGTCGCACTTCCTGCTCCATGACATTTACCAAAAGTATGTCCTCCAGCAATTAAAGCTACCGTTTCCTCATCATTCATTCCCATTCTAGCAAAAGTATCACGGATATCTTTTCCAGAAGCAACAGCACTTGGATTTCCATTTGGTCCCTCTGGGTTTACATATATCAATCCCATCTGTACTGCTGCTAAAGGATTTTCTAACTTTCCATCCTCACTGTATCTTCCATTAGCTAACCACTCTTTCTCTGTTCCCCAATAAGTATCCTCTTCTGGCTCCCATATATCCTCACGTCCACCTGAGAATCCAACAGTTGGGAATCCCATAGATTCCAATGCACAGTTTCCAGTTAGAATTATTAAATCTCCCCACGATATCTTATTTCCATATTTTTGTTTAATTGGCCAAAGTAATCTTCTAGCCTTATCTAGGTTTGCATTATCAGGCCAACTATTTAAAGGCGCAAATCTTTGGTTTCCTGTATTTCCTCCCCCTCTACCATCAGATGTCCTATATGTTCCTGCACTATGCCAAGCCATTCTTATAAATAGTGGTCCATAGTGTCCATAGTCTGCTGGCCACCAATCTTTAGAATCTGTCATTAAGGCTTTAATATCCTCTTTTAACTCTTTTAAATTTAATCTTTTAAACTCCTCTCGATAGTTAAAGTCACTATCCATAGGAGAGATTTTTTCTGAATTTTGGGCTAACACCTTTAAATTTAATTGATTTGGCCACCAATCTTTATTGGTAGTTTTCTCTTGAATATCACCCTCTATTACCTTTTCATCAAAACTCTTTTTAGCGAAATATTTCATCTTATCTGCTAAAGTTCCAACCATTCCTGTAACTGGACATCTCATCTCCTTCATAACAAATATCCTCCTTTTTTTATTTTTGTATCTTTTCTATTTTTGTAATCATTACAATCTGTAAACTTAGTTTAGCATAGATTAAAATAAAAAAAGTTTATTAAAAAAAATATTTTACTATAAATTTTAATATTTTTAGATATTTTTTACTTTTATATATCGATCTATCTCCTGAGCTGCTTTCTTTCCAGCTTCCATTGCTAAAATAACTGTAGCTGCTCCTGAAACTGCATCTCCTCCTGCAAAAACTCCCTCCTTAGTTGTTTTTCCCTTTTCGTCAACAACTAAACACTTCCATTTATTTATTTCTAAATCCTTTGTTAAGGAGGATATCAAAGGATTTGGTGAAGTTCCTATAGCCATTATAACTGTATCCACATCCATATTAAACTCACTTCCTTCAATCTCTATAAATCTCGCTCTTCCAGATTCATCCTTCTCTCCTAACTTTGTTCTTATACATTTTAATCCTATGACCTCACCTTTTTCATCCCCTAAAATCTCTTTAGGAAGAGTTAACTCATCTATAATAACTCCCTCCTCTATAGCATGGTGTACCTCTTCCACTCTAGCTGGAAACTCTTTTACCCCTCTTCTATATACTATATGTGATTCAGCTCCTAAACGAATAGCTGTTCTAACAGCGTCCATAGCCACATTTCCACCACCTATTACAGCTATTTTTTAGGTATCTTTATAGGTGTTTTATACTCTTTCTCATAGGCCTTCATCAGATTAACTCTAGTTAAAAACTCATTGGCAGAAAAAACACCATTCAAATTCTCCCCAGGAATTTTCATAAAGTTTGGAAGCCCAGCTCCACTTCCTATAAATACTCCCTTAAATCCCTTTTCAAACAATTCATCTATGGTTATAGATCTCCCTATTATCACGTTCTTTTCAAATACAACTCCCAAGTCCTTTAAACTCTCTATCTCTTTCTTTACAACCGTATCTTTTGGAAGTCTAAAGTTTGGAATTCCATATGTCAATACTCCCCCTAGCTCATGTAAACTTTCAAAGACTACGACATCATACCCTTTTCTTCCCAACTCTCCCGCTGCTGACAACCCAGCTGGACCACTTCCCACAATGGCTACTCTATCTCCATTTCTTTTAATTTTTTCAGTTTCTAATCCATTTTCTAAAATATAGTCACCTATAAATTTTTCCAATTTTCCAATGGCTACTGCTTCCCCTTTTATCCCTAGAACACAGTTTTTTTCACACTGATCCTCCTGAGGACATACCCTTCCACAAATAGATGGTAGGTTGGTATATTTTCTTATATTCTTTGCCGCTTTCTTTAACTCTCCATTTTTTATATGACTTATAAACTCAGGAATATTTATTGATATAGGACACCCTTCAACACATCTTGGATTTTTACAATTAATACATCTACTGGCTTCTAACTCCGCTTCATCCAGCGTATAATTTAATGTAACTTCATCAAAATTTTTAACTCTTTCCTGTGGCGATTGCTCCCTAATTTTAATTTTTTTTAATCTATCAAAACTTTTTTTCTCTTTCTCTTCTGAAAGATGAATTTTACACTGGGAGGAGTGGTGTGTACTTCCCTCTAGCATTTTTAAATAACTCTTTCCCTCCTCTGTTCTGTATATATTTTGACGTCTAATAGACTCATCAAAATCGATAAGGTGTCCATCAAATTCAGGACCATCTACACAGGCAAATTTCACCTCATCTCCTACCGTTACTCTGCAAGCCCCACACATTCCTGTCCCATCTATCATAATAGGATTCAAACTCACAGTTGTTGGAAGATTATATTTTTTAGTCTTTAGAGACACATACTTCATCATCATCATTGGTCCAATAGCCACCACATGGTCATATGTAATACCCTTTCTCTCTATTAACTCTTCAATTAAATCGGTAACCAATCCATGAAATCCATATGACCCATCATCTGTAGCTATATATACTTTTTCAGCTACCTTTTTTAACTCACTCTCTAAAATAAGTACCTCTTTACTCTTTGCACCTATAATAACATCAGCTTTTAACCCATTCTCTTTAAACCACTTTACTTGGGGATATATGGGTGCTGCTCCAACTCCTCCAGCCACAAATAGGTATCTTTTATCTCTTAAACTCTCTATATCCTCATGTATAAACTCGCTCTCTTTGCCCAATGGACCAATTATATCTTGAAAAAAATCTCCCACTTCCAACTCACTCATTATCTTTGTGCTTTCTCCAATTACAAGAAAAACTATCCTTATAGTTTTTTTGTATCTATCATAGTCGCATATTGTAAGGGGAACTCTCTCTCCCTCCCTATCTATTTTTACTATTAAAAACTGTCCTGGTTTAGCTTTTTCAGCCAAAAGTGGGTGTTCTATCTCCATTGAACATATACTATTATTTAACCACTCTTTTTTTACAACTCTATACAAATTAAACCTCCTATCTCTTTAGTCTATAAAATCTCCCATTTTTAGAATTTTAATAGTTTGTTCCTCTTTGCTTTCGTTCACTAAGATTATAGGACCAGTACAACCCATGCCAGCTTCTGAGTATATTCCATTGCTTTTTAAGAAATCTACTGCTTCCTCCAACTTCATTATATCTATTCCTGTTATTTGAGCTGTTACAACCTCTTTTTTAATCTCTATATCTGATTTCTCTAAAGTTTTGCTCTCATGTTTCTCATTGGAATTTAACATTTCCAATAAGTTCAATCTCTTTAGTGCACTCTCCTCCTCTTTTAAAACATCATCTATCTTTCCTCTTAAAATATCAAAAGCATATTCAATAGCTCCCACTATAACATTTGTTCCAGATACTCTTGAAACTATAAGAATCTTATTTTCATAGGATAATCCAATCCCTGGTCCATACCCATATCCTAAAACTTCCTCTTTTCCTCCACTGTTAAAAGAGGAGAATAGTTTCATCAAAACATTTCCTGTTAAAGAGTCTGTAACAACAACATCGCAATCACCTGCTATTAAATCATTACCTCTTAAAAATACTCCTCCCTCCTTTCTCTGAGATTCTCCAAATTTAATATCATATCCCATCTCTTTAACTTTTTTAAGTGTTTTATCCACCTCTTTAGCTCCCTCAATATTTAAAACTCCTATTTTAGGCTCCTCTATACCACATGATTTTGCCACTATATTTCCATATATAGCATTTCTTACCATTCCCGCCACTCTATTTGCTGAGGCAGCTCCTGTTGTTGATGCAATAAACATCTCTTTTCCAGTTGGAGTTAAAACTTTACCTATTGTTGAAACTCCTATTGGGAAACTATAGTGCATTGTTACAACAGCATCTAACACTTTTTTTCTCAATAGGTCTTCAAATATCTCTCTCGCATTGTCCTCACTTTTAGCCTCTACAAGCGGCAAAAAAGTATTTACTCTAGGACCTATTAACAATATATCTATATTTAACTTTTTCTTTGCAATCTCAGCCGCTTTAACTATATGATCAATTCCAAGCTCACTTCCTAAAAGTGTTACTCCCACTGTAAAAATTGAATGTTTATCATTTTTTTCTAAAAAATCATTTGTTTTTTTCTCAATATCTAATTTTATATCCTCTTTTTTCTCACTATTTCTTTCCAATATTACTGATACTCCATCAAATAGATTAGTCATTCTTCCTAAAAATAGGCTTCCCTTTCCCACGAACATAACTCTATTTAATTTACCCTTAGTTAGATCATGTATTGCAAATCCACAATAGGGAACTCCAGATGGAATATGTCCCTGTGTTGGAGCCCAGCCTTTCATACCATGATTTTTTATAAAATCTCCAAGTTGTGATTTTTCAATATCCCCTCTTTTTACTCCAATAGCTCCTATCATTTTATAATTTCCCTCTGGAACATCTCCAGCTCCAGCAGGTTTTGTTATATCTGGATTCTGCATCTCCACAGAGTATTTATCTATATCATTCACAGTTAACCCAGCCTTTTCAAGAGGGTCAATTATTAAAGATTTCATTACAGCTTGAGGAGATGATCCAGTTCCAACAGTGTGTTTCCCCACTAAGTCAGTTCTTATTATAGGAGATACTCCATCATCTTTAGATATAAGTATTGCAAACCCTCCTAAAACATCCTCTAAAACAGGTATCCCTTTTTTTAGATGGTCCTTTCCATTCATGCCTAATTTTGCTACGGCTCCCCCTGCAACTATGACCACATTCTCATATGTTCCAGCCTTTACTAGAGAAGCAGCATTTATAAGAGCATGAACTGGTGCTGCACAAAAACTTCTTAAATCACTTCCTGTAGCATTTATAGCTCCTACCATCTCCCCTATAGATTTTGCGAAATTTCCCCCTCCTCTTTGATTCATATCTCCACATGCTTCTTCAGAACACTCAATAATATAGTCCACCTTGGATACATCTAAACTATTTTTCTTTATAAGCTCCCTAAAAGCAATAACTCCAGAGGCCTTTGTAACCAAATTTTCCAGCATAGTGTGAGCTGAAAGATTCACATCTATATCATGAGCTTTTTTTACACAACCTACCAACTTCCCTCTGTGGAACAGTCCTTCATTATGCTCATTTAAAATGGCTTCAATCTCAGATAATGCACTTCCTTTAAGCTCTTTTAAATCACTCTCTTCAAATATAAAGTTATTCTTATACTCCTCTATTGCAGACTCTAAAAATCCCTCTTCTAACATCACTAAATCAAATTTATCACATATTTTCAAAAATAGTAAAAACTCCCTCTCTCCCATAATCTGTCCAAGTTTACCATTTTTTTCTCCAGAAACTCTCTTATCTATCCATGTATCTCCCAAATTTTCTAGCTCAGTTGGATTCATATTCCCTATATATACCTGATTTGGAGGATAACTTAACACATCTTCAAAACTTCTATATGAGGCTTCAATATTTTTTAAATACTCTGAATTTGGATTTACTCTCCTTTCAACTGTCTGTGTAGTTCCATTGTTTAATATCATCTCTGGCACATGTGCCAAAATATAACTTGCATTTTTTAAAATGGCATAGTTCATCTTTAACCCCCTATATTTTTATAAAAAAAGCTGAAGGCAGACACTTCTCCCTTCAGCAATTCTCTATCTTTCAAATACTGTTTGAGAATTTACGTCTATTGTCAATGCTTCTAAGGCTCTCTCAACTATCGATCTTCTCAATTTTTTTTCATCCTCAACACCCAATGAAGGATTTCCTAATGGGTAAGGTATTGCAACTGCTGGAACAATTCTATTGGCCCCTACAGTTTTAGATATTGGTACCACTGTACAGATATGTACCACTGGTATACCTTTTCTCTCTATTGCTTTTACCATCGTTGCCCCACAACGAGTACATGTTCCTCAAGTGGATGTTAAAACAACACCATCCACTCCTGCTGATAAAAGTTTATCAGTAAATTCTGAAGCAAACTTATCTGAACTGGCCACAGATGTTCCATTTCCCACTGTTGTATAGTAGTATGGATAGATATCTCCTATAACACCCTCATCTTTTAACTCTTTAAAAACATCCACTGGTAAAACTCTATTTTGATCTTTATTGACATATACAGGATCATATCCTCCATGAGCTGTCTCTCCCATATTATCAATTGAATACTCCCCATACTTTGATGCTGATGACGCCTCTATTCTATCTGGATTCCCCAAAGGAACTATTCCACCAGATGTTACCAGTGCAATTTTAGCTTTGGATATATCTTTAATCGCCTTTCCTGGCTTTACTCTATCAAATACAGGCATTGGATATTCAGTTTTAAAGGCTTCATTCTTCAATTTTTTAACTAACATCTCAACAGCTCTCTCAGCTCCAGTTCTATCATTAAAGTAGTTCTTTCTTATACCTCTAGATATATATCCATCTTTTTCTGGAAAGATATTTTTATCCTTTTCATATAGTTTTTTAATCAGAGCAACCATTTTAGGAAGAGCCTCTCTCATTCCAACTGCTGAGTCTTTTGTCTCCACTATAAAGATATCTTTTCTATACATATCCACACCAGGATTTTCTATATACATCCCCGTTATAACAGGGATGTTTAATTTTTCAGAAACAAGTTTAGCTATTTCACCACACGCTACCCCATATCTTCCAGCATTGAAAGCTGGTCCAGATATAAATAGGTCTGGTTTTTCAACTGATATCATATCTAATATCTCTTCTTTTGCCTTTTCTAAGTTTTCATTAAAATATGAATCTCCACAGATAACTGTAGCTACTATCTCTCCCTCTCCATTGAACTCTTTTTCTAGCCCCAGTCCAGGTCCCACTTTTCCCACTCTTTTTTCAGGACCTATATGTGCCATCTCTTCTCCACCAATATTGGCAAAAAACTGATTAATATAATGTACTATTTTTATTTTAGGCATTTAGCTCTCCTTTTTTAAAAATTTACATAATCTCTAACTAGAGAATTTTTACTATAAAACCTACCCGAGGTTTTTTGGATTTTGGAATTTTTACTCACTTTGGCTTTTTTTATTTTTACAGATATTTACACCCTTCTCTCATTTTCTTCATCTCATTACTTATGCTTTCACTGTCTAGTACCATCTCCATCATACCTATCTGTTCATCATAAACAGTTGGATCAACAGAGTTTTTAAACTCCTCCTCTAAAACATGGTATGTTGTTAATCCTAAGTCTACACCTGCTAGACACCCTGCATATGTCGGATCCCCTAAAATTACTGTTTCAGCAGCTAAACCTGCCGCTTCTGCCTCCGCTGCTCCCAAAAGAACAACTATATTCTCTGCTCCATACTCCTTTGCCAAAGCCTCAACTCTTTTTTGATTTTCCAAATCCATAGCTCCTGCTGCCGTTCAAACAAAACACTCTGTAGCGGCAAATAAAACTTGTACATTCTCTAACTTTTCAACACACTCTTTAATAGCTTCCCCGGGAATACCATCTCTATCCCCGATAATAATAAGCTTCTTATTTTCAAGAATACTCATCCTCTACCTCCTTTAGTCATAGTTATATTTATATGTTTAAATCTCCCTTGCTGAAAGTTTGCTATACCCCAACTCGTTTGTTGCCCCTGTTATAACTTGAATCTCTGCAAGAATGCTCCCATCCTCTCTTAAAGCTCCCTCATATCCTCCAGCTATTCTATCTGTGTAATTTACCATACCTATTATTTTATCCATTGGAGGTAACTCTATAAGTTCATTTGCATTACCTCCAGTCACTACTGCATCTGCCAATTTATCTGCATCTGCTAAAGATTGAGATGCCCCATCTCTCCCTGCGTATTCATCTGTTACAATAACTGTTTTTATCCCTTTTAATTCCAATTTTTTACAATTCATTATTAAATCTGTATCCGGATTTCCAAATCCCTCCTGAGAAACTATCACTCCATCCAATCCTAAGAATTCACACAGTTTTGCTGTCATATCGGAAGAACGTGCCTTATCAGCTAAAAATACATTTTCATTTGTCACTACCACTCCTATAAAATTAATCTCTTTTCCATGTTTTTCATATAAAGAGTTTATTATTGGATTATTTAAATGGTGATATGTTGTATTTTTATCACAGGCAGATACACAATTTCCACTTATAATAGCTCCGTCCATTATCTCAGTTGGATACAGAAAAGTGGGGATTATTTTTTTCCCATCTACACCATACACATATGTATCGTGAAGTAATCCCTGAGTTTGTATCATATATACATATCCAACTTTAGGTAGGTCTGGATACTCTTTAATCTGTTCCAATATAGGTTTTGTTTCATATGTTATCACTTTATCGGGAATTATATCTTTGGCTAACTCTCCTAAGTATTTGGCAACACTTAAACCAGCCATTCTTGCAGCTTCTTCATAAACGTGTACCTCCAGCCCCTCCTGTGGCTCTATCACTAAGCAAAGATTAATCAGTTTTGAAAATGGAGTGTGCTCCGCTCCAATCCCTGACATATCTATAATTCCCTCTTGGAATCCAACAATCTTTCCACAAGTTACAACTCCCATTCCTTTTAGAATATGAGTCCTTCCTCTTCCCACAGTTTCAGTTTTACTTAGAACTCCCGGGAATATTCCCCCCTCTCCGTCCACTTTCACTCTAGGTTCTATTACATCTTTTACTGGAGTTATTCTTACAGATTCACCGGGGATTGCAATATCCAGTACCAGGGATTTTATTCTTTTATCTGCCAATACAATATTTTCAATCTCCTCTTTATTTACAAAAAGAGTCCTGTCCTTTATCTTTGAAGTATCACTAAATAAAATTTTATCTATATGTACCTCACCTATCTCTAAACGCAAATTTTTCCCCTCCTTAAAAAGATGTTATAATGCCTTTAATATCATCTGTTCTATCTTATATCTTGTTGCCTCATCCTTAGTTAGCTCATTTTTTTTAGCTCCATTTTCATAGATAGTTATAGTTGGTAACCCCAGTATTTTTTCTCTAATAGCTAATCGTCGTGCCTTAGAAGTATTAAATTTATAGAATGTAACTCTATCTTTGTACAGGTTTTCTAACTCCAACATCTCTGGTAATAATGCTTTACATGGTTCACACCCATCACTAAAATAATCCACTAGGATTATCCCTTTACCTTCAATAACAAGTTTATCAAAATTATCTTTATCAATCTCTTTCACTATATTTCACCTCCTAACTCTCCCATAGGGTTCTCTTGTAAATATTTATATGCAGTCATTGCAGCTATAGCTCCATCTGAGGTAGCTGTTACAACTTGTCTTAAACTCTTATGTCTCATATCTCCAGCTGCAAATACACCAGGGATATTAGTTTCCATTCGATCATTTGTTATTACAAACTTTTCATTATCCATTTCTAAAATATCTTTCACTAGCTCTGTATCAGCATCATATCCCACAAACATAAATATCCCAAAAGTTCCATCCTCTTCATTTGGAAAATACTCATACTCCTCCTGTGTTATATTGTTCTTAAAAATAGCTGATTCCACGATTCCCTCTCCTCTAATCTCAATCAACTCTGTATTGAACTTAATCTCTATTTTTGGGTTTTCTAGTGCTCTTTCCTCTATGGATTTAGCACACCTAAAAAAAGGTTTTCTCACAATTAAAGTTACTTTTCTAGCAAAATGTGTAAGATACATAGCTTCTTCAACTGCTGAATCCCCTCCACCTATTACAAACACTTCAAAATCTGTAAAAAAATCAGCATCACAAGTTGCACAATATGATACTCCCTTCCCTGTAAACTCTTTCTCCCCTATACATCCAAGCTTTCTAGGAACCGCACCTGTGGCAAATATAACACTTTTACCCTTATATATATTTCCAGAAACAGTTTCTATAATTTTTAATTTTTTGTCTAACTGTACAGATTTTACCTCCTCCATAACTCTTTCAGCTCCAAACTCTTGGGTCTGTTTTACCATACGAGCCACTATTTCAGGTCCTGTTGCTGTCATTTTTCCCTCACTATAAACTGACCCTGGATAGTTTGCAACTTCAGATGTAATCGCTATCTGCCCTCCCATTTTTGATTTTTCTAAGATTAAAGTTGATAATCTACTTCGTGCAGAATACAGTGCTGCACTCAGTCCCGCAGGACCTCCTCCTACAATTAAAACATCATAAACTCTTCCCATCTCTTCCTCCCAAGCTTTTAATTCCACTCTCTATCATTGCAAAATCTATAGTTTGAAAATCTTTTATTATATTGGCATTATATTTTTTGATACAGCTATCCCTTAAAAATTTTTCAGCTACCTCAATAGCACTGGATATTATATTTAAGGATTCCAAATCTAAACTTGATTCACTTCTTTTTTGAATTAAGATACTTTTAAATGGAGATTCATCAGGTTTTATTCCCCCTGTCAGTGGATGAGTTAAAAGATTAGCACCCCTATGTATCTCATCTCTAACTTGTATAAGTACATCTTTTAAAGAGGCATTTTTTAAATATATTTTATCCATACACCTATATTTTTCATTTACTAAAGGATTGTTAGTTATTAAAATATACACTATACCCTCCAATTTACGAACGTTTTATTTGATTTATTGATACTTTTTATCATCTAATACCTATTTACTCTAAAAAATCTATTTTGTCAAATATTTATCTAAAACATAACTATATCATTCTTATAACTGCTCCTGGACCAATAGGAAGTCCAAATATTTGCCATATAATAAGCATTGTTATCCAACCTATGCAAAAAAAGATAGAATAAGGCACCAAATAAGCTATCAGTGTTCCCACTGAAGAATCTTTATCATATTTTTGAGATGATAAAAAAACATTTATTATCCCTATAAATACAACAAAGAAGATTATTAATGGAATTCCAGTTATATCTGCATTCTCTAAAAACTCTCCCCCTTGAACATTAAAAATCTGACTCCCTTATGAACCTCTCATCTCTAAGTTATGAGTGTGTTCACTGGGGAGCCATTTATAATCTTTATTTATCCGACATCTTGGGATAGTTCATAGATTGCTGCCGTATATATTTTTAGCCAGATATCTATACTAGCTAACTCTATACATTCATTTGCTTGATGGGCATTACTTTGTTTGCCCTTTAATCCTGGGCCAAATGCTACCCCATTTGTCAATACTTTCGCATAAGTTGCTCCCCCAATTGCAAGAGGGCCTCCCTCTATATCCCCTGTTACTTTCCTATATACCATCATCAATTTCTTTACTAAAAAATTATCCTCTGGGACATACAGAGCTCTTTTATCAGAGTGCACTCTCACTTTTAAATTATTTTTTTTTGCAACTTTTGCTATTTTTTCCACCACTTTATCTTTTTTTATTCCAGCGGGGTATCTTATATCTAATTCTAATTTAATCCCCTCTTTTGGATTGATTACTGCTTTCCCCACATTGAGAGTTAATTTTCCCATTCCATCGTCAAAATTTAAGCCCAATCGCTCTCCAAAATAACCCATTCCAATGTTTGTTCTAAAAAACTTGACCAAATCAGATATATTTTTGTCCTCTATATCTAAAATAGATAAAAATTCAAATAGGGCTGATATTGCATTGTGTCCATTTTGTGGAAGTGATCCATGGGAAGCTTTTCCATAGGATATAATCTGTAACTTATTCTCTATCTGTCCTATTGAAATTTTATACTCCCTTGTCCTATTGTACTCATTTAATCTATCTATTACTCCACTGGCCTTTAAATCATGTATTATACATGTCGCCCTTTCTGGAACAGAGTTAAATGCAATTCCACCTTCCAATGAAAAACCTGTTTCACTGATATATTCTTTCTCTAAAACTATATGTAAAGAGCCCTTTTCATAATTGATTACAGGAAATACTGCATCTGGAACAAAGGCTATAGATGGTTGTGGCATCTTTAATTTTTCAAAATAATATTTTACACATCTCCAATCTGTTTCTTCATTTGCTCCTACAATAAACCTTATCTTTCTTTTAGGTATCAATCCAAAATCTTTTAAAGCTTTTAGAGCATAAAGAACTGTTATAATTGGACCCTTATTATCTGCCACTCCTCTCCCATATATTTTTCCATCTATAACTTTTCCCTCATATGGAGGATATATCCAGCCCTCGCCCTCTGGAACCACATCAACATGACCCAGTATTCCTAAAATATCATCATCTGAACCCTCTCCAAATTCGATATGCCCTATATAATTATTGAAATTAACAGTTTTAAATCCCAATTTTTCAGCAAGATCTAAAATATATTTCAACGCTTTTGCTGGTCCCTCTCCAAAAGGCATTCCCATTTTGGGCTCCTCTTCAACACTTTTTATCTTAACAAACTCCTGTATTGATTTAACTATCTCCTTTTTATATCCCAAAGCTTTACTTTCCAAAGTAATCATTCTTACACCTCACTTTATAAAAATTTATGCCAATCTAATAGATGCTCCTGGCCCTATTGGAAGTCCTAACAATTGCCAGATAATAAGCATTACAGTCCAACCAATAAAGAAAGCTGCTGAGTAAGGTATCAAATGTGCTATCATTGTTCCTATTGAAGATTTTTTATCATACTTCTGAGCCGTTATTGATAAAATAAGTAAAGCTGACATCAATGGAGATATTATATTTGTAACAGAGTCCCCTATTCTATAGGCAAGTTGTGTAAACTCTGGAGTATAACCCACTCTCATAAACATTGGAACAAATATAGGTGCCAACAACACCCATTTAGATGAGGCAGATAGTAGAACTAAGTTCACTAATCCTATTAATAAAATAAAGGCTATTATTAAAGGAATCCCTGTTATTTTGGTTTTTTCTAAGAGTTCTCCCCCTTTAACAGCTAAAATTGTTCCCAAATTACTAAATTTAAAATAGGCTGAAAACTGGGCGGAGAAAGCTATTACAGTGATTAAAGGTGCCATTTTTACCATACTTTGTACCATCATCTGTATAGCATCAGTAGCTTTATTTATAGTTCCATTTTTTCTTCCATAAGCAATAGCTGGTACTGCGAAAAATATAAATATTATTGGAACTAATCCCTCTCCTAAAAAGTTATGCCCTAATAGCATATATAGAGGAACAAAGAGTATCAGTATTATAATTAAGGCCCAAAGTGCACTTCTTAAAGCTAATTTTTCACTGTCCTTAACCTCATGTTCTATAAAACCATCATCTTTACTCTCACTCTTATACTCTCCCAAACGAGGTTCTATAATCTTGTTATTTACAATAGTCCCTAGAAAAACTATAAGAGGAACTGATAGTGCCATAAAATACCAGTTTGCAACAGAGTACACAGTATAGGATGGATTTATCAATCTGGCAGCTTCCTGAGATATTCCTCCAAGCATTGGATCTACCGTTCCTAACAATAAATTTGCTGAATATCCTCCTGAAACTCCTGCAAATGCAGCAATCATCCCTGCAATAGGGTGTTTATTAAAGGATATAAAAATTATAGCTGCCAGGGGTGGAAGAACATAATATCCCGCATCTGAAGCTACATTTGACATTACTCCTAAAAAAATAACCACAGGAACTATATATTTTTCAGAGGTTTTAAGTGCTATCTTCCTTATAACAACTTCCATTAACCCCACACCCTCTGTAAGTCCTATACCTAACATCACTACCAGAACAGTTCCCAAAGGAGCAAATCCCGTAAAGTTTTTAACCATTGTTGTAAAAATAAATGTAATACCCTCTTTTGACATTAAAGATTTGGTGCTCACAACCATCTCTTCAATCTCTTTTGTTTTTGTATTTACACCAGAGAATTTAACTTGCCACTTTAACCATTCACCTATTCCACTTAAAATGATAACTAACAGAGATAAACACAAGAATAGAATCAATGGGTGGGGTATTTTTCCCCCATAATATTCAATTTTATCTAAAAATTTTTCCATTAAACTTTTCCTATGAGCTTTTTCCATCTCTCCCACCTTCCCATATGTTTCATTTATTTTAGAGAACAATTATGAAATAGCATTGATTTTTAAATCCTCTTTAATTATCTCCTCATTTAGGTTGGAAATTATATCCATAAGAGTCATTTTAAAAGTACCTGCTCCCATAAAATCATCTGCAGCTAACTCTCCTGCCACATCTACAATTGCTATTCCACTTACCGCACTTGTAAAACTATCCATTCCATTACCTAAAAAATATCCAATGAGTGATGTCATCATACATCCTGGTCCCGTAATTTTTCCTAATAGGTCATCTCCATTCTGAACCTCAACGACTCTATCCTTATTTCCTATATAATCTTTTTCTCCAGTTATAGCGATTACTGAGTCATATACTTCTGCAACTTTCTTTATTAACTCTATCTCACTATAGTTAACCTCTCCTATATCGACACCTTTCATAATTAAAAGAGTTTTTAAATCCATTGCTGCCACTCTTAGCACAGCGAACTTTATCTCTTTTAAAAGTTTTTCATGTAACTTCCCTCTCAGCTTTGACATTGTTATACCAACTGGAGCTAAAACTATCGGTCTATTTAAACTATTGGCTATCTTTCCTATCTTAAATGCCATTTCAATCTGTTTTTCATCCATGGCTGCTGTATTCAAAACTATTGCAGAGGCAAACTTTAAAATATCCTCAAACTCCTCCTCATAGAATGAAGTTGCAAAAATTCCTCCAAGGGCACTAGTCACATTAGCACAGTCATTTAATGTTATAAGATTTGTTAAATGAAAAATCATTGGACCTCTCTGTTTTTTATTTTTTATACCCTCTACAACATCAAGTATTAGTTTTTCGTCATTAACCATATAAATCTCCTCCTTATACTGAGCCTTATAGCTAACTCTATCCAAAATCCTATAAATTAAAGCTTTTTAACAAAATTGATTCCTAAACTGGAGATTTTCTTTTCATATTTTATATTCTCAACTGTTTTGGAATCATAGATATAATGATTGAAGGCAAATGTCCACTCCATCTCCTCATTTGCTCTATACTTAAATCCAGTTCCCAATACAACTGAATTTAAAGCCGACTCTGTTGGAGAAAATCTTTGATTTGGAGCTCCTGTATCCGCATAGTTAAGCCCTACAAGCCAAGCCATTTTCTCAATAAACCAATATTCAGATCCAATAGCAACTTCCCAACCATTTTTATAGTCTATCTCCTTTCCAACTCTGTCTATACTTGCTGACTCATTAAAATAGTAATTCCCTCCAAGAAAAGTGGTCCATTTATCTGTCATTTTATATGATGCTCCTAAGGCAGCTATAGCTGGTAAATCTCTTCTAACTTTTGCCCCATCTTTATAGACAGGATATAACCCCAAAAGAGCACTGGAAATACCTACTCTAGGTATTCCCATCCCTCCCATGTTCAAAGCCTGACCATAGGTATTATCATCTATATCAGACTTTGTTTTAAATTTTAACCTAACTTTAGTATCATATCTAAATCCAATATTCAGTCTATCATTTAAAGCATAGTTTAAACCAAATTGTCCTCCAAATCCAAAAGCTTCTCTCTCTGAATCGATTGAGGCACTTCCCTCCTTAAAAATAGGAATACTTAACGCTCTAACTCCTATGAGCTCACCAATATTTACATTTTTATCAACACCAGTATGAGCTTTCATGGTTCTTTTTCCATATACTCCTCTTACTGCCAGTGAAACTGACCATTTATCTGTCAGATTAAATGCTCTTCCAAGTGTGGTTTGAGCGAGCATATTCGATCCTTTTATAGTACTATTATTTAAAAATTTATTAAAATCAATCTCATTTCCCAATAAATTTATCGATAGAGGTATACCATTTTTATATTCTAGCTCACCTCCACCGCCAATTCCTCCTATGGTCCAGTAATAAGCTCCATTTTTTACCTTTTTATAAAGAGCTAAGTTAGGAACTGGTGGAGCTGATAAATCCGTAGAGTACTCCTTTCCACCACTGTTCATACTTTGACTTCCAAAGCCATATTGAACTCCACCAACAATATAAGTTCCATCTTCTAATCTCATCAATCCTGCTGGATTAAAATATACTGTAGACCCCATATTTATAGCACCTTGTTGTGCTGGATTTCCTCCATATTCAGCTGAAAAATTCTGAACATGATCTATTGATGCTCCGATAGATGGGACACTCACACTAGTTATCAAGGCTAGCAACAACAATTTTAACCTATTCTTTGACATGCTATCCCCTTTCTAAAATCATTTACTGAGCTTCATAACTAACTTGCATATTAACACTTCTATATCTATCTGTAAAATATCCAAAACCAATAGCTAAGAATAATACTAATAAGTTAAAAATCGCTCCTTCATAAGTCATTGTTCTTACTGTTAAATAAGTTGCTAGAAGTGCACTTGCAAAAGATAAAGCTGTCCCCAATCGCAACTTTCCATCACTGACATAAAATCTTGATTTCTTCCACTCATTTGGTACAACTTTTGGAAGTCTCAATAAAGTTAAAGCTATACATATCTCAATTATTCTAGATCCAAATACAACTGTACTGGATATCCCTGTTATACTGATTCCAAAAACAATTGGAAGAAGCCCTATAACATAGAAAAACAATATTAAATAGTGAGGTGTTCTATATTTTTCATTGACCTCTCCCCACTTTTTAGGAAACCACCCATCTTTACACCCTTGTAAAATAGGTTTTGTACACGCTCCTAACTGTGAATTTAGTGTTGTTATCAAAGCTAACATAGCTCCTCCAACTATAAAAAACACATACAGTGGTCTTGGTAAAATCTCTGCTGCAATAACTGTCAATGGTTGATTAGCCACCATATCCAATGGAAGAATACCTGTTGTAACCACAGCCATAACTCCATATATCAGTGCCACTCCCACTGTTGAAACAATCAAAACCACAGGTAAATCTTTTGTTGGATTTTTAGCTTCAGCACTATAATTGGTAATGGTTGCTGCTCCTCCTGTGGCAAAAGTAAGCAGTGCCGCAGCATTAAGTACTCCAGCTAACCCATGGTTCATAAAAGGTTTCTCTAAAAAATAGTTTACATTTACTTTAGGCACTCCAAAAATACAGAAGATAATCAGTGCTATAACCAGTAGGACTACTAAGATATTTTGAACCTTAGCTGTACTTTTAACTCCTATTAGGTTTAAAATAACCATTATAGTTAAGATAGAAAAAGCCACCATCTTTACGTTTAAACCCTCAACAGAAGCGACCAAATACTGTGCAAAACTCAGTGCATACATGCTCAGTGAAAGATTGGTAAGAACATGAATAATTAAAAATGATCCTGCTAATCTTCTCTCACCTAAAAAAGCTAAGTGAGTATAATTTCCTCCATTTGTTCTAATTGTCCCATTTACAAAAATTCTTGGAACTAAACCAAAAAGTGTTATACAAGCTGCAATCAGAAAGGATAGAGATGCTGCCTTCCCAGCTATCCCAATTGCGGCGGGTAATAATGAAAATATCCCGGCACCAATAATCTGCCCTAGTGCAGCAGACATAAGCTCTTTTCTTCCTAAAACTCTTTTTAATTCCAAATGAGCCTCCTCCATAATTTTTTATCTGATTTGTTTTATCTATTTAAAAGTGTTGTATAGTCTATCTAAAGCCTCTTGAATTACTGGTCTAGGACAAGCTATATTCATTCTCATAAACCCTTGTCCACACTCACCAAAAATTGAACCTCCATCTAGAACTAACTTTGCTACTTCAGCAACCTTTTTCTCTAACTCCTCAGCACAAGTATATGAAGAGAGATTTCTAAAATCCAACCATAGAAGATATGTTCCCTCTAAAGGGCTCCAAGCTATATCTGGTAATTTCTCTTTTAAAAACTCTATTATAAATAGATAGTTTTCTTCAAGGTACTCTCTTAACTCATCTAACCACTCCTCACCCTCAGGGGAGTAAGCCGCTTGAAGAGCTACATTTCCAAATAGATTTGGAGTTGTTCTTCCTGAAATTGTTAAAAGATACTCATTCATTTTTTCTCTCAAAGCTTTATTTTTTATAACTATATTAGATGTTTGTAATCCAGCTATATTAAATGTTTTACTTGGAGCAGTACAGATGATTGTATTTTCATCAATCTCTTGACACAATGCTCCTACTGAGACAAAGTTAGTATCAAATAAAATCAAATCACTATGAATCTCATCTGAAATTAACACAACTCCATTTTTTTTACAGATGTCATTAATCTGTTCTAACTCCTCTCTAGTCCAAACTTTTCCAATAGGATTGTGAGGGCTACATAAAATCATTAGCTTTGTATCTGCCTGTGCCGCTTTCTTTTTCAAATCTTCAAAATCTATAGTATATTTATTTTTCTCCTCTTTTAATTGATTTTCTACAACCACTCTTCCTGTATTTACTATTGCTCTTTTAAAGGGATAATATACAGGTGTCTGAATAATAACACCCTCCCCTTTTTCTGTAAGAGCTTGTATTAAGTAGTACAGTGCTGGAACTACTCCAGGAGTTGTTATTACCCAATCCTTCTCAATGTTCCATCCCTGTCTTTTTGAAAACCAGTGTATTAATGATTCATAATAACCAGCAGTTGGACCACTATACCCTAAAATCCCATGATCTATACGCTCTTTTAATTTTTCTAAAATGATTCTAGGAGACTTAAAGTCCATATCTGCAACCCACATAGGTATACTGTCCTCATCAGCATACCCCCCCATATTTTTCATTGCCTCTAAATTCCACTTGCTTGAATCAGTGCCCCTACGTTCAACGTAATAATCAAACCACTCTTTCATAAATAAAAACCTCCTCCAAATTTATTTTTGTATCTTTCTAAAGCTGTCCTAAACTTTTAAAATACAATGTATAATAACCATGAGTAAACTATGGTAATTACCAAAAAGGATACTAATACAGGCATCGTTTTTCTCACTAAATCGATAAATGTAATATTGTAGTATTCAGCTGTTATTAAAAGACAGATATGAGTAGGTGATATTTGCATCGCTATGTACGTTAAACTCATTAGAAATACCATCATTGGAACTCCACCATCTGGTATAGCGGCAAATGCCATAGGGATTACCAAAGCTATTGTAGCCTGAGAACCTGCTATAAGAGTGGAAGCTAAGAATATCAAACCAAAAACTATCACTGGATGTAAGGAAAGATGCTCAAAATACGTTGGCAATCTTGTTATTATTCCAACATGTGCTAAAACTTTGGAAAAAATCATTATACAAACTGTACTCAATATCAATTTAACTTCAAAAGCACCTCTTATCATTGGAAATAACTCTTTTAAAGTAAATCTATGTATAATCGCGAAAAGAACAATAATTGTCAATGAGGCTATCCAAACAGGTACAGAAAATCCTAATATCAAGGTTATTACAGCGATAATTGGCCATAGGTAAATGAATAATTTTTTAAACTCTCTAATTTTATCAACATTTTTATTTTCAATTGAAACAGGTGTTTTGGGAATTTTTTTTACATAGAAAACATATCCCAGTATAAAAAGAATAGCGACAATGGGTAACATTGCAAAAACAAACCTCGTGGCTTGTATTCCTGATAGATTAAGTGCTAGTAGTATAGATGCGTAAGTTGGTAAAAAGGCTTCTGAGATATGTCTATAATAGCTAGTTACAAACGCTTTTTCCTCAGTTGATAAACTGTCTCCAGCTGAGTTTTTAACAATTGGGGCAGCAATAAGAACTGCACTTACAGATGGTAATAATCCGATTATAAATGGAGCTAACATAATATTTACTCTTTTACTATTAAATATATTATCCAGTGTTTGCTCAGCTAAATTTATAAAATTTTTTTTCTCTAACATCCTTTGTATAAAAGTGATACTGTAAAATGCCAATATCAAATTAATTGTATTTGTATCTGTTATTCCATGCTTAAAGAGCTCCAACGATTTGCCTATAGGAACGGTGTAGAGAATAAGTGTTAATATCACTCCAGACATTATAGAGAAATATAATGGTTTTTTCAGTTTTATAAAAACCATTATTGCAGAAAAAATCACAATAATTTTTAAAAATTCCAATAGATTTTGACACCTCCCAATTTTAGTAATGCATATTAAAACTTTTGTCCGCGGCTGATGTTAAGAATAATATCATCTAAATAAAAATAAAAAATATCTTAAAAAAAATATTTAATCACTAATTTTATATATCCCAAATAAAAAAAGCCCCATAAATTAACATATCTTATATAAAATGCACACTTTATTTTTAAAAATTTATTGTTAATACCTCTCTAAAATTTTTTAGATTTATATTTTAACTATAAAATTAAAAAATTTTTTTACTTTTTATTTACAAAACATTAATTTTAATTTAACAGTAAAGTGTTATACTATCTTTGAAGTATTAGTAATTTAATTAAAATTTGGGAGGGAATTAATGAAAAGAGTTGGAAAAATAGGTTTTATGTTTTTAGTTACAGGGATATCAGCTTTTTCGCAGGTTAAAAATGTTATATATTTTATAGGTGATGGATTGGGGCCATCTCAAAGACAGATAACTGAATACTATAAAAGAGAGGTATTGGGAAAAGATGAAAAATTGGCAATGAATAGTATGCCAGCCTTAGGTATAACGACAACTCATTCAGCGGATACATTAATAACAGATTCAGCTGCAGCAGGTACAGCCTTAGCAACTGGAGTTAAAACAAATAATGGTATGATCTCTATGACAACAACTGGAGAGAAATTAAAATCTTTAACTGATATTGCAAAAGAAAAAAATATGAAGGTTGGTATTATTACCTCTACTAGATTAACTCATGCAACTCCTGCAGTTTTTATAACTAGCAATGAAAGTAGAGCAAATGAAAATGAGATGGCTACAGATTTTTCAAAGGCAGGGATAGATTTTTATGCAGGTGGAGGATATAGACACTTCACTCCAAAAACTGGTGATTTAAAAAGTTCAAGAAAAGATGATACTAATGTGATTAAAGAACTTAATGAAAAAGGGTATAAAACTTTTATTGGAGAGGAAAACTCAAAGGCATTTTTAGAGTATTTACCTAAGGGTGATGAAAAAGTTTTTGCCGCATTAACAAGCTCACATCTACCATACGAAATAGATAGATTAAATAATCCAACAACTCCAAGTTTAGCTCAAATAACACAAAAAGGAATCGATACTCTTTCTAAAGACAATCCTAATGGTTTCTTTTTAATGGTTGAAGGTGGAAGAATAGACCACGCATCTCATGCTCAAGATGCTGTTGGAACAATAATGGATACAATAGCTTTTGATGATGCTATAAATGTAGCATTGGACTTTTATAATAAAGATCCAGAAAACACTTTAATAGTTGTGGCAGCAGACCATGAAACTGGCGGAATGGGACTTGGATTTGGTAATAACTACGCTTTAAATTTAGCTGCACTTAAAAATGTAAAGCTATCTGTTGAAGATAAGTTACAAAAAGCTTATAAAGGGAATAGAGATGAGTATTTCTCATACTTAAATAAAGAGTTTGGTTTAAATGATTTAACGGATGAAGAGAAGAGAAATATAGAAAAAGCTATGGATATAGAGGAGAAAAAAAATAATGATGAGATATTGAATACTTATGGTGGATATGCTCCAACTTCTATAGCTGTTGCACATATACTATCTCAAAGAGCTGGATTACAATGGACATCTTTTGCACATACGGCTACGCAAGTTCCATTATCTGCAAAAGGAGCTACTTCTGAAAACTTCCAAGGATTTAAAGATAACACTGATGTAGCAAAAGAGATTGCCAAATCTATGGGAGGAACACTTTAAAAAATGAAAAGAATCCTATTAGCTCTTATAATTATAGCATGTATTTTTGGTGGCTACAGAACTATAATTTATAATAACCATACAAAAAACGAGTTTAAAGCAGAGGTTATAGGTGTTAATAATAATCAAGTTATAACAGCAGGGGTTTCAAACTTAGGGGAACAAAAATTAGTTGTAAAAATTAAAAATGGTCCCTATAAAAATCAAGATATCAATGTTGATAACTTTTTAAGTGGAGCTTTAGAGTATGATGAGTTTTATAAAAAAGGGGATAAAATCCTAGTTGGAATCTATCAAAAAAATGGAGAGCTTAAAGGTAAAGCTCTCTCTCTTTATAGAATTGAGTCAATTTTAGTGCTTGTTTCAATACTGTCAGCCTCTTTAATTCTATATGCTGGAGTGGTTGGTCTTAAATCAATACTCTCATTTATGGCTAGTTTATTGGTTATTTGGAAATTTTTAATTCCAGCCCTAAAAGGGGATAATAACATCTTTATATTGACAATAATGGTACTCATAGCACTATCAGGAATAATTATATTCTTAGTTGCCGGTTTTACTAAAAAAGGGTGGGCCGCATTTTTAGGAACTTTAAGTGGTTTTTCTATAATAACACTTTTGACTTTCCTATTTGGGGATATGATGAATCTTGATGGAATGAACCAGCCCTTTGCCCAAAGTATTCTTTTAACTACAAACTTAAATGTAAATCTACTTGAGATATTTTATATAACAATCGCTCTTGGAGCTAGTGGAGCAGCTATGGATATCGCTATGGATATGGCTGCAACTGTAGAGGAGGTTCATAAAAATGCTGAACATCTTTCACGAAGAGAGCTGATTAAATCTGGATTTAATGTGGGACAAGTTGTTATTGGGACAATGACCACAACACTTCTACTGGCATATTCTGGTGGATATTTGACACTACTGATGATGTTCCTTCAACGAAATATTTCAATTAGTGCAATGTTAAATATTAAAATTGTATCAGCTGAAATTATAAAAATTTTGGTGGGAAGTATCAGCTTAGTTGTTGTAGCTCCCCTAACTGCTGTAATATCAGCTTATATTTACAAAAAACAATAGAGTTAATACTCCCACCACTGAAAGAAAAAGAACCTAATCAAACTAAGACTAGGTTCTTTTTTAATATTACTACTATTTATCCATATCTATACCACTAAAAATCAATATCTCGCTTTTACTGCCAATTCTATATGGAATCATCCATGTAACCAGTCCTGAACTTACATATGTATGAGTATCTCCAACTTTTTTATATCCACCAGAGTTTTCATACATATAGTTTACCACTAAATTAAATGGAAATAGCTGTCCCTTATGGGTATGCCCAGATAGATATAAATCCACCTTTTCATCTCCTAACTCATCCAATGATTGAGGATTGTGATCCATCACTATAACTGTACTATCCCTATCTATATCTTTAAGAAGTTCATTTAAACTTTTTCTATTTTTATTATGTCTATCATCTCTTCCAACAATAGTTAATCCCTCAATCTTAACTGATTCATCTCTTAAAATATTTATTCCGAGGTCTTTTATATACTCTATATTTCCATCTATTCCCCCATAGTATTCATGATTTCCTAAAACTAAGTATATACCATGCTTAAATGATGTTTTATCGATTATACTTTTTATATCATCAGTTATACTTTTATATGAGTTATCTAAGAAATCTCCTCCTATAAGTACTAACTCCACTCCCTGTTTTTCCATCTTTTTAAATGCTTGTCTCAACTTCTCTCCATCAAACTTTCCATTTAAATGAACATCACTGATAAAAGCAAATTTTAATCCATTTTTACTCTGTATAATCTCTTTAGGAATTTCATAGTTTTCAACTCCTATGTATTTAAAGTTTCTATATCCCAAAAGTGATAATATACCTAAGCTAAAGATCACAAAAATATGAAAACTTTTTTTTCTTTGGCTGATCACTTTTATAATATCTATTGAAAATATCTTTAAAATAAGAGCCAATGACAGAATAGCTAAAGCTCCAAGTATTATGTAATTGAGATAGAATAGATAGTGTCCTAAAAAAATCTCCAAAGAGAGATTCCTTTTATTCCTATAAAAATAAAAAAGAATAAATGGTAGAAAACTCAAAATTGGTATCAATAAAAATAACCATAGGCTTCCATATATTTTATAAAAAAGATATGCCGTACACAGTATTAAAAAAAACACAAATATTAACCTTTGCAAAATCCAAATCATACATCCTCCCTTCGTATTAATAAGTCTTAACTTTAAAAACATTATAACACTTAGAGCAAACTCTAAGTCAATTAAAAAACTGTAGAGACGATTAAATCCTATCTCTACAGTTCTAGCTGCTACTAATTATTTACCAATATCATTCTCAGCACCAGAATAGATGATTCCATTCCAGTTAACCATATTTCTCTCTATTGCTACCTCTTCTAAATCAACACCATCCAATGCAAACTTTTTAAACTCATTGAATCCTGTTCTATCAACAATATACCCTATATGTTCCTTTGGAAGGGCTCTGTTAATATATGTATCCACATATCTATATGTATTTTTTATAATTTTTATAATACTTTCCTCATCTGCCCATAAAATCCAATCTTCAGCAAGCCTTGGATTTTTCTTTCCAGTTCTACCCATAATGGCAAGTCTATAATATTTTTTCTCATCTCTAACCCAAGCTGATGTAGGGCAGTTTAAAACACACTCTCCACACCCTATACATTTACTATGTTCTCTTACAACAGTGTAGTTTTCAGCTCTTAAAGCTCCTGTTGATAATCCCTTACATTTTTTTACACAAGCTCCACAAGAAACACATCTTTCCTTCTCATATAGAGGCATAGTCATCCCAATGATACCAAAATCGTGCATCCTTGCTTTTATACAATCATTGGGACATCCAGTTAAAGCAATTTTAAAATGAAAATCATTTGGAAAAACCTCTTTTTCTATTTTTTTAGCAAAATTTGTTGTATTATACTGTGCCTTTGGGCAAACACTATTTCCTATACAAGCTGTTATATTTCTTGTTCCAGCTGCTGGATAACCATTTCCCTCTCCATTTGGCTGATTGATATTAAATCCATCTATTAAAAATTGAATCTCTCTATTCACTTCATCAATTTTTGTAATATCTATCCCTTTAATTTCGAACCCTTGACGAGTCGTTATATGTACCTTTCCATTTCCATATTTTGAAGCTATCTCGGAAACTTTTAAAAGTAGTTCTGTCGTTATCTCTCCACCTGGAACTCTAACTCTTAAAGCTGTTTTTTTTCTATCTTTTGTTATTCTATACGCATTTTTTGTAAAACTTTTTCTATTTAATTCTAAAGCCATGGTCTCCTCCTAATCTAAAAGCTTTTTAGCTTTTACATAATTAAATATAGGTCCTTCTAAACAAACATATGTTTCATCAATCTTGCAGTGTCCACATTTTCCCACAGCACATGACATATTTCTCTCAAAAGAAACCCAAATTTTATCCTCTGGAATTCCTAACTTTAAAAACTCCAGTGCGGAGTATTTCATCATCATTGGTGGTCCAACTATAATAACCTCTAAATTATTAAAGTTTTCATACATTTTTAACTGTGGTATATACTCTGTTACAAGTCCCACACACTCTCCATCAATTCCACAACCTTTATCCACAGTTAAAATCATAGGAGCCTTCTTTCTCCACTCATCTATCTCTTTCTTAAATAGTATTGATTCTTGATCTTTAAATCCAAAAATTAGCTCAATATCTGTATTTTTATCATCTATAAAGTGTTTTATAAGTGGTCTCACAGGAGCAGTTCCACTCCCACCAGCAACTATGATAACCCTTTTTCCAGAGTATTTATCCATAGGAAATGAGTTCCCATAAGCCCCTCTTAAAAATATTGAATCTCCCAATTGAAGATTGAATATTGCATCTGTAACCTTTCCAACTTTTCTTATTAAAAACTCAATCCACCCCTCCTCATGATTGTAGTTTGCAACAGATATAGGTGCCTCTCCAACCATGGGAATAGATAGCTGTATAAACTGTCCTGGTGCAGGTTTTATTGTTGTTTTTACTCTAAATAACCACTCTATTGGACTCTCTTGAACAATAGATAAAATCTCTCCCCTTTCAGGCATATATATATTACTCATTGTTATCACCCAACTTTTTTGATAGTTTATTTATACAGTTTATATAAGAGATATACTCTGGACAGGCATCATCACATCTTCCACACCCTATACACATATGTGTTCCAAATCTTTTTTTGTAATCAGAGATTTTATGCATAACTTTAAATCTCATTCTATCTCCTGATTTTTGTCTAAATTCATGTCCTCCTGCCATAGTTGTAAATCCATCCACATGGCAAGAAGCCCACACTCTTCTTCTTTCACCTGTTTTAGAGTTATCTCTATTAAAAATATCCTGAGTTGTAAAGCAAGTACAAGTTGGACAGACAAAATTACATCTTCCACACTTGATACATCTATCATAATCTCTCCACATCTCGTCATCTATGATATCATCTAACTCTATGTTTTCTGGAACTGTAACTTTTTCAATATTCTCTGTCACAAACTCCATTTGAAAATCTCTATCTTTTCCACTGTTAAAAAACTCTTTTAACTCCATATCCCTTATATGGGTATATACCTCTCCATTTTTAAATGTTAGTCCCAGGTCATAATTTTCTGTTGTATTTGTTCCCATTGAAGCACAAAAACAGCTTTCCCAACCTTTTCCTGGACAGCCAATAACTGCAAATTTAACCATTTTTTTTGTATCAGCATAATATTCATCTACAAATTTGTTATTTAAGTATATATTGTCCACCCTTTCAATGGCATGAAGATCACAACTTCTCAATAGAACTAAGGCTTTTTTCGTTCTTCCCTCCGGTTTTTTAAACTCGGTTTCATTAAAATAAAATATTGTTTGCCTTATAGGTAGTAGAATCTCTTTAGCTGAGTAATAACTTTTATCCTTTAGATTTATCTCCTCTAATTTAGTTATCTTTTCATATTTAACTAAATCAGTATCAGAGAATGTTCCTTTAAAAGGAAGTGTAACTGGAGCGTAGATATCATACTCTTTTGACAAATTTAATAAAACTATATTAAACTCATCATTTGTTAATAATTTTTTCATCTCTTCACCTCTTATACAACTGTTTTATGTTAGTATCTCATTCTATTACCTTATATATAAAAAAATGTGTGACTAGAGTCACACATTCTATATATTGACAAAAAATAAATT
>Charlie_p2__coassemble_1197_pt1 | contig 30446 bp, 31 predicted proteins | sample Charlie_p2__metabat2_low_PE_014 | metagenome-assembled genome bin Charlie_p2
CTAAATCTGATTTATTTATTACAATTACTCTTTTCTTATTTTTTGCAAAACCAGCTATATCAGGATTCTTACTTGATAAAGGAATTCTTGCATCTACAACTTCAAGAACAATATCTATCAATGGCATATTCTCCTTAATTAAATCCTTTGTTTTCTTCATATGCCCAGGATACCAGTTAATTTTTGTCATCGACATTTTTTCTCACCTCTATTTTTCATTACCCTTTATTAAAAGAACTATCTCTCCTTTTATTGGATTTTTCTCTAATCTATCTATTAACTCAGTTGTTGTTCCTCTTAAAATCTCTTCATAGATTTTTGTTATCTCTCTAACAATAACTACTTCTCTAACTCCTATAAATGTTTCAATATCTCTTAGAGTTTTTTCTATTCTGTGTGGAGATTCAAAAATAACAATTGTTCTCTCCTCTGTTGCCAATGATTTCAAAAGAGTTTGTCTTCCTTTTTTCTTTGGTAAAAATCCTTCAAAACAAAATCTTCTCGTAGATATTCCTGCTACTGAAGCTGCCGCCGTCATAGCACTTGGCCCTGGAATTGGAATAACTTTTATTCCTCTTTTTAATGCCTCATCTACCACTTCAAATCCAGGATCAGATATACATGGTGTTCCTGCATCTGTCACCAGTGCAATTTTATTACCATTCTCTAGCATATTAGCTATATTTGATACTTGATGCATCTTTGTGTGTTCATCATATCTATAAACTATCTTTTCAATTCCTAAATGATTCAATAACTTTTTTGTTACTCTCGTATCCTCTGCAAAAACAAAATCTACCTCTTCAAAAGTTTTTATTGCTCTTAAAGTTATATCATCTAAGTTCCCTATGGGAGTTGCCACTATATAAAGCATTTTTTACCTCATTTCCTCTATTTTTTCTGTAAAAGCTTATTCATCTCTTCAACAGCTCTATCCAATTGGATATCCTCTTTAGAGATTATTTTCTTAGCCTCCTCTTCACCTTTAACCTCTTTTATAATCTCATTTCTATTCTCTTTAGTTTCATCCTCATTTATGTTAGTAACGAAACCATTAAAAAATAGGAAATCATCCTTTTCTTCAACCAAAATATCTGGTTCAATTCCTTTCCCATGAATAGAAACTCCACTTGGAGTATAGTATTTTGCAATAGTAAGTTTTATTCCATCTCCATCAGGTAAAGGTAATAGTGTTTGAACACTACCTTTTCCAAATGATTTTTCTCCTATTAAAATTCCCCTTTTATAATCTTTTATAGCGCCTGAAACAATCTCCGATGCAGAAGCACTCCCTTCATTTATCAGAACTATTAATGGGAAATCTCCAAAATACTTTCCTTCTCTATATGCTATCTCCTCTTCTCCTGTTTTTCCTTTTGTACTAACTATTTTTCCTTCTGGAATAAACATTGATGAGATTTTAACAGCCTGTCCTAAAGAACCTCCTGGGTTACTTCTTAAATCTAAAATTATACCCTTAGCCCCTTTTTTTATTAAACCTTCTAAATCTTTTCGAACATCTTTATAGACATCTTCACCAAATTGAGTCAATCTTAGATATCCTATATCTTTTCCAATCATCTTACTTTTTACATATTTTAACTGTATAATTGATCTTTTCAGTTCAACATCTTTAGTTTCTTTTGCTTCCTCTCTATAAACTGTAAGTTTTACTGAAGTTCCTGGCTCACCTTTTAACTTTTTAACGCTTTGCTCACTTGTTAATTTATAAGTGCTCTCTCCATCTATTGCTATAATTTTATCCTTAGCTCTTATTCCTGCTAAATATGCTGGAGTATCCTCAATTGGAGATACTACAATTAAAGGTTCATCCGCTTTTTTCTGGATAACCATTCCAACACCCGCGTACTTTCCTTCAATATCCTCTTTAAAACTTTCTAACTCCTCTTTTGTAAAATAATTTGAGTGAGGGTCATCTAAAGATTCCATCATACCCTTTAGTGCACCTTGCATAAGTGTTGTATTTGTTGGATCTTTTTCATCACTTCCTACATGATTTTCCTTTATAATATTCATAATATCTGAAAGTTCTTTTAACTCTTTTATATTTGAAATAAATCCATTATCAACAGAATACGACGGCACTGTATTTGCAATCATAACTCCTGATAAAAGTAGTGCTGCTCCAGCATTTCTTAACAGTTTTATCATATGGCTCCTCCCAAGTTCTTTCCTTGTTTTACAACTGACTCTATGTTGATATGAGACTCCTCTTCTCCAATTTCAAATAGAGATATGTACTCTACATTTCCCTTTGTTCCTGTTATTGGCGAAAAATCTAATGATTTTAGTCTAAGACCAGATTTTTTAGCTTCTTCTACAACCATTTCTATTGCCATTATATGCTTCTTGCTATCTTTTACTATTCCACCCTTTTCGATATTCTCTTTTCCTACTTCAAATTGTGGTTTTATTAATGCCATTAATTTTGTATTCTCTTTAAAAAATTTAACTAAATGCTCTATCACCTTAGTTATAGATATAAAAGATACATCCATAACTATATAGTCCACTTTTTCATTATCTAAATCATCCAATGTTAAATCTTTTATATGTGTGTTTTCTAAAGATTTTACTCTTTCATCATTTCTTAATTTCCAATCTAATTGATTTGTTCCAACATCTACAGCATATACAAAAGATGCTCCATTCTGTAATGAACAATCTGTAAATCCACCTGTTGAAGATCCCACATCAAGGACCTTTTTTCCATGTAAGTCTAAATTAAAAACATTTATAGCTTTTTCTAATTTTAACCCTCCACGGCTGACATATTTACAAGCGTCACCTTTCACTCTTATTATAGGCTCTTCATCTATTTTTATAGATGTTCCAGGTTTATCTATTTTTTTTTCATTTATTATAACTAATCCAGCCATAATTGCTCTTTTTGCTTTTTCTCTAGTCTCATAAAATCCCTTTTCAACTAGTAGAACATCTACTCTCTCTTTCATTACTGTCCTTCCTTTTCAAAAATCTTATCATCCTCTAAATAATTTAGTAGTGGATTTTCTAAAATAAGATTTTCAAACCCTAATCTATCAACCGCTTTTATTAATTTTTCAGTTTCTCTAACTCTCTTTGTGAAAAAGTCATCTCCTATTGGAATTTTCTTTTTACTCTTATAGTATCCCAATAACTGTTTTGTGTTTTTAAGTCTAAGCTCATGCTTTGCTCTTTTTAAACGATCTTTTATAACTCCCGTAGTACAGTTAAACTTCTTAGCTACTTCATCTATATTCATTCCTTCGCTCATAAGTCTTAAAATTTTATCCGCACCAATAGGGTTTATTCTATGATATTTTGCTGAATACATATCCGCTCTGTGAACTATATGAGCTTCCTTTGTATTTGGCTGTATTTTACCCCATTTCCCATGGTGTGATATAACTATGTGAGTTATATTTTTCTTTATTTTTTCTACAATTTTTAAATTTAAAGCCTCTTCTATCTCTGATAAAACTTTTTCAGCTTCTTTGATAATATATTCAGGTTTTTTAATCATCATTTGAGAATGAGAAAGTTTTTCATCAGCTTTCCTGATACTTCCCTTGCTCAAATCGTGAATAATCACTCCAACAACTATTGAAAAAAATTCCACCTTTTCTCTTGCTTCTTTTAAATCTCTGTAATCTCTTCTTATCTCTTCAAAAGAGATTTTTAAAACATCATATGTGTGAGTAGTTACTTTAACCCCCTGATCATCATGATGATCTAAATCTAAAACCATTTCATGGTTTAATAGAAGTTTTATAAACTTCAGTGCATTACTATTTTTCGCCATTAATGCTACCCTCAATTCTCTCTATTAGTTTTTTACCTCTTAGACCATAATCCTCTAACAGTATGTTTCTTGACCCATGAGGTATTGCTACGCTATCTAAAGCTATTATATTTATATTAATTTTCATTTTTTTCTCATTTAAAAATCTTAATACTTCATTTCCAAATCCACCTCTTTCATAACCATCTTCAAAGGTGAATATATTATCATATTTGGAAAACTCATTAAAAATGAAATTCTCATCTAGAGGTCTTATAGATGAACAGTTTACTATAGTTCCACCTAATCCTCTCTCTAAAAGTTTACCCTCAATCTCTAAAATCTCTTTTAGCATTGCTCCGGTTGTAAGATAAAGATTTCTCTCTCCCTCTCTCACTTTATTCCATTTTCCAATCTCAAATTTATGATTTAGCTGCTCTTTAATCTCAAATGCTTTACCTCTTGGAAATCTAATTGCTAGAGGACCCTCTTGAAAATCTTTTGAAAATTCTAGCATCTCTTCCAACTCTTTTCCTGTTGCTGGAGCCAAAACTCTATAATTTGGCATACTTAAAAACAGATTAATATCATGTATTCCTTGATGTGTTTTTCCATCTTCACCAACAATTCCTGCACGATCCACTATAAATCTTACAGGTAAATTTTGTAATCCAACATCATGTATCAATTGGTCTAATGCTCTTTGAAAAAATGTTGAATATATGGCCACATATGGCTTTTTCCCAGATATTGCCAATCCTGCTGAAAATGTAACTCCATGTCCCTCTGCTATTCCAACATCTATACACCTATCTTCAAATCTATTTTGAAACTCTCCCAAGCCAGTTCCTTTTACCATTGCTGCTGAAATTGCATAAATACTCTTGTCTTTTTCAGCTAAAGACACTAATTTTGAACCAAAAATGCTAGAATATGTTTTCCCTCCAGATTCAACCTCTCCAGTTTCTGGGTTAAAAGGAGATATTCCATGAAATTTCTCTTTATTTTCTTCTGCTAACTGGTATCCTTTTCCCTTTTCAGTTTTTACATGTATAAAAACTGGTCCCTCCATCTCTTTAGCTATATTTAATGTCTTTAAAATCTCTTCTAAATTATGTCCATCTATTACACCTAAAAATTGGTATCCTAAAACTTCTGATATGCTTGAAGGTAAAAAGAACTGTTTTACAGAATACTCTATTCTTTCCAAAACATTTTTTACTTGATTTCCCACTTTTCCTTTACTTATGATACTTCTAATATCTTTTCTTATATTCATATATGCGTTACTTATCATCAATTTACCGAAAAATTTAGATAAAGAACCTACATTCTCTCCAATGGACATCTCATTGTCATTTAATATAATTATTAGATTTTTTAAATTCCCACCTATATTATTTAAAGCTTCCAATGAATGACCATTTGCAATAGAAGCATCCCCTATAACCACAACAACTTTATTTTTAGGATTTGCTTTTGCAATTCCTGCTCCTGCAGAAAGAGCACTTCCTGCATGTCCAGCTATAAAAAAATCAAAACTACTCTCTTTGGGATCTGAAAATGGTCCTATACCACCTTTTGTTCTCAAAGTGTCAAATTTCTCTCCTCTTCCTGTCAATAGTTTATAGACGTACGATTGATGTCCTACATCAAATAAAACTTTATCTTTTGGTAAGTCGAAAACTTCAACGATTCCTTGAGTTAATTCAACTACTCCCAAATTTGGTGCCAAATGTCCACCATTTTTACTTGTTATCTCAACTAATGTATCTCTAATCTCTTGGCTTTCTTTTTCCAACTTACTTATATAGTCCTTATCTACCCTCATTTTTTCCATCCTTAAGCCTGAATATAACCTTTAAATAAAAAGGCTACAACCACTCCTAATATAGCCCCTACTAATACTTCTAATGGACTGTGTCCCAAAAGTTCTTTTAATTTTTCATCATGTAATCTCTCTCCAACTTTTGCCGCAAATCTGTCCAGCAATGTGTTTAAAAGTCCTGCATGTTTTCCTGCTGCTCTTCTAATTCCAGCAGCATCATACATAACTACACCTGCTAAGACAAATGAAATGGCAAATATTGTACTTTGTGTTCCATGAGCTAAGCCTACTGCTGTACTTAATGATGCCATAGTTGAAGAGTGGGAACTTGGCATTCCTCCAGTTTCAAAAATTCTTTTCATATTTAGTTTTTTATCAATAAATATTGTAGTTACAACTTTATAAAACTGGGCTATAAACCAAGCTATAAATACTACATCTAGAATTCTATTTCCTAAAATTATTCCTTTTTCCATAGTTTCCCCACTCTCTTTTTAATTTTTTATTTAACTGCTTTTAACTCTAATGATATTGTTGGTTTATCTTGATTCTCTTTATAGAAAATTATAGTTCTTCCTATTATTCCAACAACTTCTGCCTCTATTGCATCAGCAATTTGATAAGCTACTTCATTCTTATCAGCTTCAGAGTTCTGAAGTATTTTTACTTTTATTAACTCTCTTGGAATTAATGCTTCTAAAACACCTTGTGCTAAAGTTTCTGAGAATCCCTCTTTTCCTATTCTAAATATTGGCTCTAAATTGTGAGCTCTCTTTCTTAAAAATGCTCTTTTTTTACTTGTTAAACTCATTTTCTCTCCTCTTTACTCTTTATTAATAATAATTTTTATACATCCATAATTATAGGTAGAATAACTGGTGTTCTTTTTATCTTGTTATAGAAGAACTTCCCTGCTACATCCCTAACACTATTTTTTATAACAGTCCAATCCTTTATAGCACTATCCTCAAACTCTTTTAACTTTATTTTAATCTGCTCATTAGCTTCATTTAAAATTTCATCTGAGTCTCTTGAATATACAAATCCTCTTGTTACTATATCTGGCCCACTTAAAACTTTTCCTGTTTCTTTATCCAATGCGAATACAACAATAACTACTCCATCTTGCGATAGCTGCTGTCTATCTTTTAATACTATATGTCCTATATCTCCAACTCCAAGTCCATCAACTAAAGTAGCTCCCGCATTAACTTTTCCCTTTATTTTAGCACTAGATTTTGTAACTTCTACTTTGCTTCCATTTGTTGCTATTACTATATTTCCCTTTGGAATTCCTGTTTCAATAGCTGTTTCTTTATGTGCTTTTAGCATTTTGAACTCTCCATGTACAGGCATAAAGTGTTTAGGCTTAATCAAATTAAGCATCAACTTTTGCTCCTCTTTACTCGCATGTCCTGAAACGTGAATTCCAGCTATTTTTTTAAATACAACCTCTGCCTCATATTTTAAAAGACTATTTATATTGTTTGATACAGCTCTTTCATTTCCCGGAATTGGTGTTGCTGATATAATAACAGTATCTCCCTCTTTTACCTTAGTATGCTTATGCATATTTTTAGCTATTCTTGACAGTGCCGCCATAGGTTCACCTTGAGTTCCTGTACAAAGAATAACAACTTTATTATCTCTCATCTTATCCACATCAGATAAGTTTATCATAATATTTTCAGGTAGTTTTAAATATCCCAATGTTGATGCTATATCAAAAACTTTTATTAAACTTCTTCCATCTATTGCAATTTTTCTTCCATGTTCATGAGCTATATTTACAATCTGTTGTAATCTATGTACGTGAGATGCAAAAGCCGCTATGATAATTCTTCCTTTAGCCTTAGTAAACTCCACTTTAAAGGCTTCTCCTACGCTTCTTTCAGAAGGTGTAAAACCATCTATCTCTGAGTTTGTTGAATCTGAAAGCAGTAGATCTACTCCCTCTTCACCAATTTGAGCAAGTCTTAAGAAGTCCACTCCATCTCCATCTACAGGTGTTAAATCTATTTTAAAATCTCCTGTGTACATAACTCTTCCAGCTGGTGTTGTAACAACAACAGCATAGGCATCAGCTATTGAGTGTGTCACACTGACAAACTCCACTTCAAAATATTTACCCACTCTAATTTTATCTCTTCCTTTTACCTCTCTCATTTTTGGAAGAATTTTAGAGACCTCTCCACTTTCAAACTTAGCTTTTATTAATGCTAATGTTAATTTTCCTCCATGAAGTGGAACACTCTTATCTATCTTTTGATATAGATATGGCACTGATCCTATATGATCCTCATGACCGTGAGTTATAAATAACCCTTTTATCTTATCTTTATTGCTCTCTATATAACTAAAATCTGGAATAACTAAGTCTATTCCCAATAGCCCATCATCTGGGAATGTAACTCCAGAATCTATGATTATAATCTCATCTCTATATTGAACTAAAGTCATATTTTTACCAATCTCATCTAGTCCACCTAGAGGAATAACATACATTTTCTCCTCTTTCTCTGTCTTTAAAACTGGTTTTTTAACCTCTTCTTGAACCTCTACTTTTTTTGCTGGTACTCTTTTTTTAGGGGTCTGAGTTTTTGGTTGTTGCTGTGTTGTCACCTTAGTTTCATCAGTTTTTTTAGCTGCAGTTAAAACTTCAGCATTGGGAGCTTTCTCTCCCTGTTTTCCTTTATTATAATATTTTCTTCGTCTTGTTTTCTTCTTTGGTGCTTCTTTCTCCTTTTCAACAATATTTTCTAAATTCATTTCATCTCCTCATTGTAATATTCCAAATATTTGTCCACAAATTTTTTAGCAACTCCTCCAGCAACACGTCCTCCTCCTCCAGCTCCTTCCAATAGAACTGTAAATACAATTTTCGGTTGTTTGTCCGCTGGAAAATATCCTGCAACAAGAGCGTGTGTTTCATCAAACCTTGAGTTTTGAGATGATCCACTCTTTGCTCCTATAACCAATCCAGGGGTTCTCAATGCTTTTGTTGTTCCATTATCCTTTTCTACTGTGTTTATTAGAGCTTTATTTAAAGCGTCATAATACCAACTAGGATAACTGTTTTCATATAAGACCTCTGGTTTTATTTCTATTTTTTCATTACCATTTTCCATATAATCCACAACGTGTGGGACATATGCTTTTCCTCTATTTGCAAGTCCCATATAGGATACTGCAACTTGCATTGGTGTAGCCAGAAGATACCCTTGTCCTATAGACAAAATTATTGTATCCCCTTTAAACCATCCCTGTTTAAATCTTTTTCTTTTCCATTTCTCACTTGGCAAAATTCCGGCTCTTTCTCCATAAACGTCCACTTTAGATAGTTTTCCATAACCAAAATTTCCAGCTACCTCTATAATAGGCTCATGTCCAAATTGATCAGCGTATTTATAGTAATATGGATTAACAGATTCCACTATTGACTTTTCAAAATCAACAGTTCCATGTCCGCCTTTTTTCCAAGCTCTCCAACTCCATTTCCCTATACTATAGACACCATTATCATAAATTTTTGTTTTAGGATCCAATCCATTGTTAAAAAATGCAAAAGCTGAAAATGGCTTAAATACTGAACCAGGAGGATACTCCCCTGATATACTCTTATTTGTTAAAGGTTTTCTTGAATCATTTGTTATTTGATCCCAATCTTCCTGAGATATTTTTGAACTAAATGTTGTCAATGAATATGTTGGATAACTCACCATTGTTAATATTTTTCCTGTTTGAGCTTCTATTGCTATTAGTGCACCTGATAGATTCTCCTCTTCGAAAACTTTTTCCATATATTTTTGTAATCTCATATCTAAAGATAGATGAAGATTATATCCTGGAATAGGATCTTTGCTTTTTTCAATTTTTTGAGCTTTATTTAAAGCATTAACCTCTATGTAATCATAGCCAGGTTTTCCTTTCATCTGTAAGTCATAGACCTTTTCTATTCCTGTTTTCCCCACAATATCTCTTGGAGAATACCCTTCATCCTTTAGTGATTCATACTCTTTTTCTGTTATCTTCTTTACATATCCAATTGTGTGAGCTGCCAATGAATCATATATATACTTTCTTTTAGAATAACTTTGTACCTCTAAATATGGATAATCCCCAATTTTTTCCATTAGCTTATGAGCTAAATCTAAATCCAAATCTTCAACTAAAATATTTTCTTTAGTATAGGGAACTATTTCACCATATTTTATTCTTCTTTGTAAATAATCTTCACCGTATCCAGTAACTTCACTCATCTCTTTTAACTGTTCACTATTAACGCTTCTTTGGTTCAAGTAAACCAATCTATAACCTAATGTATTTGTAACAACTAATTCACCATTTGAATCATATATGTTTCCTCTTTCAGCATCAATTTTTCTTAATTTTACTCTATTTTTTTGAGCTAAATAGTTATATTTATCTTTTTGTAAAATTTGTAAATATGCCATTCTACTTCCTAGTAAAACAAATACTAGAAAAACAAATACTTTATATATCTCTCCTCTGAATTCAAAGCTCTTCCCTAACTTTATTCCTAGATCTTTTTTCACTTAGTTGCTCTCCTCATATATAATAGATTAATTATAAAATAAAACATTGAAAGAAATAGCATATTGACTATAACAAATGGATTTCCTATAAAAAATTTCCAAGCTAATATTTGTAAAATTGAAAGTATATAAAGATTTCCAATGTTATAATCAAAGTTTATAAAATATAAGTGATAAAAAACTATATTTACTCCTATGAATAAAAATGCAAAAGCTGGTTCTCTTGAATGTAAGGCTAGTATAATTGCTAGTATTGGAAATAAAAATGCTATTTTTTTATCTTTTCTATAAGACAAATAAGCCAAATAAGGCATTATCAAAAATCCTTTCGATGTTGTTTGAGGAATATTATCCAATATAAAAATGAATAAAATTGAGATAAAATCTAGCATTTTCACTCCTTTTTTATTTTAATCTATTAAAATATTTATTTTATTATTTAAACCATTGTTTTCTAACATATTACTTATATTCAATTTCTTTGCAATTTTTAATGCTGTATAATAATCTTCACTATTATACTCTATTACAGATTTTTCTAATTTTTTTGACTCCTCTTTTAAAGTCACATTTTTATATCCAGAACTCTCTAAATCCTTTAAGGCAGCTTTTGCCTCAGCTGAAGTCCCTTTTATCTCAATTTTAAAATCGATATCTTTTTCTTTACCAAGAATCAATACCACACTAGCTAGTGTTGGAATATCACTATCCTCTTTTATCTTGAAATATTTCTCATTGACATTAGCTAAAATATTTTCTACATTCTCTTTGCTTATCTCATTAATTTTTATCAAACTATAGTTTGTATTTTTTTCATAGTTAGCAGCAGTATACGTCAGTGCAAGCTTATTTTTTAGGTTTTCCCCTGTTTTTCTTGCATATCCACCAATACCATTGGCATTTAGTATATCTACAACTAAATTTGTAGAATCTTTTAGCTCTCCACCGTATAAATCAGCAAATAAAGATTGCGTTCCTGATGTTAAAATATATTTTTTATCATCTATTACCATCTCAGGAATATTTCTTGCATTTTTCACATTTAATGATATCTCACTATATTTTATAACTTTATAGTTTTGAACTTTCTCTGGTAAAAAGTTATTTATAGAGTCTATTACCATTTTATAATTTTTAGAATCCACTAATTTTTTTATTGTTGTCTCTTTATCAACTTGAACATCAAAAGGTATTTTTACTGCTAATTTATCCTCATAGACTACAATAATATTATTTTTTCCTATTATTGCATATCTATCCCAGTTTTCTAAATTTTTATTATTTTTATTTAAATTATATGTTAGAAATACTCCAAGTATTCCTATCACTATTATTGCTAATAGCAATCCACCTAGAGCTTTTCCTGTTTTTCTTTTTTGTCTCTTAATCCCTTTTTCTCTTCTCATCTGCGATTAGTAACTCCTTTTCTAAATTTGAAATCTCTGCTTTTACTAATTCATTTACAGTTGAAGTTGCATTTAAAGTCTTAACTCTTAAATAGTTTGGACTGTATCCATATGAACATCCATCCTCTTTAATCTCTTCAACTAAAACTTCCAACTCTTTTCCTATATATCTTTCTCTTCTCTCTTTACCCATCTCTTTTCTTAACTCTTCTAAAATTTCAGCTCTTCTCTTTTTTACACCGCTATCTATCTTATTAGTAAATGTATTAGCTAAAGTTTTTTCTCTATCTGAATATTGGAATACATGTAAATCAGAGAAACCAATACTTTTTATCACTTGATAAGTGTTATTAAACATCTCATCCGTTTCTCCAGGGAAACCAACAATCACATCGGCTGTATACTCCATATTTTCAACATTTTCTCTAAGTTTTAGCAGTCTTTCCTGGATAAGTTCAGCTCCATAATTTCTTCTCATTCTCTCTAGAACAGTATCATCACAAGATTGTAATGAGATGTGTAAATGAGGCATTAACTTTCCGTTGTTTTTCATAATCTCAATGAATCTATCTGAAATCTTATCTGGATACATCGATCCAATTCTCACTCTTTCGACTCCATCAAGTTTCACAACTGTTTCCAATAGAGTTTCTAAACTTACATCAGAATTCAGATCCTCCCCATAAGCTCCTAAGTTTATACCGATTATTATAAACTCTTTAAATCCCTCTTTAGTCAAAACTTCAATCTCATTGCATATACTTTCTAATGAACGTGATCTACTTTTTCCTCTTCCAAAAGGAATTTTACAATATGAGCAGAAATTATTACACCCATCTTGAATTTTTATGTAAGCTCTTGACATCTCTCTCAAAGTAGCAAACTCATACTCCTCATAGGCTCTATCTTCAAAAATGTTTTCTGTCAGTATCTTTGATTTTTTATTCTCTATATCTTGAATAAAATCTACCAATCCACTTTTATTACTATTACCAACAACAAAGTCTATTTCCTCAATTTCTAAAAGTTCTTTAGAGTTTGTTTGTGCATAACATCCTGTTACAATAACTATTGATTCTGGATTCATTTTTTTTGCTCTTCTTAAAACATTTCTCGTTTTCTTATCTGCAATACTTGTTACTGTACATGAGTTTACTATGTATATGTCCGATTTATTTTCAAAATCTTCCTCTTCATATCCAATTTTAATCAATTGGTTTTTTATACTTTCACTCTCATACTGATTTACTTTACACCCTAAAGTGTAGAATGCAACTTTTTTATTATTAGAATTCATTTACCAATATTCCTCCTACTATCATTGAGGCAGTTTCAGCTCTTAGTATTCTTTTCCCCAAAGATACAGGTATAACACCATTCTCTTTTAAGAACTCAATCTCCTCTTTCTCAAATCCCCCCTCTGGACCAACTATATATAAAACTCTTTTAGGTTTATTTTCTAGTTTATTTAAAATATTTCTTAAAGAGTTTTCCTCTTCGCATTCATATGGAACAACTGCCAGATCATACTCTTTAAAATTTAATTCCGCCAATCTCTTAGGTTCTGATATCTCCACTAATTTAACCGCTTGACACTGTTTTGTAGCTTCTTTAACAATTAAATCCCATTTATCCTTTTTTTCAGTGATTTTAGCTACTCCTCTCTTAGTTAAAAGAGGTGTTATTTTTGTAACTCCAATCTCAGTTAATTTTTGGATTGTCAAATCCATTTTATCATTTTTTAAAATTCCAATAGCTGCTTCTATATAGATTTTAGATGAAAATTTATCTTCATTTCTCTCTAGAATTTTTACCTCTATAATCTTTTTATCTATATTTATAACTTCGCAAATATACTCATACTCTCCATCTACAGCTCTGATTATTTCACCATCTTTTATTCTAAAAGCATTTTTCAAATGATTTATATCATTTTTATCAACTATCTCTATTATCTCATTTGCTATATTGTCTTTAGATATTATAACACTTATCATTATAAACTCCTATATCATATCCTTATTTTTTATTAGCTCTGCTAGAGTTGTATCCTCTAAAATTTTTGTCATTGCAATATCTAACTTACTCCAAATACAACTAGTGGAACATTCATCATCTACACATGAACAATTTTTACTTTTATTGTTCTCATTACAGTCAATCACTTTTACTTCGTCATCCAATATTTTATATAATTCATGTAGTGTTATATCCTCAGGTTCCATGGACAACTTATATCCCCCATTGGGACCTCTTTTACCTTGAATTATATTCTCATTTTTTAACTTAAATAAAATTTGCTCTAAATACTGAACAGAGATATCCTCTGATTCTGATATCTCTTTTATACGAGCTAAGTTTCCCTTTTGAGAAGCTTCTGCTATATAAACCAATGCTTTTACACCATATCTAACTTTTGTACTTATTTTCATCCTCTTACTCCTTTATCTCAAAATGATTATAAGCTTTCTCTGTAACCATTCTACCACGGCTAGTTCTCTTTATATAACCAATTTTTACTAAATAAGGCTCATAAACTTCCTCTATTGTTCTTCTATCTTCTCCCAACATCAAGGCCAAAGTTTCCACTCCAACTGGTCCACCACCATAATTTTCTATTATAGCTTTTATAATATCTCTATCTAGCTCATCTAGTCCCTGTTTATCCACTCCTAAAATACTGAGAGCTTTAACTGCATTTTCAAAATTAACAATACCATTCCCTTTTATTTCACAGTAATCTCTCACTCTCTTTAAAAGTCTATTGGCTATTCTCGGTGTTCCTCTACTTCTAAGAGCTATCTCCTTTGCTCCATCCTCTTCAACTTTCACCCCTAAAAGAGCTCCTCCTCTTTTTACAATACCCTCGAGCTCCTCCTCTTTATAGTAATCCATTCTATGTACCACTCCGAATCTATCTCTCAATGGTGAACTCAATAGTCCAGCTCTCGTTGTAGCTCCAATCAGTGTAAATGGTGGAAGTTCTATTCTTATAGATCTAGCCGATGGTCCTTTTCCTATGATAATGTCCAGTTCACCATCCTCCATGGCAGGGTATAAAATCTCTTCTACAGATGTATTCAATCTATGAATCTCGTCGATAAACAGTATATCATTCTCCTCTAAAGAGGTTAAAATAGCTGCTAAATCTCCAGCCTTATCCAATATAGGTCCAGAAGTAATCTTTAAATTAACACCCATCTCTGTGGCAATCACTCCTGCTAAAGTTGTCTTTCCCAATCCAGGAGGTCCATATAAAAGTATATGATCTATACAACCCCCTCTTTTTTTTGCAGCCTCTATAAAAATTTCCATTTTTTCTTTTAAAGACTCCTGTCCTATATATTCTGATAAACGTTTTGGTCTTAAGCTTTTTTGAACTTCTCCCTCAAATTCCAACTCCTCATTAGAAACTATTCTATCCATTCTTTTCTCCTTAAATTAACACTGTTATTACAAATTGTGCAATCCCTATAAGCCCACCTAAAACTGCTCCAATAATCTCTATATGTTTTAGCTCTTTTTTAGCTAAAGAAAAGGTTATTCTTTCCAGTTCCTCCAATGAAAAAGCATCAACTTTTTCAATTATAATCTCTTTAAAATCAACATTTTTTTCTAAAGTTTCAAATAACATAGATATTATCTGATCCTTATTCTCCATTATCGATCCCTTTATAGCTTCTTTAATCTTATTTAAAGCTGACTCATTTAAAAACATAGCTATCATTGGAAATTTAGCAGTTATCTCTGTGGTAAGTTTTTTCTCTAATATATTATCTATAACTTTCTCCATCTGAACATCTAAATTCGCATTTTCAAGTTTTTTCATTATATCATCTATTGAAATTAACTCTTTTTGAATCGTATCTGCTAAGCTTATTCCAATCTCATGTCTTCTTTTAGGAATCAATCCCTGTATCTTAAAAATTCCTAAATTTATCTCTTTATATGGTCTAAATAACATCTTTATTGCAATATAGTTTGTAATCCATCCAATCATTGATCCAATAACAATTAAAAGTATCGCTTTTATTAACATTTTCTCACCTTTTCAATTCCTTATCAATTTTATAAATTATTATTTATTATACCATTTTATATTTATATCTCCAATACATTTTTTGCCCTTTTACTTCATATAAACTCTCCATTTTTGATTTTTTTTATTGTATTATTTTTTATTTGTGCTATAATACTTTAAATAATTAAAAGGAGGAAAGTAATGAAGCAAAAAATAGTTTTTAATACAAATGCATATTATTACTATTATTTAACCTAGGATTGGTATTTTTGTTTCATGAAAAAATACGAATCCATTTTGTGTTACTTTGATAGTAGTAAGTGGATTTGTTACATAGAACTGTTAATTTACAGCCTGTGGATATAATCCACAGGCTTTTTTGTTTTTTATTTTAAATTTACAGGAGGTATTTATTATGTTTATTTTAGAAAGTATTGTCAACTCATTAAACGCTATTCTTTGGGGAAAAAATATCCTAATTGTTCTACTTATTTCTTCAGGAATATTTTTCACTATAAAAACAAATTTTGTTCAACTTCGTTTTTTAAAACATATGGTTCATCTTTTAAGTGATAGGTCAAATAACGATTCGGAAAACCTTTCACCCTTTCAAGCATTTTGTATAAGTACAGCCACTAGAGTTGGAGCTGGAAACTTAGCTGGAGTTGTCAGTGCTATCTCTATTGGTGGTGCTGGTTCTATATTTTGGATGTGGGTTGTCGCTTTCTTAGGTGCAGCTACAGCATTTGTTGAAACAACATTGGCAATGATTTTTAGAGAGAAAGATAAAACTGGTCACTTTTACGGAGGACCATGTTTTTTCCTAAAGAATGGTCTTGGAAAAAAATGGTGGGGAGTAGCCTTTGTTATAACTGGAATTATCTGCTGGGCTGGGGTTTTACAAGTAGTTTCTAACTCTGTAACTGAATCTTTCAATGTTGCTTTTAATATCAAGCCAGTAATTATCTCAATACTTTTAACTCTTTTAGCCGCTATAGTTATATTTGGAAAAACGGATAAAACAGCTAAAGTTTTAGATAAAATAGTACCTATTATGGCTGTTTTATACCTTCTTATTGTGTTCTTTATCCTACTTAAAAACTTTACGCTTCTACCACAGGTTTTTTCACAAATCTTCTCTGAAGCTTTTGGAATTAGACAGGGTGTTGGAGGAACTATTGGAGCTATAATTATGCAAGGGGTTAAAAGAGGTCTATTTTCCAATGAAGCTGGAACAGGAAGTGCTCCTTGTGCAGCTGCTAGCGCTAATGTTTCACATCCAGTTCAGCAAGGATTAATTCAAAGCCTAGGTGTTTTTGTAGATACTTTTGTTATTTGTACCGCTACGGCTTTTGTTATGCTATTGACTAAAAGCTCTGTTATAGAGGGACTAAATGGAATGGAACTTCTACAAAAATCATTTAACTACCATCTAGGTTCAACATTTGGTGAGATTTTTGTAGCTATTATACTGTTTTTATTTTGTTTCTCAACTCTTCTTGGAATCTGTTTCTATGGAAAGGTTAATGTAAAATTTCTAACTGACAGAGAGATTGGTCAAACTCTATTTAAGATTTTTGCTCTATCTATGATTTTTATCGGTGGAATTCAACAGAATATATTTATGTGGAATTTAGCAGATCTTGGTTTAGCTCTTATGACTATTATAAATATGTCTGGTGTTTTCCCTCTTTCTAAGTTTGCATTTGATTCATTGAAAGATTACCAAAATAGATTTAAAACTATTGAAGCTTAACTTAAATAATCCAACAAAAAAAGGAGAAAAACATTGCTTTTCTCCTTTTTATTCTTTTATTTTGCGTACTCTACAGCTCTAGTCTCTCTTAATATTGTAACTTTAATTTGACCTGGATACTGCATAGTTTCCTCTATTCTCTTAGCTATATCTCTAGCCATTTTTGTAGCGGCATCATCTGATACAACCTCTGGATTTATTATGATTCTTATCTCTCTACCAGCTTGAATTGCATAAGAAGACTCCACTCCATCAAATGAAGTTGCAATCTCTTCCAACCCTTCAAGTCTTTTTAAGTATGTTGATAATGTTTCTCTTCTAGCTCCTGGTCTTGATGCTGATATAGCATCTGAAGCCTGAACTAGTATTGCTTCTACACTTTCAAACTCAACCTCATTATGGTGAGCCATAACTGCATTTATAACTGCTGGTTTCTCTCCAAATTTCTTTAGGAACTCTCCTCCAATTATTGCATGAGAAGCCTCTATATCATGATCTAAAACTTTTCCAATATCATGTAAAAGTCCAGCTCTTTTTGCCAACTTAGTGTCTGCTCCTAATTCAGCTGCTAAATTTGCAGCTAACTTAGCTACTTCTATTGAGTGTGTCAATACATTCTGTCCATAACTTGTTCTATACTTTAATTTACCTAAAGTTTTTATTATTTCCATATGCATTCCTGGAATTCCTAGCTCTAATAGGGCCTGTTCTCCAGCTTCAACAATATCTTTATCAATCTCTTTTCTAGATTTATTTACAACTTCCTCTATCTTTCCTGGATGGATTCTTCCATCATTTATAAGTTTTTCAATAGCCCTTCTAGCAACTTCTCTTTTTACACCATCAAAACTTGATAAAACCACAGCTTCAGGAGTATCATCTATAATTATATCCACTCCAGTTAAAGCTTCAATCGTTCTAATATTTCTACCCTCTCTACCTATAATTCTACCTTTCATCTCATCATTTGGTAAGTTTACAACTGATACTGTAGCATCAGCCACAAACTCAGATGAAGCCTTTCCTATTGCTGTAGATAAAATTCTCTTAGATAGTCTATCTTTTTCATCCTCTAACTTATTTTCATACTCTCTTATAGCTAAAGCCGTTTCATGAACCAAATCATCTTTTAACTTTGAAATCAACATATCTTTAGCTTCATTTTTTGTCATCTCAGAGATTCTTTCTAAAGTCTCCTCTTGAACTTTTTTCAAATCCTCTATTTCAGATTTTTTATTCTCTAAAGTTTGATTGATCTCCTCTAATTCAACTGCTCTACTTTCAACCTTCTCAATCTTTGACTCTAAATTTTCCTCTTTTTTAGCTAATCTTCCCTCTTTTTGTAAAAGTTCATTCTTAGCTATCTTTATCTCTTTTTCAGCTTCCTCTTTCATCTGGTAAACTGTTTCTTTCGCCTTCAATTCCATCTCTTTACTTTTAGCTAAAGACTCTTTTTCAGCTCTCTCTAAAATCTCTTTAGCTTTTATTTTGGCTTTTAACTTTTCATCTTCTAAGTTATTAAGCTCCTCTATCTTCTTATCTATAGTAGATTTTTTATACATAATACTAAATATTATCGCAAACCCAACTATAGCTAATCCAACTCCTAATATTAAGTTCATAGTCTCTCCTTTTTGTAAATATTATCTAAAACTAGCTATTGCTTCCTCTTCTGTTGCGTAAATATCAAATAGTTCATCCAGTCCTATCATTTCAAATATTGTTTTTATGTGGTCATTTAATCCAACTAACTTTATATCTCCACCTAAATCTCTCACAACTCTTAATTTCCCTCTTAAAATTCCCATTGCTAAACTGTTGATATGAACTAAATCTGCAAAATCTATAACAAACTTATTAACATCAAGCTCTATTTGCTTAGCTATTCTTTCCTTTAATTTTGGAGCTACCAATGCATCTAACTCTCCGCATACCTTTATTACTCTTATATCATCCACTGTTTTTTCAATTATTTCAAAATTTGTAGTCATTTAAATTTCCTCCTTAACTCTCTTTTCAACTTTTATTTTTGTTCCATTGATCTTCTTTTCAACTTTAAAATTATCTGCCATAGCCTTCGCTAAGAAAAGTCCCATTCCGCCTTCATCTTTACTAATTTTAGACTCATCAAACCCAACACCATTATCTTCCACAACTAAATGGATAATATCGTTATTCTTCTGAAGCTCTATAATTATATCACCAGATTTATATTCATAACCATGTTCTATAACATTCGTCGCCAATTCGTCAACAATAGATAAAATTTTCATTATATCTTTTTGCTCTACTTTTTGATGCTCTAAATATGTTTTAGTCATAGCCCTAATGATAGAAAGATTTTTTAAAGAGGATGGAACATACAGTTTTATTTCATTCTGCATTCTTTCACCTTCTCTCTGTAAATTTGGTTATTTTCCAATCACCATTTAAATATTTATACTCTACATTAAAATAAAAAATCTCTTCACCAAACCTCATTCCTATGGTATTTTTTCCTAAATTTTTAGAAATTTCTGGTTTTGTAAAGTAGAACTTTACTTTAGACAAGTCATATTCTGAAAGTCTATTTATTGCAAATCTCTCACTAATTGAGACATCTAAGCTTTCCTTTAGCCTTGCCACATTGTTCACTTGTAAATCTTTTTGAATAAGCTCTAATTTAGAGAGTAACTTTTCCTCTACATTTGGTAAATTTTCATTGTATACTGTATCTAAATTTGAACAAGAAGCAGTCAAAATAATTAAAAATACAACATAAATCTTCTTTATCATCCAACACTTCCTTTTAAAGCTTTTCTGTACAATGATACCATACGAATACTTTTTTATCAAGACTATTATTTTTTATGTTTTTATAGAATCCTAGACTAATTAAGGCTTTACAAGGTATTAAACCTCTCTAAAATATCTGAAAATATTTCATCCTCACTCGTTTTATCTAAATCATACCAAATATATTCATGATCATTTTTAAACCATGTGAACTGTCTTTTTGCATAATTCCTAGAATTTTTCTTTATTAGTTCAATAGCTTCTTCTAAAGTTAGCTCTGAATTTAAGTACGAAATTAACTCTGAATATCCAATGATATTTATTTTCTTTAGAACATCTCCATATTTTTCATAAAGATATCTAACCTCTTCTAAAAGACCATTTTTCATCATTATATCCACACGCATATTTATTCTCTCATATAGATATGCTCTGTCCCTCTCCAACGCTATCTTTAAAAATTTAAAGTTATTCCCCTTTATATTTTTTTTAGATAGTACAGAAAACTTTTCTCCTGTTTGATAAAAAACCTCAATAGCTCTCTCTACTCTTCTTTTGTTGTTAGGATGTATACTCTTAGCACTCTCTTCATCTATCTCTTCAAGTAATTTAAAAAGCTCATCTCCATCCTTACTCATCAAAGACTCCCTTATAATAGGATCACTTTCTGGTAAAGCTGATAACCCCCTTACTACAGAATCTATATATAATCCTGTTCCTCCCACTAACAATATACTCTTTTCCCCGTTTTCATTGAGTATATCATCAACTTTTCTCTGATAATCTCCAACACTATATTTTTTTATAGGTTCAACTACATCTATCATATGGTGTATTACACCCTGCATCTCATCTTTTGATATTTTAGCCGTACCTATATTCATCTCATTATATACTTGAGCTGAATCTGCTGAGATAATATCAGCATTTAAAGCCTTTGCAAGTTTTATAGATAACTCTGTTTTTCCTACTCCAGTAGGTCCTGCTATAACTATCCCTTTCAATCTTTTCACCTCTTAATATTTTAATAAAAAAGCTGAACCATATGGCTCAGCTTAATAAATAACTCTTCATTACTCAACAAAGTCAAATTCCGTATCAGCGATTCTTACTGTATCTCCATCTTCAACACCTGCATCTTTTAACGCTTCCTCTAATCCTAGAGTTCTAAGCATGTGTAAGAATGTTACTACCGATTCATCGTCATGAGTTATGATATATTTAGCTAGTACACCATCAACAATCGATCCATCAACAACAAATACACCATCTTCATCTTGTGTTACAATAAATGGTTCTTTTCTAGTTCTATTAGCTTTCAATACATCAATGATATCAGCCTCTTCCTCCAACTCTTCTCTCTCTGTTTCCTGTAAAACATGCCAAGTTCTATTTAAAACCTCTTTTAATCCATCACCTAGAATAACAGATACTGGAAATACCTCATTCCCCTGCGATTCTACATAGTTTTTAAACTCCTCATATTTGTCCATATCCCAGATTAAGTCCATTTTATTTGCTAAAACAATCTGCTTCTTTGTTGCTAGTTTTTCACTAAATTTTGTTAACTCATTATTTATTCTCTTATAATCTTCAATTGGGTCTCTACCCTCAATTCCAGCCACATCTACAATATGATATATCATTTTACATCTTTCAATATGCTTTAAGAATTTATCTCCTAATCCTACTCCCTCATGAGCTCCTTCGATTAGTCCAGGTATATCTGCAACAACAAAAGATCTTCCCTCTCCAAGTCTTACAACTCCTAATTTAGGTTCTAAAGTTGTAAAGTGATAGTTTCCTACTTTAGATTTAGCCGCTGATATTTTATTTATCAAACTTGATTTTCCAACAGAAGGGTATCCAACTAACGCAACATCAGCTAAAAGTTTCAATTCTAATTTAACTTTCAACTCCACTCCTTCTTTTCCTTTTCCAGCCATAGTAGGTGTTCTTCTAACTGAGTTTTTGAAGTTTGTATTTCCTAAACCACCTCTACCTCCTCTTAAAAGAACTCTCTCCTCTCCAGGGATACTCATATCTAGCAACAGTTTTCCTGTTTCAATATCTCTTACCTGAGTCCCAATTGGAACTTTTATCACTAAATTTTCTCCAAACTTTCCAAACATATTTTTCTTTCCACCATTTTCACCATTTTCTGCTTGGAATAACTTTTTGTATTTAAAGTCTATCAGTGTATTTATATTGGAGTCAGCTACGAAAACTACGTCTCCTCCTCTACCTCCATCTCCACCATCTGGACCTCCAAATTGTATACATTTTTCTCTTCTAAAAGTAGCAGCACCATCTCCACCATTTCCAGCTTTTACTGTTATTATTACCTCATCTATAAACACTGTTTATCTCCTCCAAATATATTTCATATCTATAATATTAATTCTAATTCATTTAATTGCGTTAATTGTTATATTCTACACCTTTTTCTAATATTTTGCAATTAATTTTAGTATGTTTTTATTTAATATTTCCAGTGTTTTATGATAAAATTAACTTATACATAATATTTTATTTTGGAGGATTTTATGAATAGTTTTGGTTCTCTTTTTAGAGTTCATATTTATGGGGAATCTCATGGCTCTGGTATTGGAGTACTTATTGACGGTGTCCCTTCAGGCATAAAGCTTGAAACTAATGATTTTATTCCAGATCTTTCCAAAAGAAAATCTGGGAAGATTGGTACAACTCCTAGAAAAGAGGATGATATTCCTCAAATTATCTCTGGAGTTTTTAACAATCTCACAACTGGAGCTCCAGTAAATATTTTTTTTGAAAACAAAAATACTGATTCCAAAGTTTATGCGGACTTTAAAAGTCATCCTAGACCTGGACACGCTGATTTTGCAGCAACTTGTAAATACTCTGGATTTAATGATATCAGAGGTGGAGGACCTTTCTCAGGAAGATTGACCTTAGCCTTAGTTACAGCGGGAGTTATTGCAAAAAAAATATTAAAAGATGCTATCTTTTTCAGTGAGATAGAGACAATTGGGCTTCTATCTAAAGATTTTTTTAATGAAAAATTAGAAAGTTATTTAACAGAGATTAGAGAGGAGGGTGACTCTTTAGGAGGAACTATATCTTTAAATATAAAAAATATCCCAATTGGTTTAGGTGAACCCTTTTTTCACTCGGTTGAATCTGTTATTTCATCTATGGTTTTTTCCATTCCAGGTGTTAAAGGCATAGAGTTTGGAGCTGGCTTTAAAGGAACTGAGCTCCTTGGAAGTGAATTTAATGACTGTTTTATAGATAATAAAGGAAAAACAGCGTCTAATAATAATGGGGGTATAAATGGGGGTATCACAAATGGAAATGATATATCTCTAAAAGTTGCAATAAAACCAACCTCCAGTATCTTTAAGATACAGGATACATTTAATTTTAAAGATGGTTCTATCCAACCTTTAAAAATAAATGGTAGACACGATGTGGCATTTATTCTTAGAGTGCCCATAGTTTTAGAAAATGCAGTGGCTATCGCTCTTGCAGACCTATATCTACAAAACAGAAAATATAATATTAGTTGGGAGGATTAATATGGCAAAAAGAGCTAATTACATTGATTGGGATGAATATTTTATGGGAGTTGCTATTCTATCAGCGAAACGTAGTAAAGACCCTGGAACACAGGTAGGAGCATGTATTGTTACCCCTGATAAAAGAATCGTTGGTGTCGGTTATAATGGACTTCCTGCTGGTTGTTCTGATGATGAGTTCCCTTGGGATAGAGAGGGGGATTTTTTAAACAGTAAGTACGCATATGTTTGTCATGCTGAGTTAAACGCTATTTTAAATAGTACTAAAAGTCTGAAAGGATGTACTATTTATGTGGATCTTTTTCCATGTAATGAGTGTGCTAAAAGCATTATCCAAAGTGGAATAAGTGAAATAGTTTATCTCTCTGATAAATATAATAATACAGATTCAAATATAGCATCTAAAAAACTTTTAAATGCTGCTAATGTAAAATTAAGACAGTTAGACCCTAAATTTGATGAACTTATTTTAAACTTTAGAAAAAACGGATAGGAGGTTTCCTCATGAATAATACATTGACAAGATTAGAGGAGTGGATTAACTCTATGACTCACTACTTTGGTGCTGTTCTTGCACTTATAGGAACAGGGGCTCTTTTAGTTCACTCTTTGAAAACAGATAATATTGGTTACGTTGTTGGATGTATGGTCTTTTGTTTCTCATTGGTTTTACTTTATACAATGTCCGGAACATACCATATTCTATATGTTGGTAAAATTAAAAAACTTTTTAAAATATTGGATCATTCAGCTATCTATATTCTGATATCAGGTTCATATACACCCTATCTTCTTGGAGTTTTTGATGGAACCACAAAATGGGTACTTTTCTTTGTTCAATGGGGTATGACTCTATTTGGTATTATTTTCAAAGTATTTTTCGTTGGAAGATTTAATTTTGTTTCAACTTTAATCTATCTTTTTATGGGATGGATGGTTGTATTTGTTTTTAAAGACTTACAAATACTTGCTTCACCTCTATCTTTAAAGTTACTGATTTGGGGAGGAGTTAGTTACTCCGTGGGTACAATTTTTTATCTGATGAAAAATAAAAAATTTGCTCATGGTATTTGGCATCTTTTCGTTTTAGCTGGAAGTGTCTTTAATTATTTTTCAGTTTATTTTTTAATATAATATTTTATAGGGGGAGTATTTTGCAAGACTTAAGTTTAAAGTTTGAAAAACAGAGTACCCTAGCCACTATTTTAAAGTTTAGTATCCCATCGTCATTTGGGGCTATAATAGGTATGCTCTGTGTTTTAACTGACAGATATTTTATCGGTCAAGTTGCTGGAAGAGAGGGTATGGCAGCCATTGCCCTCGTTTTCCCTTACGCTATGATTATCAATAGTTTCAATTTTGCTTTTTCAGGAATTGCTATTATAATTGGAGTGAAATTGGGTTCTAAAGACAAAGATGGTGCTGAAAAGATTTTATGTACTGGATTTTTATGGATTTTTATTGTAGGAATTCTTTTAACATTATTTTTATTTCTTTTTAATACCCCAATCTTAAAAATTCTAGGAGCTAGTTCATCCAATATATCTCATGCCATTGAGTACACTAATTTTCTGATTCCCATTGCAACCTTTCAAATAATTTTAGGTCAAAGTACTTTAATTAGAGGAATTGGTGATTCTGTTACAGCTATGGGTGTCAATATTTTTACAGGACTTTTCAATGTTATATTGGACTATATCTTTATTATTAAGTTTGATATGGGAATTAGTGGAGCGGCTTTAGCTACTTTAATAGCCACAGCTTTAAGTGCTTTCTATATACTTTTCTACTTTTTTAAATCAGATGTTATCTCTTTTTCAAAACAACACTTTTCTCTCAATGTAAAAATTCTAAAAGAGATATTTAGAATAGGAAGTCCTAGATTTTATAATCAGCTTTTACAATCCTCAGTTATAACTGTTACAAATATACAAGCTGGTGTCTATGGAGGGGACATTGCCACTGCCGCAATTGGAATTATCTCTATTTGTAGAAGTGTTATGAATACAAGTTTACAAGGTTTTAACCAGGGTACTGCCGCAATTATCTCCTATACCTTTGGTTCTAAAAATTATAGTAGAGTTAAAGAGGTTTTAAAGATACAGCTATACACAGTTATTAGCGTTTCAACTATTCTAGTTTTACTCATGCTTTTTAATACAGAAAAAATCGTTTCATTTTTTATAAAAAATGATCCACCTTTAGTTGAATTTACAGTTTCTGCCATGAGATTAAATCTTTTTCTAATGCCATTTACAGCTATGTTTCTAGCATGTAATAACTTTTTTCACTCCATAAAGGACAGCGTCATAGCAACTAGATTTTTTATATTAAGAATTATTATTTTAAATATACCTTTAGTTTATATTTTGGGATATTTTTTCCAAGAGATTGGAGTTTGGTTAGCATTTCCAATATCTGATGCATCGGTAGCTATTATTATGTTTTTTCTAACTGTAAAAAAAATCAGAAAGATATCATCAGGCAATTGAGTTTAGTAAAAAATTATGTTATAATAAGCTATAATTGAATAATTGGGGATGCAAAGGTTTCGACAGGGTTGTGAGGTTATAGGTAGCAGGCCAGGTTGATCGCTGTGAGAGATCAACTCATCGTTTAGATGGAAACAGAAATTACGCTTTAGCTGCATAATGTCAGCTCACCTCTGAACATTCTTTTCTGTAGGAGCGTTCAATCAAGGTGTCACTTAAAATACAGATTACCCTAAGCGATTTCTCTAAGCTCTAGGGGACATTTTAGAGGATAGCTTTAGTTAGCCCTGTTTGCGGGAGTAACTATTGCGAATTCAAATAGCAGACTAAGCTTGTAGAAGCTTATGGCGCTTGCAATTTTGGACACGGGTTCGATTCCCGTCATCTCCACCAATGAATCCACCAACTAATGATTTACTGTAGTAAATTTAAAAGTTGTTGTAATAGTAAGACCGTATTGAAATCTCAATACGGTCTTTTTATTTTCTATTCACATTTTTTGAAACTCTATATCTTTTAATTTAGCCGCTTAATATTTAAAATGTTATCTCATCGGGGTCAGGTCCTATCCTCTCCTCTTTATTTAAGGAGTTTATATAGTTCATATCCTCCTCATCCAAAATAAAATCCAGTTCAAAATTCTCTTTTATTCTAGATGGTGTAACCGATTTTGGTAAAGGTAATAGTCCATTTTGTAAATGCCATTTTAAAACTACTTGAGCTACTGTCCTACCATTTTTTTCAGCCACTTTTTTTAACCCCTCATGATCTAGAGCTCCTTGCATCAATGGACTCCAAGCCTCTACAACAATACCATGAGTATCACAAAACTCTCTTAACTCTCTTTGTTGTAAATATGGGTGTAACTCAATTTGATTTACTGCAGGCACTATTTCAAAGTTATCTATAATATATTTTAAATGGTGCTCTTTCATATTACAAACACCTATAGCTTTAACTTTTCCCTCTTTATATAGCGTTTCTAACGCTTTCCAAGTATCCCAAGTTCTATTTAACTCCTTAGGTTGTGGCCAATGGATCAGATACATATCAATATAATCAAGTCCCAATTTTTTTAATGATTCATCATAAGCTTTTAAAGTTGTTTCATATCCCTGTTCTATATTCCAAACTTTAGTTACAATAAATAGCTCCTCTCTTGGAACACAACTATTTTTTAAAAACTCAGCTATTCCCTCTCCTACAGCATCTTCATTACCATAGATAGCCGCTGTATCAATATGTCTGTAACCTGTTTCCAAAGCCACTCTTACCGCATTTTTACACTGTTCTTTATCAGTTGCTTTCCAAGTTCCAAATCCAACCTTAGGAATTTTAAGACCATTATTTAATACATACATATTTCCCACTCCCCTTTTTATTTTTAAATTATTCTTACTAAGAAACCTTTTAAATACTCTGTCTCAGGAACTGCTACTGAAATTGGATGACATGGACTTTGATGTAATTGATTTACTATTACCGCTTTCACTCCAGCATCTTTCACAGCATAGGCTAAAGCCATTCTTAGGTCAGCACTTGTAACTGCTCCACTGCAACTATAGATAGAAAGTAATCCACCTTTTTTAGTTAACTTGATACCATTTAATATTATATCCTTATAAGCTTTTAATGCTTTATCTAAATCTCTTCTGTTAGGAGCTAATTTTGGAGGGTCTAAATTTACTATATCCCACTGACGCCCCTCTTTTACTAACTCTCTTAAAACATTAAATATATTCCCTTTTATAAACTCAACATTTTTAAAATCACTTAGATTTTTTTTAGCCACATTTAAAACATCTTCACTTACATCTATAAGTGCTGTGGAATTTGCTCCATTTACCATAGCATGAAGTGAGAACCCACCTGTATAGCTACATACATCTAAGAAATCCTTCTCTTTAGATAAAGAACCCATCAGTATTCTGTTGTCTCTTTGGTCTGAATAAAAACCTGTCTTTTGTCCCTTTAAATCTATTGTAAATTTAGCCTTTCCCTCATAGATTTCAATCTCATCTGGAACTTCACCAAAAATAACTCCAGAAACTTCAGGAAGACCCTCTAATTTTCTCCCATCTCCTTCACTCTTCTCATATATTCCCTTTATACCCGGTATCTCCTTTTTCAGAGCTTCCACTAGAATTTTTTTATCCTTTTCCATTCCAAGAGTTGAAGCTTGAATCACTAAGTAATCTCCAAAACGATCCACTATAACCCCTGGTAAAGAGTCTGATTCACTGTGAATCAATCTATATCCATTGCTATCTATATTCAGTATATCTCTCAATGTATAAGCCTCTTTCACTTTCTCACAATACCAGTTTAAATCTATTTTTTTCTCCATATCCTTTTCAAGCATACGAACCATTATTTTAGAGCTTTTATTATAGTGTCCATATCCTATAAACTCCTTTTTCCAATTATATACCTCTACAACTGATCCAGCTTCTGGATTTCCCTCTATCTTTTCAACCGCACCTGAATACATCCATGGGTGTCCACTTTGCCACATTCTCTCTCTATCTTTTTTTATAAAAATTTTACCCAATTTTTCACATCCTTTTAATTTATAAAAATCAACATACTATGTTATATTCTATAACTATATCTAAAAAAATACAATTAGTTTTGTGAAAATAAAAGAGTATCTCCCATTAAAAGTATGACATCTCCCTTTGGAGTTATATAGCTATCATCTCTTTTTATGGATACTATTAGCATCCCATTTGGAAGCTCCAACTCTTTAATCTTTCTATTGATATACTCTGAATGTTCATCTAGTACCATCTTTTTTAAGGCTAGCTCCTCCAGCTCTTCCACCTCAATAAATCTATCTTCATCCTCACCATCTTCAAATAGATTTAACTTTTTACCTACGTATTTCAATGTCATACCTTGAAGCAATACAGAGAATACAACTATATAAAAGGTTAGATTAAACATCCCTTGAGCATTTGGCAATCCCTCTGTTATAGCCATAGTTGCAAAAATTATTGGAACAGCCCCCTTCAATCCTGCCCAAGAGATAAAAAATCTCTCTCTATTGGTAAATTTAAATGGCCACAATAAACTATATACAACAACCATTCTGATACCTATTATCATAATTACAGATAGCAAACTTCCAATAAAAATATATCCAAGTAGTTGACTTGGAAAAACAAGAAGTCCCAATATAACAAACATCCCTATTTGCATAAACCATGTTATCAGTCTCATATTTCTAATGGAATTTAATTTATAGTTAAACTTTTTATTTCCAACCATAATACCAGCTATATATATCGCTAAAAATCCATTTCCATCTAAAACTGTGGCTAAACCAAAGCATATAAAAAGTATTGCAATTAGATGAATAGTTAAAAACTCCTCCCTAACTATTTTTATATAGTTAGCTAATGGTAGTGTTACCACTCCAAAGATATACCCTATTATAGCTCCTAAGGTTATCTGTTTTAAAAGGAAAATTATTCCACTGACAATGGAGGTATCTCCTCCCTCCTTGAAAAAAGAGAGTAAAAAAAGAATCAATGCATATGCCATGGGATCATTACTTCCTGACTCTATCTCCACAACTGATTTTATATCTTTTTTTAATTTGGAATCTCCCAATATCGACATGACAGCTGCTGCATCAGTAGATGAAACCATGGCACTGAATAACAATGCCTCTTTCAGAGTAAAATCTGTTAAGTAATAAACTGCTACCCCAGATAAACCAGCGGTTAAAAGCACTCCCAAGGTCGCTAAAATTCCACTGGGATAAATAGAGTTTTTTACATCCTCTTTTTTCGTATCCAATCCACCGGAAAATATTATAAACATAAGGGCTATTGTTCCTATATTTTGAGCTACCAAAGCATTGTCAAAGTATATTCTTCCTACCCCTTCTGATCCTGCGAGCATACCAACCAATAAAAACATTATTAATAGAGGAATCTCTAGTTTCTTTGATATTCGTATTGAAAATAAACTTATTAGTATGATTACACCAGCAACTAGTATTTCAACTCCCATATATTCACCTACCTCGAAATACCATATTTTATTATGTGTTCTAATAATTTAAAAGTTGTTATTGCTAACAATATTAAATAAGACCCTACAAACATAACTAAAAATAGTACTTTAAAAATTTTATCAAAAAAGCTTTCCTTTTGTTTTAATATTTCATTCTCTTCAGATAATAATAGTTTTTTCATTTTTTCCTCCAATTTTTTAATTTAATATTTTGAAAAAACTATTTTTTTAAATCCGTAAAACTC